>JGI12316J15310_10000195_pt29 | contig 22659 bp, 15 predicted proteins | sample MarCyaLeptolynsp_FD_15310 | JGI IMG/M metagenome (IMG submission 15310)
GCGGACGAGGAGAGCATCGGCGAGCCGAGCGGGTGCCTCCGCTTCGGCCCCCACCCCGCGCAGACCGTACCACCGAACCGCGGCTACTCGAACGGGTTGCTGCCGGGGTCTGTGTTGATGGTCAGGTTCATCGTAAAGACTGCTGGCGCTCCGCTGCCGGCCCGGTTGGGGCGGGTCGAGACGACGGTGCCGTCGAGCTCGGCCTCGAACTCCTCGGCCAACAGCGGGTTGAGCAGCACGTAGATGCCGGTCTCGGTCGTAGCGTCCGCGTTGAAGGTGCCGTCGGGATTGAGGTAGCGCAGCAGCGCGGGGCTGTCGTCTTCCAGGGAGACGATCCGAATGCCCGCCATCGGCTGCCCCGTGTAGCGGTTGCGGGCCACGCCCACGACGCCGCCGTTTTCACCCAGCGGCAGAAAGCCCTCGAGGCCGGCCTCGTTGGCCAGCTCCGCACTCCAGGCGGCTGCGTCGGCTTCCGGCACCGCGAACAGATCGTGAATTGCGTTGGAGGCCTCCCACGGCGGCTTGGCCAGCCCGGTTGCCGTATCGACGAAGCCCTCCGCCCGGACCGTGGCTACGATGCCGATCTGGTCGTTGGGCTCGACGCGGGTTTCGATCCGGCCATCGCCGTCGGCGGTGACCATGCCGATCGGCGTCGCGTTGTCTGGACCCAGAGTGCCGACCTCGAATGCGTTGTAGATCGCGACCTCGGTGCTGGGGATCGCGGTGTTCGTTGCGAACTCGAGCAGCGTTGCCGTGACGGTCAGCATCCCATCGCCCGGATCGTCGGCGCACGTCGACGACGCATCGGGCGGGTTGTCGCGGAAGGTGCGGCAGTTGCAGGTCCCGCAGCCGGCGTTGTTGTAGCACTCGCCCGGCGGCTCGTAGAACAGCATCTCCTCGCCACCGTCACCGCACTGACCGACGTCGTCATCGTCGTCGTCGTCATCGGCGTCGGCGTCGTCGTCATCATCATCGTCTGCGACGTCGTCATCATCGTCATCGTCGTTGGCGGCAGTGTCGCCATCACCGTCGCCTTCGTCGGACGGACATCCGAACATCACGAGCCCCAGAGCGGACAGCAGCCAGATCGAGTTGCGCTTCATTTCTTTGTCCTCTTGTTGCGGATGGTTCCCCTCAGGGGATGGACCTCGAGCGACAGACCGAAGATGTCGAGACCCGTCTCGTACTTTCCGTTGTTGACGACGTTGCCGTAGATGTTGGGGTCGTCGGGAAACCGGAAGGCATTGGCCTGGGCGATCCCGCCGTCGACGATCACATCGCGCTGAAAGATGTGCAGCACACCGGCCGACAGATCGAGCTGGCGAATGATGTGCCAGGTGAGTCCGCCACCAACCCCGAGCTGCGCGGAGAAAGGAAAGCGGATCGAATAGGTCGTGTGCCCTTCGGGATAGGCCGAGGTCGACACGAATGCGCCCGAGCGCACGGTGAGATGCCCGGGAATCACCTCGATGTCGGAGCCGAGCCGCAGCTGGTGCACGTCGCGGAACTGCAGCGGCGGCGGAGTCGAGATGATCGGCGCGTAGACGGTGCCGTTGCCGAACGTGTCGAGGTAGAGCAGATCGGGGTTGTCGAACTGGTCGGGCGTGAAGTCGCCGGCCGGGTTGGAGAACCGCACGTCGATCCGATCGACGCTGCCGTAGTTCTCGAACACGTAGTCGAGCTCGATGTCGAAGCGGCGGTGAATGTAGCGGGCGCCCATCCGCAAGACAGTGGGAAAGGTCTGGCCCAGCTCGACGCGAGCGTCGGTTGCGAGCACCGCATCGGGGGTGACCTCGCTCGGGCTGTACGACAGCGTCCCCGTGGCACGCGTCTGGTAGGGCAGACGCACCGAAGCGCCGAGCTCCAGCCACGGCAGCGGCTGGGACATCACCCCGATCTGCGCCGACGGCACGAACTTGTCGGACACCGAGACCGTCGAGGTCGCGTCGCCGTCGATGTTCTCGTTTTGCATCGCGCCGGTCGCCCCCGAGCGCGTGTTGACGTCGAACTCGGCAGAAAAGCGCCCCGCGAGAAAGTTCGCCCCGATCGAGAAGTACTCGTTGAAGCGATAAGACGCGCCGGCGCCCATCGAAAAGAACAGGAAGTCGCCCTTGGTGATCGTGTACCGCTGGGCACCTTGGTCAGGCCAGTCGTGACTGCCAAAGCCCACCGGTGGCGCAACGCCGAACTGCAGCGAGAGCCCCTCGACCCCGACGTCACCCCAGCTGACGACGAACAGCGGCGACGGCCCGAACTGCGCGCCGTTTTGCACGGTGGCGAACGGGTCGCCGGTGTTGACGTCCAGGGCCGGGTCGAGCACCTCGACCCCGTCCTCGTTGCCGGGCAGTTGCACTGGCTGTCCCGAGCCGCGTCGGCTGAAGCGATTGGACAGCCGCACGACGTTGCCGGAGATCAGCACGTGTGGACCGGGCAGCTTGGCCAGGCCGGCTGGGTTGTAGTGAAATGCGGACAGGTTGTCGGCGCGTGCCGTGAAGGCGCCGCCACGACCGATGCCCACCGTGCCGAGGTCGGGGACTTCGAAGCCGCCGGCGTGGGCGACCGCAGGCGCAAGGCATACGCCCGCGACGACAGCTGCGATCGATGCCAAGGACTGGGCCCGCACGTGGCCGCGAGTATATCGGTGAACGTGGCCGCAAAACGCACTTGGTACGACTTGCCATCGACTTTGTGCAAACTGCTCGACGAGTCGACGGGTGCCTTGGGCAACTCGCACGTGCAGGCGGTGAATGACACGTATGCTTCCGCGCGTGGACGGCTACACGCTGTTCGTGGCCTGCAAACCGGGCCTCGAAGAACTGCTCGCGGCTGAGCTGTCAGAGCTCGGCGTGACCGTTGGTTCACCGACCGCCGGCGGGGTCGAGCTGGTCGGTGATGCGGCGTCGGTGATGCGCATCAACCTGAGCTCGGGCATCGCGACCCATGTCCTGTTGCGCGTCGGCGAGGTCGAGGCGCGACACTTCTCGGCGCTGGTCAAGCGAGCCAAGCGACTGCCCTGGTCCGAGCTGCTGCCCGCGGCGACGCACCGCACGGTGCGGGCGACCTGCAAGCGCTCCAAGCTGTACCACTCGGGGGCGGTGGCGCAGCGGATCGAACAAGCCGTCGACGAAGCGCTGGGAAGTCCCGGCGATTCGGACGGCCCCGCCGTCGAGCTCGTCGCACGAATGGACCGGGACCGCTGCACGATCTCGATCGACACCAGTGGGGAGGCGCTGCATCGCCGTGGTTGGCGCAAGCAGACCGCGAAGGCGCCCTTGCGAGAGGACTTGGCGCACGCGCTGCTGCTCGCTTCGGGATGGGACCGCGAGTCTGTGCTCGTCGATCCGCTGTGTGGTTCGGGCACGATCGCAATCGAAGCCGTCGGCCTGGCGCGACGGCTCGCGCCGGGGCGCCTCCGCGGCTTTGCCTTCGAGCACACCCGCCTGATGGACCAGGCCTCGTGGTCGGCGATCGTGAAGGAGGCCGAGGCGCGGGCGCGTCCCCTGCCCGCTTCGATCCTTGCGCGCGACCGAAACGCGGGGGCGCTCGAGGCCACGCGCGGCAACGCGAAGCGGGCCGGCGTCGACGACGACCTGCAGATCGTCGAGGCAGATCTCGAGCACGAGGCGTTGCCCACCGGAGCCGTGCTCGTCACCAACCCGCCCTACGGGCAGCGCATCCGCGGCCCGCGACCGGTTCAGCAGCACCTCGGCGCCCGCATCACCGAAGCAGAGATCAGCCGCGTCGCCGTCGTCGCGCCCACCGAGGATCCGTGCCGGCTACCGGGCGTCCCGCTGCACAAGATGCTGATGACCGACCACGGCGGAACCAAGGTCGCGTTCTTCGTCGCCAATCAGGGCGTGCAGTCGAGCGGCTCGTAGACGTACCACTCGAATGCCAGCGAGTTGTCGCCGTTGGGCGTCGCCGTGATTCCGTACAGCCGCACCTGGGTGGTCTGCAGCGGCGGATCGAAGTTCAACGTCAGATCGCCGGTCTCGCCGGAAAAGGTCTGCGCATCGACCCACGCCGCACCGTTCCAGTACTGCACGGTGCCATCCTCGATGTTGCGGTTGAACGTGCTCGCGCACGCCCCCGAGCCTGCGGGCGAAGTGTCGACGACCATCGAGCCGATCGTCTGCTCGCTGGCCCACGACAGCTGCATGAAGTCGTTGGCCGGGATGGTGTTGTTGTCGACCCAGCCGTAGCACTCGAAGCAATTGGAGGCCACGCACGCGGCCTGGCCGACGCCGTCGGTCCAGTTCGCGGGGCCGTAGCCGAACGCATCGGTGCCGCCATCGGAGTTGGTCGCCGTTGCGCCCGGTGCATTGTTGGCGCAGACGCAGTCGTTGTCGGCCAGGGCCGAGCAGCCGAGCGGACAGCATCCGTCGCCGCTGCTGCACGCCATCTGGGCGGGATAGCTGCACGAGCCGTCCACCGGGTTGCACACGTCTTGGGTGCACGCGTCACCGTCGGCGCAGTTCACCGCGGTGCCGGCCATGCACCCGAGCGTTGCGTCGCAAGTCTCGATGCCGTCACACGCGTCGGCGTTGCTGCACGCGGTGTCGTCGGGCGTGTTGGTACAGCCGGTCGCGGGTGAGCACGCATCCATCGTGCACGGGACGCCGTCGGCGCAGTCCAAGGGCGTCGTGCCGCATGTTCCATCGGGACCGCACGCATCGACGGTGCACGCGTCACCGTCGTTGCATTGATCGTCGCTGTCGCACTCCTGTCCCGTGTCGGTCGGGTCGGGCCCGTCGTCCCCGGTGGTCGGACCCGAGTCGGTCCCGGTCACCGCGTCGTCATCGTCGTCGGCGTCGTCATCATCGTCGCCCTCGTTGTCGCCCTGATCGTCATCGTCGTCCGACTCGTCCGACTGTTCGTCGTCGTCGTCATCACCACCGATGCCCGTGGTCGGATTGCCGAGCCCGCCCCCGAGGGCCGTCGTCTGGGGGGCCTCGTCCCCGATCGCGCATCCCGGCAGCAAACACACGAAAGCCGCCAGACGCGCCCCGCATGCGCGCTTGCATGACACCGAGCCGATGTTACTCTACGAATTACCGATGGCGCGCAATTTCACTGCGACCACCACGACCACCACGACCTGACGGTCGGGGGACGCTGGCGCGCACCAAAACCCCCGGCCAACCCCGGGGGTTTTTTCGTTGGTTTTACGCTACACACCCACTCGCACCACCCTGCGCAGGATCACAAGCCCATGAGCATCTCGGTTTCACTGCCTGACGGCTCGTCGAAGTCCCTCGAAGAGGGCTCCTCGGCGGCCGACCTCGCCAAGGCGATCAGCCCGGGACTGGCCAAAATGGCCGTCCTCGCCAAGGTCAACGATCAGCCCGTCGATCTCGCCAAGTCCCTGCACGACGGCGATCAGGTCCAGATCCTGACCAAGCGCGACGCCGAGGCGCTCGAGACGCTGCGCCACTCGGCCGCCCACCTGATGGCCGCGGCGATTCTCGAAGAGGTACCCGGCGCCCAGCTCACAATCGGTCCGGCCACGGACGACGGCTTCTTCTACGACATCCACCTCGCCGAGGGGCAGTCGCTGTCGGAGTCGGACTTCCCGCGCATCGAAAAGAAGATGCGCGAGCTGGCCAAGGCGGACGAGCCGTTCCAGCGGCTGGTCGCGCCCACGAAGGACTCGGACGTCTACCGGGCCTACGACGCGATCGACGGCGGCGCCAATCCGTTCAAGCGCGAGATCGTGGCCGGCCTCGAAGAACACGGCGCCTTCTCGGGCGGCGACGATGCGCCCGAGGTGAGCTTTTACCGCACGGGCAAGTTCATCGACCTGTGCACGGGTCCGCACGTGCCGAGCTCGGGCTGGCTCAAGCACACCAAGCTGATGAAGATCGCCGGCGCCTACTGGCGTGGCGACGCCGCGCGTGAGCAGCTCGTGCGCGTCTACGGCACGGCCTTCTTCTCCAAGAAGGACCTCGACGAGTACCTGCACATGCTCGAGGAGGCCAAGAAGCGCGACCACCGGGTGCTGGGCGAGAAACTCGACCTGTTCCACTTCCAGGAGGACGCCCCCGGCTTTCCGTTCCTGCACCCCAAGGGCACGGCCGTCTACAACGGGCTGGTCGACTTCATGCGCGCCCAGCTACACCGCGGCGGCTACCAGGAGGTGCGCACGCCGATCATCTTGGCCGAGTCCACGTGGCACACGTCGGGCCACTACGACCACTACATGGAGAACATGTTCTTCACGAAGCGGAAGCTCCGCGACGTCAAGGACCCCGAGACGATCCACGAGGACGCCGGCGAGGACCGGCCGATGGCGGTCAAGCCGATGAACTGCCCCGGTCACCTCATGATCTACAAGCACCGGCTGCGCTCGCACAACGAGTTCCCGCTGCGCATCGCGGAGATGGGGCTGGTGCACCGGCGCGAGCTCTCCGGGGTGCGCCACGGCATGTTCCGGGTGCAGGCGTTCGTCCAGGACGACGCGCACCACTTCTGCACGCCCGACCAGATCGAAGACGAGATCAACATGCTGATCGACTTCTTCTTCGAGGTCTACGGCGTGTACGGCCTGACGGACGTGCGCCTCGAGCTGTCGACGCGTCCGGACAAGTCGATCGGTAGCGACGAGATGTGGAACAAGGCCGAGTCGGCCCTCGAAGGCGCCCTGAAAAAGTCCGGACGCGAGTTCCAGCTCAACGCCGGCGACGGTGCCTTCTACGGCCCGAAAATCGACTTTCACATTCGCGACTCGCTGGGGCGTACGTGGCAGTGCGGCACGATCCAGCTCGACTTCTCGATGCCGGCGCGCTTTGGCCTCGAGTACGTCGGTGCGGATGGTGACCGTCACACGCCGGTCATGATTCACCGGGCGTGCTACGGCTCGCTCGAGCGCTTCTTCGGCATCATCACCGAGCACACGGCTGGGGAGTTCCCGCTGTGGCTGGCCCCCGAGCAGGTCCGCATCCTGCCGGTGTCGGAGAAGTTCGTGGAGTATGCCGCCAACGTCGCCGGTCAGCTCGAGAAGGCGGGCCTGCGCGTCGGGGTCGATGGATCGGACGAACGTCTCGGCTACAAGATCCGCGGCGCCACGATGGCCAAAGTCCCGTACGTGATCGTCGTCGGACAGCAGGAAGTCGACGCGGGCAACATCAACGTGCGGTGCCGCGATGCGGACGACCTCGGTGCGACCTCGGTCGATGCTTTCGTCGCCGGGCTACCGCCGTACACGGTGCCCGCGCTCATCGCCGACCTGGACACGCAAGCCGCGGCGGCGGAGTGACCTCAGCGGTCGGCGTTCCAGACGCCTTCGAAGTCGAGTGACGTCCCGAACAGGTCGACCTCGCCTTCGAAGGTGCCGGTGAAGTTCGTGGCATTGAAAGCGCCTTGCCAGGTCACCTCGACCTCCTCGCCGTCGAGGACCTGGGTACCGCTGCCTGACGGACCGTCGAACGCGAGCTCGCCGTCGATCTGCGTCTCGCCGCCCTCGGGCAAGCCGAAGATCTGGCCCTGGCATTCGCCCAGGCCGATGATCGGCGGGTCGACGCCCGAGTCCACGGTGATGGTGATCGAACCGGTGCATGCGCCCGCGGCGGGGAAGTCGATCGACACGGTGCCCATGTACACGCCATCGTGGATCCCGACGATGTTGGCCGGCTCGCTCGGAGGCAGCGCGTCCCCCGTGCTGCCGACCGAAGTCTGGCCGGTGTCGGGGTCGAGCCCAGTGCTTTCGAAGTCGAGCTCGGCATCCGGCGCCGCCGTGGAGGCATCTGCGGCGTCGCCGCCCGACGACGACGCCTGTTCCTCCGATCCCTTCGGAAATGCGTCCGCCTGCGCGAGATCGCCACACCCGGCGATCAACGCCAGGCCGATCATTGCGCTCCCCCAGCGCATGAAAACCGCCCTACCCGCTCCTTCTCTCGAACTGCGGCGGCCCTGACCGACCACCGCTGAACACAAGATAGCAGCTGTGCGTCGAGGGGCGCGTCCGGATCCTCTAGGGGTCGAGGTGGTTTTGTGCGCGAAGCGTGGGCGGGATCGCGTTTGCGATGGCAACGGTGGTAGGCAGACGTGGTGAGCGACGAGACGACCGACCCCCCCAAGCCCCGACGTCCGTGGTGGCGGAGGCTGTTGAGAGTCGCGGCCTACATCGGCGCGCTGCTCCTCGCGGTCGGCTTGGTGATGCTCGCCCAAGCGTGGGAGGCACTGGGCAAGGGACCCGAGGGCGCCCGACTCGAGCGGGTCGAGGCGTCTCCGCAGTGGGGCGATGGGATCTTCGAGAACCCGCAGCCGCTGTGGAACGACACCTGGGGCATGGTCGTCGAGAGCTTCAAGATGAGCGATTACGCGTCGCCCCACGAACCGCTCCCGGTCGAGACGGTGACGGCAGATCGCTTCGCCACCCCACCGCCATCGGGGCTGCGCATCACATGGCTGGGCCACTCCACCATGCTCGTGGAAGTGGACGGCCATCGGTTCCTCACCGACCCGGTTTGGGGCCCGAGGACGTCGCCGTTGTCCTGGCTGGGTCCGTCTCGCTGGTACCCGCCACCGCTGGCCCTCGAAGACCTACCCGAGATCGACGCGGTCATCCTCTCGCACGACCACTACGATCATCTCGACCATCCGACGATCGTCGCGCTCGCCGACCACGACACGACCTTCATCGCCCCGCTCGGCGTCGGAGCGCATCTGGCGTATTGGGGCGTACCGGAGGAGCACATCCTCGAGCTCGACTGGTGGGAGCGGCACACGTTCGGCGACGTCGAGGTCGTGATGACGCCGTCGCGGCACGCCTCGGGACGCCAGGTCTTCGACCAGAATCGGACGCTGTGGGCTGGCTACGCGATGCTCGGTCCCGCGCACCGCGTGTTTTTCTCCGGCGACACCGGGCTGTTTCCTGCACTGACCGAAATCGGCGAGACGCTGGGGCCGTTCGACGCGACGATGATCGAGGTCGGGGCCTATGCGCAGCCTTGGCCGGACTGGCACCTGGGGCCCGAGCAGGCCGTGCGCGCCCATCAGATGGTCCGGGGCAAGGTGATGCTGCCGGTGCACTGGGGGCTGTTCAATCTCGCGTCGCACGGCTGGACCGAGCCCATCGAGCGCGTGCTCGCCGAGGCGGAGTCGACCGGGGTCACGGTCGCCACTCCGCGACCGGGTCAGAGCTTCGAGCCCAGTGCGGTGCCGCCGGTCGAGCGCTGGTGGCCCGAAGTGCCGTGGCGGACTGCGGCGAGCTACCCGATCGTGGCCACCAAGGTGAAGTGAGTTTTTTTCGACGGCGGTGACAACCGCGGCGCTCCGCTCGCGTGGTTGATCATCGTGGGTGACCGAGCGCTTCCCTGGGTTTGTGCCGTTGCGACCGCGATCGCACCGGTTGCGTCGATGGCGGGACCACCCGAGCTCCCGCCGATCGGAATCCCGGAGCCGCCCCCCGCGAGCGAGCCGACGCAGCCAGAGGTCGAGCCCGAGGCACAGCCCCAGCCCCAGTCGGACCCGTTGACGGTCCCCGAGACCGGACCGGCGCCAACGCCCGTGCCGGGACCACCCGCGGGTAGCGGTCCGCCGCCGCCTCCTCCTCCGCCGCCCGACGCCACACGCCACCCCGCCGACACCTACGGTGACCCGGCCAAGGCCAACGTCGCCGATCCGTTCGCGACCGACCCCGAGCCCCGCCGGCCTCGGATCACGCCACCCATTCCCACGTGGAAGATGGTCGGGCTCGGCGTCAGTGCAGGGGTGACGGCGACCTCCCTTGCGGTCGCGATCGGCTTGGCGATTCCGTTGCGGAGATCCGAAAACGGCCGAGGGGAACTGAGCGACGAGATCCGGGCCGAGGCCGAGGCCAGCCTCGACACCGTGGCGCCGGTCGACCCCGACCAGGGCACGCGACAGATCTGCGACCAAGCCCTCAGCGAACCGAACCCCAATCAGCCGGGACGCGTCTACAACGCTTCCGTCGGAGAGCCCTGTCTACGAGGGTCGAAGCTCGCGCTGGGGGCCAACGTCGCCTGGGGCATCGCCGGGATCGGGCTGGTCTCGACGGCCGTGTTTGCGGGATTGTTGTTCCTGCGCCCGGCCGGCAGCTCCAAGCGAGCCCATCGCCAGCACCGCCGCGTCTACTTCGCGGCCGGTCCGTCGGCACACCGCGGCTGGAACATCGCGACCCGCGTGTCCTTCTAGACACGAAGCGCTGAACGCAAGAAGGCCGCGGCCCTCGAGCGAGGATCCGCGGCCTTCGGCGCGAGCGCTGGTCCCTTACGGGCAGACCATCGCGATGTCGTCGACGAAGATGTTCGTCAACTCGTTACCGGAGGTCACGCCCGTGATGCGGAGCGTGTGGACCATGTCGTCGGCGTAGGCCGAGACGTCGACGGTCACCTCGGTGTAGGCCATGGGGAACATGGCCGCCTCATCACCGGTGAGGATGAACTCCTCGTTGCCGTCGATGAGAACGCGGAGGTTCTCGTTCTCCGGCATCATCGACGTCACCGTTCCGACGAGGACCTGCATCGTGATGTCCGTCGCGATGGACGGGATCGTGATGTCCTGCTCGACGTAGCCGTCGGTGTTCATGTCCATGTCGAAGCCGCCGAACCAGAGGAAGTAGTCCCCGGTGTTGCCGATGTCGACGCCACAGGTGGCTTCGTCGCAGATCGGAAGCACGCCCGGGAACAGGTTGTGGTCCGTGGTCCAGGCCGGGTTCGGGTTGCCAGCCTCGAAGCTGGGGTCGCCGATCGCGACCGCGCACACGTCCGCGGAGTCGAACGCGCAGTAGAGGTCGTCGACGCAGACCATCGCATCGGGGCAGGTCTGGCCGCCGGAGCAGTCGAGGTAGCAGGTGTCCCCGCCGCTGCCGATGTCTCCACAGGCGGGGTCGGCATTGCCGGTCGCCGGGGAGATCGGGCAGTCATCGACGCCGCCACAGTCCGCGAGGCTGCAGACGTTGAAGCTTGCACCGCCGCCGCCGCCGGTGGTGGTCCCGGTGCCGGTGCCGGTGCCCGTGCCGGTCCCCGTGCCCGTGCCGCCGCCACCGTCGTCGCCCAGCTCGAGGCAGGTCTCGGTGTCGAGGCAGTTGTCGTCAGGCACGCAGGAGCCGTACCCCGCGACCGGGGGCGTCGGCGCCGGCTGCAGGCAGATGAAGTTGCCAAAGCAGCTCCAACCATCGGGGCAGTCGCCCGCCGAGCAGTCGAGGTAACACTGACTGGTCCCGTCGCCAGTCGCGTCGTCGCAGACCGCGGTGCCGCCCTCCGGCGCCTCGGGACACTCGTCGTCGCCCATGCAGTTGAGCTGGGTGCACGTGCTGTTCTCCGGCGGGTCGGCATCGACCACGCACTGCGACATCGCGTCACACGGAAGCGCCGGCGGGTTGCAGCCGACATAGGGTTCGAGCGGCTCGGCCCCGTTGTCCCAGACGCAGTACGAGGGCATGCCGGCGTCGCAGATCATGCCGTCGGGGCACGTCTCACCGTTGTCGCAGCTCAAGAAGCAGTCGTTCATCCCGTCGGGACCCATCGGTCCCGCGATGTCTTGGCACGCCGGGAGGGCCGTACCGCTGTCGGGCGGTGCGGGACAATCGCATGCGTCTTCGCAAGGGAAGTAGATGCAGGTGCCGTTGTCCGAGTTGCTACCGGGCAGGCAACCCGCTCCAGCTCCGCATGCCGCCCCCTCGATGCAGTTCGGCCAATCACCGTCGCCGAGGTAGTCGTCGCACTCCATCGGGCCGTCGTCATCCATCGACGGGAAGCACGTTCCGGCGATGCACTCTTCGCCGTCGGGGCACGGCGGGTCGCAGGCGTCGTCGTCATCGTCGTCGTCGTCGTCGTCGTCGTCACCTACGGTGGTGTCGGCATCGTCGTCGTCGTCGCCCACGGTCATCATTCCACCACCCATGGTGGTGTCGCCGCCGTCGTCGGATTCGTCCGTGTTTTGCGAGGAGTCGTCGCCGGGGCAGCCAACGAGCAGGAGGCTCGCCGCGACCGAGAGCGCGCAGGTGAGTCTAGTCATCGGAAAATCTTATCCCTGTTGTCGTCTTGAATGGTGTGGGACTGCGGCCGGCAGCCCGGAAATCGAACCGGCCGACCATATGCCAGCCTCGGCCCACTTTCCACAGTGTTCAGCCCTGGATGGCCACGCGCCCCGCATCCTTCGTGGCGGGGTTGGCGCTGGGTCCTCGCCGGAATCGAGCGCTTCCACACTAGCCGGTCATCGGAGAAGTCCGATGACCTGCTTCCTGTGTTCGAGAACCGACTTTTTCGGTGTCCTGCCAGGCGCAGTCCATGCGATGCCTTCGTCGCATGGTGGCCCACGCCATCGTACGTCGGTGGTACGCGGAGGACCTCGTCCGCCTCCGACGCGCCGACGAACAACAGCGCTCGCTCGCGTCGCAGCGAGCGGGGCGCATTGACCCCAACCCGCATCAGATCGATGCGGTGGTCTTCGCGCTGCAGCGGATCGCGCAGGGCGGCTGCATCCTGGCGGACGAGGTCGGCCTCGGCAAAACGATCGAGGCGGGCCTGGTCATCGCCCAAAAGCTCGCCGAGGGCGCCCGGCGGATCCTGCTGATCACCCCCAAGCCGCTGCTGGGCCAATGGGGTGAGGAGCTGCGCACCCTGTTCGGCATCGAGACACGGGAGGGCGCGCTCGGGCTCGAGGGCCCGGGCGTGTTCATGATGGGACGCGAACGGGCGGGCAGCGAGATGGGCGCCGACGCGATCGCCGGCGGCGAGCCGTTCGACCTGTGCGTGATCGACGAGGCGCACGAGATCTTCGCCGGCATCTACAAGCGCTTCGACCGACACGGTCGCTACCGCGAAGGCAGTCGCGCGGCCACGATCGCGGCGCGAGTCCGCGTTGCCATCCGGGGGACTCCGGTGCTGCTGCTCACGGCGACGCCGATCCAAAACTCGCTCGCGGAGCTGTGGGGGCTGGTCCAGTACGTCGAGCCGACGGGGACCTTGCTCGGCGACCTCGGCACCTTTCGCGCCGTCTTCTGCGAAGGGGACGACCGCGTGCTCCGTTCGGGGCAAGGCGACGAGCTGCGCCGACGCATCGCGCAGATTTGTCAGCGGACGCTGCGACGTCAGGCGCAAGAGTTCATGCGCGTCCCATTCGTCGACCGGCGCGCTCAGCTGTTCGAGTATGCGATGGGCCCCGAGGAACGGGCGCTCTACGACGACGTCACCGACTACCTGATGTCGCCGAACCTGTGCGCGTTCCGGGGCGGGCAGCGGCGTTTGCTGCTGATCGGCTTTCGGCGCCGCATGGCTTCGTCGACGCGTGCGCTCGCCTCGAGCCTGGGCAAGGTCGCCGACCGTCTCGAGCGGATGTGTCTGCCCTCGCCGGACGACGACCAGACGCTCGACCTGTTCGCCGACGATCTCGAAGACGAAGACGTCGCCGACGACGATGGACGCGTCGTGGACGAGGGTCCGGCGCCCCCGGACAACGAGATCCGGCGCGAGTTGGCGCGCGTCCGCGACCTCACCGAGCGCGCCGAAGGCCTGCCTCACGATGCCAAAGCCGAGCAGCTCGTGCGCGCGGTGAACCTGGCACTGACGCGTCCCGAGGGCAGCGGCAAAGCGGTCATCTTTACCGAGTCGGTCACCACCCAGGACTACCTCCGCGAGCTGCTGATCGAGTCGGGAGTGGTGGGCGACCGCGACGTCACCCTGTTCCGCGGTGACAACAAGGGACCACGCGCCAACCAGGCGCTTGCCCGCTGGGAAAAGGACGTCGCGTCCAAGATGCCCGAGCGCACGCGTCCCTCGCGAGGCGTGGCGATGAGGCTCGCGCTCGTGCACGAGTTCGCGACCCGCAGCCGGGTGTTCATCTCCACCGACGCTGGCGCCAAGGGTCTCAACCTGCAGTTTTGCGACACGCTGATCAACTACGACCTGCCCTGGAACCCGCAGCGGGTCGAGCAGCGGATCGGCCGGTGTCACCGCTACGGGCAGACGCGCGGCGTGTTGGTGATCAACTTCATCAACACGACCAACGAGGCGGACCGACTGACCTTCGACATCCTGTCCAAAAAGCTCGACCTGTTCGGCACGGTGCTCGATGCCTCGGACGCCGTGCTGCACGAGCCGGGCTCGCGCGCCCCCGAGACGCTGACCTCCGCGTTGGGGCTCGACTTCGAGGCGCGACTGATGTCGATCTACGAGCGAGCCCGCAGCCTCGACGAGGTCAAAGCCGAGCTCGAGCAGCTGCGGGACCACGTCGGTGAAGCGCGCGAAGAGCTCGAGGCGACGTACGAGCGCACGGCCGGGCTGATCGAGACGCGCTTCGACGAGTCGGTTCGCGGGGCCTTCTCCGCGATCGAGGATCGGATGGGCGACGCGCTGGCCGAGCTCGACCGCGAGCTCGAGGGGGTGCTGCAGCGCTACCTCGACGCGACAGGCATTCCGCACCGGCGGGTCGCCGAGCTGTTCCGGGTGCGCTTCGAGATTGGCGGCAGCAAGGCGCTGCCGGTCGGCATGCAGGACGGCACGACGGTGATCGTGGGCAAGGCAGACCACGAGACCGACGGCGAGCCGCTGCACCTGGGGCACACGCTGCTCGCGGCGGCGGTCGCCGAGGCTCGAGCCGCGTGCGACCGTCCCTTCGTCGTGCGACTGGCGAGCAACGGCGAGACCAAGGCCTGGTCGGGCAAGCGCGGGCGGCTGGTCGTCGTGCGGGTGAGCTACGACGGCTTCGAGCCGGTCACGCATCTGCTTCCGGTGGCACTGGTCGAAGGCGAGCCCGACCCGCTGCCGCTCGACGCCGCCAAGGCCTTGCTGCTGGCCGACCCCGCCGACGCCGAGGTGCCCGAGCTCGACGATCCGAACGACGCCGATCTCGACGACGCCGTCGAAGAGGCGTGCTTTGTCGACCAAGGTGATGTCGACGACGTCGAGCAGACGCGCTTCGAGGAGACGATCGAGCGGCTCGAGCGACACATCGAAGACCGATTGCTCGTGGCCAGTCAGCGCGCCTCCGAGCTCGAAACGCGGCTGGCCGAGACGCATCGTGCCCGCGAGCGCGCCATCGGAGCGGAGGCGCGCACGCGAGCCGAGCGAGCGGTGGGCGCGGCGGAGTCCGACCTCGAGGCCTGCACCAAGGTCATCACCGCGCTGCGCGAACGCGACGACGAGCGCTACACCCTGTGGCGCGCCCAAGCCCACGACAAGCGCTACGCCGTCCCGCGCGTGGAGCGAATCATCGACGTCCGCTTCGTGGTGGGCTGAGGCCGACTCGAAGTCGTCGAGCTTCGCGCGGCGAGCGCTACTCGAGCCGTCCCGGTCGCAGTTCCGAGACCAGCTCCTGGCAGCGCTCGCGTCGACGCGCCAGCAGCATCGAGTGCTGCGGAAGCAAGACCTCGACGAAGTGGTGCAGGGGAAGCGACGAGAACAACAGCAGGTGCTTGGTGATCCACTCGTCGAGCGCACGAAGGTCGGCGTCGGTTTCGCGATCGTGCAGCGACTCGGCGAGACTCGTCAGCCCCAGGCGCAGCGGCACGAGGTCGCTCGGCTGCCAGCCGACGTGAACGAAGGAGACGATGCCCGCGGCGACCACCCGCCGGTAGAACGGCATGAGCGAGGCGACGAACTGCGACCCGACGCTCTGGAGCTCGTCGCTCGAAAACGTCGGATCGAAGCGCCACAGGCTCTCCCCGCCCACCGAGGCGTTGAACACCAAAACCGACGTCTCGGGGGACCGCGCTTCGATGCGCTCGAGCATTCTGCGTTCGGCATCGCTGAGCGGAGACGACTCCGGGATTCGCCCCAGCCGTTCGCGCCCGACGACCGTCCGATGAACCGGGGTCATGATGAGCGCGCTCGTGGCCCGGGGCGGTGGCCGCAACGAGATCTCGGAGAACGAGAACGGAAGCGGCGGCTGGAGTTCGCGGGCGGCACCCACCTCGAATTGCACGTAGGGCTCACGTCCTGGCGGCGCACGGACCACTTCGGGCCCCGATCCCCCGCGGTGTTCCGTTTGGGCAACGCTGCGTTGCGGCCCAGGCCTCTGGGCGGCCCCGCCAACCAGAACTACCTTAGGCGTGATGCAACGACGGACGGCGATGCTCGGTACAGCCTCGTTTGTGGCGTCCGCGTGCTCGGGGAAAGGAACACCGTCCACCATGGTCGACCGCACCACGCAAGCCGAGAGCCCGCCGGGGCGCTTGCCGACGATCTTTTTTCCCCACGGTGGTGGTCCCTGGACCATCGTCGACCTCGCAATGGGGGACGAGTACGCCTCGCTCGACCGCTACCTGCGTGCGCTGCCCGAGGGCCTTCCCAGCGCGCCCAAAGCCGTGCTGTGCGTGTCGGCGCATTGGGAGGCACCCAAGCCCACGGTCATGACCGCCGCCCAGCCGCCGATGCTCTACGACTACTACGGCTTTCCCCAGCCCGCGTACGAGTTCACCTGGGCGGCCCCCGGAGCGCCCGATACTGCTGCGCTCGTCCGAGACCACCTCGCGCGAGCGGGATTTTCCGTAGCCACGGACGCGGAGCGGGGCTTCGACCACGGGACGTTCGTGCCGCTGATGCTCAGCGACCCCGAGGCCAAGACCCCCACGTTCCAGCTGTCGCTCGTGGAAGGGCTCGACCCCGCGCAGCACGTCGCGGTCGGCAAGGCGCTGGCTCCCCTGCGCGACCAAGGCGTGCTGATCGTCGGCAGCGGAATGAGCTACCACAACATGCGGATGTTCCAGTCGCACATGCGCGGCGATCGCTCGGCTTCACAGCAGATGACCGACGACTCGCGGGCGTTCGACGAGTGGCTCGCCGAGACGATGGCCGCCGAACCTTCACAACGCGAGACTCGCATCGTCGAGTGGGCGACGGCCCCCGGCGGACGCGCGAGTCATCCTCGCGAAGAGCACCTGCTGCCGCTGATGGTCACGCTGGGCGCGGGCGTCGAGGACACAACCACGCTGCCCTACCGGGACCGGATCCTGGGGGCCCATGTCAGCGCCGTGCATTTCGGCTGATGGATCGCGCCGCCTTCGCCATGTAAGGGCATGAAGTCGGGCTCGGTCGTGGGCCTGTCCATTGTGCTGTGCGGCATTGCCAACGTCGCGCACGCAGGGGGCGGGGTGCTGTGGGATCATCAGGACGGGATCTTCGGGATGCAGCCCTGCGGCGGCGGGGGCTGCTACACGCGCTACATGCAGGTCGCGGACCTCGACGGCGACGACGACCTCGACATCATCTATCCCAACGCGGGCTTTGGCAGCGAGCCGTTGGTCATCTACGACAACGACGGCAGTGCGGGGTTCACCGACGTGTCGGCAGCGGCAGTCGGAGGCTTCACCGGGCAGCTGCGTCAGATCGCGCTCGGTGACGTCGACGGGGACGGAGACCTCGACATCTACGGACCCGACGGCGGCAACGGAGACGGCGCCCTGTTCATCAACGACGGCACGGGCACGTTCGCGGACGAGGGGGCCATGCGGCTTCCCGAGCAGACGTTCGGCGTCGGTTCGACCCGAATGGGCGACCTCGACGACGACGGCGACCTCGACATCGTGCTCGCCGACGTCGGCTCCTCGGGGAGCGCGCTCGTCTATCTCAACGACGGAGACGGGGTCTTCACCGAGCTGGCCAATGCGATCCCATTCGACGTCGGGGACGACATCAACGACATCGACCTATTGGACGTCGACCGCGACTTCGATCTCGACCTGATGACCAACGCACACTTCGGGGCCAACCAGATCTGGCTCAACGACGGCTCGGGCACGTTCGAGAGCACCGCGTTCTCGTCCTCGGGCGGGTTGCACTACGGCCCCGGGGTGTGCGACGTGGACGGCGACGGCGACCTCGACATCTGGATCGACAACCAGGGTCCGAGCTACACCGAGCGGCTGTGGGTCAATGACGGCGACGGCAACTTCACATACATGCCGGGCGCCTTCGACGGACCCACCGACTCGAGCCTGTGGGCGGAGATGGGCGACCTCGACGGCGACGGGCGGATCGACATCGCCACCGGGCAAGGTGAGTCGGGCTCGTATCTCAACCGGGTGTTCCTCGCGAACGCGATGGTGGCCGTCGACGTTCAACCGCCGCGGATCATCGCGGCCGAGGGATCACCCGCCGAGATGCTCGAGGATGGGCAGACCGCGGTGACGCACTTTGCCGTCACCGACGATGCGTTGTCGGACCATGGCCCTCGCCTGGCATCGGTCTACGCGCACGTCGACCCCGACGGGGCCGATCTCGTCGTGGCCGCCACGTTCATGGGCGGGGACGTGTTCCGGGTGGGCCTGCCCAGCGAAGGTGTCGCGGGAACGGTGACCTACCGGTTGTGCGCCGAGGACCCCCAAGGCAACGTGGGCTGCGGGGAGGACCTCTCCTATGAGGTCGCCGGGGGCGGTGGGACGGACACCGGCGGGGAGTCGAGCTCGGACGGAGGGGCCGCGACGGGCGACGACACCACCGGTCGCGTCGACGACACCGGCGATGACGACGATGACGACGACGATGACGACGACGATGACGACGACGACAGCAGCACCGGTGGTCCGGGAGACGGCCCCGGCGATGGACCGGGGGATGGCCCCGGCGATGGACCGGGGGATGGGCCCGGCGACGGAACCACCGGCGGCGACGAGTCCGGTGGCGACGGATCGGCAGACGGCGAGACCGAGGGCTGCAGCTGCCGCACGACCCGCACCCCCGGCGCGATGATCTGGATGCTGGTTTTGCTGCCGTTGGGGCGACGCCGCAGGATCTGATCGAGATCTGAACGACTCCGCTACGCTCGCGATCCCGAGCTTGCTAAGCTCCCGGCCGCCCGCGTCGCCCGCGGGAGGCCGGATCGCGATGCGCGACGGAGACGACGTGGCTCTCAAGCTTCTGCACACGGCAGACTGGCACCTCGGTAAGCGGTTCCCGCAGTTCGCGGAGACCGACGAGCTCGAGCTGATGCGCGCGCGCATGGCCGTGATCGACGACGTCTTTGGGTGCGCCGTCTCCAGCCAGGTCGACGCCATCCTCGCGGCCGGCGATCTCTTCGACAATCCGGACCCGGGCGACAAGTGGTGGAAGCCCCTGCTCGACAAGATCCAGGCACGCGACTGGACCGAGCGTCCACTGTTCCTGCTGCCCGGCAACCACGACTTTCTGTCCAACCTCTCGGTGTGGCACCCCAGCCACCCGTTCCGGCAGGGCCTGCCCGAGGGCGTGCACGTCGTCGACACCGACGACTTCGAGGCGCCGCTCGGCAAGGACGACATCGGCGTGCTGTATTCGCGGCCGTGTCGCAGCCGCAGCGACGGCATGGACAACGCGCTCGCCCTGCCCTCCCGCGAGCCGGACGACGAGCGCATCCGGATCGGGATGGTGCACGGCTCGACCTTCGAGATGGATGGCTTCGTCTCGAACTTTCCGATCGCCAAGGATGCCGCGGAGCGTCGCGGCCTGGACTACCTCGCGATCGGGGACACCCACGCGTTCAAGGTCTATCCGCCGGAGACGGCGCCCACCGTCTACCCGAGCGCGCCCGAGCCCACCAACTTCGGGGAGACCAACGCCGGCTACGTCGCGGTGGTGTTCTTTGCCCGCCGCAACCGACGGGCACGGATTCAAAAGAAGCGCGTCGCCCGGTGGACCTGGGAAGAGCGCACAGTGACGGACATGCCCGCGCTGCGCCGACTCGTCGCCGAGGATCTGCGCCGCACCGTGCTCCGCTTGACCCTGCAGATGCGGGTCCCTGCCGCCGAGTACGACGAAGCGATGAAGATCGTCGACACGCTCAAGGGCACCGAGTCGACCCACGGCAAGGTGGGAGTGCTGCGCGCGGACGTCACCGGGCTGTCGCTGGACAGCACCGACGTCGCCGAGCAGCTCGCCGGGCTTCCGGAGGTCCTGCAGCGAACGGCCGAGCGCCTGCGCGAGCTCGAGCAGGGTCCCGACGGCGAAGTGGCTACGCGCGCACTGGGTCACCTGGTGCGGCTGGTCCGGGAGGCGCGGTGAGCCGATGCGCCTGCGCTCGCTGAGCGTTCGCGACTTCCGCTGCGTGGAGTCGGCCGACGTCGAGCTGACCGACGGCCTCAACGTGCTCTACGGCCCGAACGACCTGGGCAAGTCGAGCCTCGTCGAGGCCATTCGCGCCGCCCTGCTGCTGCAGCACAGCTCCAAGCAGGGTTCGGACTACAAGCCGTGGGGCACCGATCGCGTACCGCGGGTCTCGCTCGTGCTCACCGACGACGACGGCCGCTACTGGCGGGTGACCAAAGCCTTCTCCACTGGCCGACGCGGCAGCGCGACGCTCGAGTGGTCCAACGACGGCAAGATCTGGACGCTCGAGGACAAGAATCGCGGCGTCGACAGCAAGCTTCGCGAGCTGCTCGCGTGGGGCGTGCCCGATGCGGGAACCAAGGGCGGACGCGGCACACCGAGCTCGTTCCTCGCGACGATCCTCGTCGGGCCGCAGATGCAGCCGGGATCGGTGTTCGGCGACTCGCTCGCCACCGATCGCAGCGAGACCGGCCGCGAGCGACTCAACGAAGCCCTCCAGGCCCTCGCCGAGGACCCCGTGTTCAAGGAGGTCCTCGAGAAGGCGCAGGACCTCGTCGCGCGAGCGTTCACCAAGGACGACCGCAAGCGCACGCACAAGGCCTCGCCGTTCCGGCCGGTGGCGGACCGGATCTCGCGGCTGACCAAGAAGCTCGACGACCTCCAGCAGCAGGTGATCAGCAGCGAGCACGTGCGATCGCAGGTCGCCGCCCTGCAAAGCGACCTCGACGAAGCACTCTCGGAGCGCGACGAGGCCAACGCGGCTCTGACGGCTGCCGACAAGGATCACCAGGCCGCACGCGCCCGGGCCCAGGCGAAGGCGCGGTTGCACGAAGCGCAGCAGCAGCTCGACAAGGTCGAGGCGCTTCACGCCGATATCGAACGACTTCGGGACGAGCAGCACGAGCTCAACGAAGCGCGACCGAACGCCGAGGCCGCGCTCTGTCGCGCGACGGAGGCGCGGACTGCCGCCGAGCGAGCACTGCAGGATGCGCTGCACCGCGCCGAGGAGATCGAGCAAGGCGGCGATGCGGCAGGCAAGCTGCATCAGCAGCAGCTCACGACCCGCAAGCTCCAGCTCACGACGGAGCGCGAGCGCGCCTACCAGCGGCTCAAGCAGGCCGAGCAGGCGCTGGCGCGGGCGACCGAGCTCGAGGAGCTGCGCGACAAGCAGGCACGACTCGAGCGAGATCTTCAGGCCGCCACCGAGGACGCCGCAGCATCCGAGCGGGCGCGCCGGGAGGCAGAGGCGCAGCGGCGCGAGCTCGATGCGCTGCTGGCCCTGCGCCGACTCGAGGACGCGGAGGCCCGGCTTGCGGACGCCGAGCGGGCGCTGGCCGAATCGACGCGGCTCCGGCAAGAGGCCAAGACCAAGCAGGCCGATGCGCAGCGGACCCACGACGAGATCGAGGCTCTCGCCCTGCCGACCGCCGACGAGGTCGCCCAGCTGCGCACACTCGAGCAGTCGACCAAGCTCGCCGAGGCGCGACTGGGCGGTGGACTCGCCCTCACCGTGCGAGGGCTGACCTCGGGCGCGACGGTCGTCGCGACCCCCGACGACACCGACGCGAGGCAGGACTTGGCCGAGGGCCAGACCGTCGAGGCCGATCGCCGGCTGGTGGTGAACGTCGACGGCGTGACGCTCGAGATCGTCGGCGGCGAAGCCGACGCGCGTGCTGAAGTGGAGTCGCTGCAGGCGAAGTGGAACGCCGAGGCGGAGCCCGTGCTCGCACGGCTCGAGCTCGACTCGATCGATGCGCTCGAGCGCCAGCGACGTTCGGCGGACGAGCGCCTCGCCGAGGCGCTGCGGCAGGTCGAGGCTGCCCGAGCTCTGGAGGAGCGCGCGACGTCGCTGCAGGGCTTGGCCGAGCAGCGGGAGGAGCGACAGGCCACGGTGGAGCGACGAGCCGCCGCGATCGCAGGGCTGCCGCGAGCTTCGCTCGAGTCCGAGGCCGCCGGCCGCGACGAGCCCACCCTCGCCGATGCGCGCACCCAGGCCGAGGCCGCGATGGAGGAGGCGTCGCGTACGTCTTCGATGCGGAGCAAGCGACTGGCGGAGCTGCGGGTGGACGCCGAGTCTCATCGTCGTCAGGTCGAGACCGCCGAGCGCGAGCACGACGAGGCGACGGCATCGCTGGGCGGCAACCCCGATGCGATTGCCAAGACCGCACGGGACGAGCTGGCTGGGATCGAGGGCAAGCTCGAGCAGGTGGAGGACGAGCTCGAGGAGCTCGCGCGCAAGGCCGCCGGCGCCCGGGAGCAGGCCCAAGAGCGCGTCGATCGGACGCAGCGCGCATCGGACGAGGCGGCGGCGCTCGAGACCAAGGCGCGGGAGCGACTCGACGCGATCAAGAGTGGCCTGGCCAAGGTGCACGGTCAGCTCGAGGCACAGCAAAAGCAGGCCGAGTCGCACGACGCCGCGGCGATGCGGACCCACGTCGAGGCGCGGCGAACCGAGCTCGAAGCGCTGCCCGAGCCGAAGCAGGACGTCGACGACGAGGCCCTTGCCTCCGCTCGCGAGACCGCGACTTCGGCCCGCACCCGCGCCGCCGCCCTGGACAAGGCGCTCGCCGAGCAAAGGGGCCAGCTCAAGCAGGTCGGCGGCAACGTGATTCTCGACGACCGTACCGAGACCGAAGAAGCTCTGCGCGCGGCGCAGGCCGACGAGAGCGAGCTCGAG
>JGI12316J15310_10000142_pt28 | contig 22611 bp, 20 predicted proteins | sample MarCyaLeptolynsp_FD_15310 | JGI IMG/M metagenome (IMG submission 15310)
CGTAGTCTTCGGAATTGAGTTCGTGCGGCAGGTCGATCATGAAGCCGGAATTTCGGCCGGCCGAACTTTCCGCGATCCGGCACGCATCCAGAACCACCACGCGCACGCCCGGGTCGATCTCGGTAAGGCGTCGGGCCGCCGAAAGGCCGGCAAATCCAGCACCCACGATCGCGACATCCGCCGTTGTGGAGGTGGACAGGTCTTCCGGTTCCGGCTGATCCGCCAATATCCGGTTCCAGGCGGCTGGCCCCGCCAGATCCGGAAGTGTTTTGGCGGACCGCAGAGCCGTCATCCCACAGCCTCGTCCCCGTCGTCGGAGAGGTCAAGCCAGATCGTCTTGAGCTGCGTGTACTGGTCATGGGCGGCGAGGCTGTTGTCGCGGCCGCCGAAACCGGATTGCTTGTAGCCGCCGAAGGGCGTTGCGATATCGCCCTCGCCGAAGCAGTTGACCGTCACGGTCCCGGCGCGAATGGCGCGCGCCCCGCGAAGCGCCTTCTTCGTGTTGGCGGTGAAGATCGAGGCGGCGAGACCGTACTCGGTGGAATTGGCCAACTCGATGGCCTCATCGAAACCGGAGACCGTCATGACGTTGAGAATCGGCCCGAAAATCTCTTCCCGCGCGACGCTTGACCCGGCCGGTGCTTCCAGGATCGTCGGTTCGACAAAGGCATTGTCCTGCGTCTTGCCGCCCATCAGCACGGTCGCGCCCGTATCCAGATAAGACGATACCTTACCGAAATGCGCCGATGAAACGAGGGCACCGACACGGTGTTCCGGATCGAGCGGATCGCCCATGGTCCATTCGCGGGCATGAGAATAGATACGCTCCAGAAGCGCGTCCTTGATGTCCTCCTCGACGATCAGGCGCGAACTGGCGGAGCAGTTCTCACCCATGTTCCAGAACGCGCCGTTGACGACATGCGCCGCCACGCGATCAAGGTTTTCCGCATCTTTCAGAACGACACTCGGGTTCTTGCCGCCCATTTCCAGAACGACTTCCTTCAGATTGCTGTCTGCCGCATAGCGAAGGAAACGCCGCCCGGTCTCTGTCGATCCGGTGAAGGAGATCATGTCGACGTCCATGTGCCTGCCAAGCGGTTCGCCAACATCAGGTCCGGTGCCCGGAACAACGTTCAGAACGCCGCGCGGTATACCGGCTTCCATGGCAAGTTCGGCAACACGCAGCGCGGTGAGCGAGGTCTCCTCCGCCGGTTTCACGATCACCGAACACCCTGCGGCAAGGGCGGGGCCGATTTTCCAGGCCAGCATCAGCAGCGGAAAGTTCCAGGGCAGGACGAGGCCGACCACGCCGACAGGTTCGCGCACGATCATGGCGATATGGTCGTCGGAGGCTGGTGAGACCTGATCATAGATCTTGTCGATCGCCTCCGCGTGCCATTTGAGGCAATGGATCGTTTCGGGAACGTCCACGGTCTCGCAATCGAGGATCGTTTTGCCGCTGTCGACACTCTCCATGACCGCAAGCTCGCGCCGGTTCCGCGTCAAGAGCTTTGCAAAGCGAATGAGGATGTCCTTGCGCTCCGACGGATGCATCCTGGACCAGCGTCCGTCCTCGAACGCTTCGCGCGCCTTTTGAACCGCGAAATCGACATCTTCTGCGCCGCAGGCCGCGATGTCGGCAATCGTGTCGCCGGTGGCCGGATTGACGGTCGCAAAGGTCTTTCCCGATTGGGCGGGGCGGTAGCCACCGTCGACAAAGGCGTTTGTCGGCAGAACCAGATTGGCGGCAAGGGCCCGGTATTCTTCATGTGTCAGAAGATCAGTCATGCTCACGCTCCCGCCGAGATATCTTGGATTGTGGATTTCAGGACGCGGATGACCTGTTCCAGCTGACGCTTGTCGTCCTTGTTCAGTGCTTTGAGCGGTGGCCGCGGCGGGCCTGCGCGAAGGCCGGTCATTTCGACGCCGTGCTTGACGCATTGAATGAACTTGCCGCCCTGTTCCAGAACGCGCATCAGCGGCATCATCGCTGACATGATCCGGCGCCCCTTGGCAAAGTCGCCTTCCACTGCGCAGGCCCGGTAAAGGGCAACGTGCTCGTGCGGGAGGAAGTTCGAACCGGCGCAGACCCAGCTGCGCGCACCCCAGGCAAAGAACTCCAGGGCCTGATCGTCCATTCCGCAGGACATCTGGATATGGGGATAGTCACGCGCGAGCAAATGGACCCGGTTGATGTCGCCGGAACTTTCCTTGATCGCGCAGACATTGCGCGAACGGCCGACCCGGTCGAGAAATTCCTCGCCCATATTCACGCCCATACGTCCGGGATAGTTGTAGAGCATGATCGGCAGGTCGGCGGCCCTGTCGATGGTCAGCACATTGAGTGCGTTTTCGCGTTCTGTCGGGACCGCATAGGGCGGCGTTGCCACCAGCAGTGCGGCGGCACCGACCTTTGCGCCACCTTCCGCGAGAGCGACGGAATCCGGGGTCCGCATGGTTCCGGTTCCGACGATAAGGGGCAGCCGCCCGGCCAGTTTTTCCTGCGTGAAACGGGCCAGTTCAAGACGTTCCTCGACGGTCTGGGTGTAGTTCTCACCGGTCGACCCACCGGAAATCAGTCCGTGAACGCCGCTGTCGACAAGGTGGTCGATCACCTTTTCAAGCGCGTCCCAGACGACATTGCCGTCATCGTCATAGGGGGTGACCACGGGCGTATAAATGCCCTCGAAAGCCATGATGGGTGTCATAGGGTCCTCATGCGGATTTCTGCTTCGGCGGGATGCCAAGCGGCGCTTCCAGCCCGTCCGGCATCACGAACAATTCAATCTGGTCGCGCGACAATGCCCAATGCTCCAGAGCCAGCTCGGCGGCGCGATCCTCGTCGCCGTTTTCGATGCAGGCGATCATCTCGTCGTGCTGGGCACATGCCAGCGCGAGCCGGTCTTCCTTCGCGCCCGATTTCGGCTTGAAGAACGTCATGGCGATCCGCGTGTGATCGATCAGCAGTCTGTCGAGACTGGCGAGCAGGTAGCTGTTGCCCGCCATTTGCCCGGTGATGCGGTGAAACTGGTCATTGGTAAGCGCGCGTTCGGTGGTGTCGCCCGATTGCAGGGCTTCCCGGAAAGCTTCCTGCGCTTGCTTCAGATCCTCGATCTGGGACGGTCTGGCGTTCTGAACGGCAAGACGAAGGATCGAGCTGTAGATGAGGGGGGCCGCCAGGAAGAAGTCGCGAAGCGTGTAGTGCGTCATGTCCGACACCCGCGCGCCGCGGTTCTGTTGCAACACCACGAAACCTTCGCCGGCCAGTTGCTGAAGCACCTCGCGCAAGGGTGTCCGCGACAGACCGTACCGGTCGCACAGCTCTCCCTCTTCGAGCGAACTGCCCGGAACCCGGTCAAGGGTCAGAATGGCTCTTTTCAGATCTTCATAGGCGAGCGACTTAGCACTGCCGCGCACATTGGGCATGACACCTTCCCCAACCGATTTTTGTTGACCTGTTTGTATACATGATGAATACAATAGCAACACAAGAATTATACAAAGGCGTCGCCAAGGCATATGAACCTGAGGCGACAGAGGCCGGAGAAAAGCGACATGTCCCGCACAACCGACGTCAGTTTTCTTTTGCTGGACGATTTTTCCCACATCGCATTTTCATGCGCCGTCGAGCCGTTGCGCATTGCCAATCTGTTGTCGGGCAAGGAGCTCTACCGATGGCGTCTGGTCTCGCCATCTGGTGAAAGCGCGGTTTGTTCCAACCGCACCGTCACCCTGGTGGATCAGGGTCTTGATCCGCTTCCAGCGCGCGGCAGCCTGTTCCTGATTTCCGGTCTCAACGTGGGCGAACGCGCCTCCCCGGAAGTCCTCTCCTTCATCCGCCGGGAAAGGGCGCGCGGCACTCGGATCGGCGCGCTTTGTTCAGGTGCATTCGTGCTTGCCAAGGCAGGCCTCCTGAACAACCGGCGCGCGGCCATGCACTGGGCCTTTCATGACAGCTTCCAGGAAAACTTTCCGGAGGTCGAGCTGGTGCGCAACGTCTTTGTCGCCGACGAAGCCTTTGTCACCGCGTCCGGTGGAACAGCCGCGACCGACCTGATGCTTCATCTGATCGGAGAAACCCACGGTCTTGACCTGGCGATGGCGATCGCAGACCAGATGGTCTATTCGGGCGTACGCCCGGCACATGCGACCCAGCAGATTTCGGTTCAGGCACGCTATGGCATCCGCAATCCGCATATCGCTGAGGCGATCCGTCTTCTGAACGAAAGCGCACCGTTCTATATGCCCACGTCCGAGATTGCGCGGCGCATCGGAATTTCGACCCGCCAGCTGGAGCGTCTTTTCCAGAAGCACCTGAAAATGTCGCCGAAGAAATTCGCGATTAACCAGAAGCTGACCAAGGCCCGCAATCTTCTGCTGCAGACCGAACAATCCATCTCGGAAATCGCGCTCGCCTGCGGATACGAGTCGCCCTCGCATTTTATCCGCACCTATCAGAACCGCTTTGGCGTGACCCCGCACAATCAGCGGGTCTTTGCGCAAGACACCCAGTCGGTGCACCAAATGGCGTAAGCCGGACTGGCGGACGGCTAACTCAGCGGCAGATCAATTCAGCGGCAGCCGCCGGAACCGTCCCGGCATGGCCGGATCATGGAAGTGATCGAGCGGACCGTTGTCGGTGAAGTGCCGGTGCCAGTGGGTGAGGGCGCTGCGGTCGAGGGTGACGCCGAGCCCCGGGCCCTCAGGCACGGCAATCACGTCATTGGTCTGGCGAAAGGGACCGCCCTCGATAACGTCGCCGACCTGCCAGCGGAACAAGGATTGGCTCGGTTCCGTTATCCACGGCATTGCCGCCGACATGTGCAGATACCCCGCAGTCGCAATCCCCGCATCTCCCGAATAACACCAGAAGCCGACGCCCATTGCCTCGCAAGCGCCGATGAAGCGCACGGTTCGGGCAATGCCGCCCAGCACGGCAAAATTCGTCACGATGTAATCCGGCGCACCCAGGCTGACAGCGCGCCGGATGTCCGGAACGTGCGTCGACAGGCGGATGGAGGAATGTTTGCGCAACTCCGCCATTTCCTCGAATGTCGCAACCGGGTCCTCGTAGTTGCGGATGTCGAAGGGTTCGATCTCCCGGAATATCCGGATCGCGCTCGGCAGCGACCATTGCATGTTGCTGTCCAGCCGCAGCATGGGGTCCGGTCCGAGCGCCGCGCGCAGGGACTTGACCGTATCGATCTCAAGCTTCGGATCTCCGAGGATCAGCTTGCCCTCGAACATGGTCGCCCCGTGTTCTTCGCGCATGCGCAGGCAATAGTCGGCAACCTCACCGGGGCTGCTTTCTCCGCCGGCCCGAAAGGCGAAATACTCGGTGAACGGAATTTCCTTGCGCACGGCCCCGCCGAGCAGGCGGTAGAGAGGCTCTCCCGACACCTTGCCGCGCAGGTCCCACAAGGCAATCTCGATCGCTCCGAACGCCTTCACAACGGAACTGTCATCAGTGTTCTGCACGATTTGCCAGGGTGGAACGCAGAGGCTTTCGCATCCGGCGATATCAAGCGGGTCCGCGCCGACCAAGCGCTCGCCCATGTGCTGGATCGTCGTCAGAACATCAACCGACGGGGATTCGCCGAGGCCGGTCAGACCCTGATCGGTCTCCACCTCGATAATGGTTTTCGACGTTCCCGGATAATGACCGCCGGTCCACCACATCGGTTTTTCCAGGGGGATGTTGACCGGCGTTGCCTTCAGGCCTGTGATCTTAATACCAGGCATCGGGCAGCTCTTCCTTCCGGCGCGCAACGAAGGCTTCAAGTTCTTCACGCGTTGCGGCATCCATCGCGGGGGGCTGGTATTCGCCGAGCATGGCCTGCCAGCGTTCGAAGGCGCGCTGGCGCATGTCCTTCGACCCGCCTTCCTCCCAGCTCTCCACGTTTTCGCTGTCCGAAAGCCTGGGTTCATAAAATGCGGTCTGGTAGTTCCGCATGGTGTGCGCCGACCCCAGGAAGTGCCCGCCGGGTCCGACTTCGCTGTAGGCGTCGCGCGCAAACGCTTCGTCCGACGTATCGAGGCCGCCTGACAGGACTTTCTGATACGAGCCGAGCCGGTCTGCATCCATGATCAGTTTTTCAAACCCCGTGCACAGTCCACCCTCCAGCCAGCCTGCTGCATGTAAAACGAAGTTCGCTCCGGCCAGCATCGTTGAATGCATGCTGTCGGCGCTTTCATAAGCGGCCTGGGCATCTTCGATTTTCGAGGCGGTCAGCGAACCGCCGCATCTGAGCGGCAATCCCGCGCGGCGCGCGAGCTGTCCAATGGCATAGTTGGAGACCACCGGCTCGGGCATGCCGAATGTCGGAGCCCCGCTTTTCAGGCTCATGGAGCTAAGAAAATTGCCAAGAACGAAGGGCGCGCCCGGCCGGATCAACTGGGAGAATGCGCACACCATCATTGCCTCCGCCATGGCTTGCGAAATGGAAGCCGCCGTCGAAACCGGCCCCATCGCGCCGGACAGGATGAACGGGACGACAACAATCCCCTGACCGCGTCCGCAATAGACGCGCACGGCCTCACTCACCACCTTGTCCACCAGCAAAGGTGAGTTGGTGTTGACGTTGCCCATGATGACGCACTCGCGCTCCATCACCTCCCGTCCGAAAACGATCTCGGCCATGGCAACGCTGTCTTCGGCGCGGCTCATTTCGGTGATGGCGCCGAGATGCGGCTTGTCGCTCAGCGTCATATGCGCGAACAGCATGTCGAGGTGACGTTTCGACACCGGGACATCGCAGGGTTCGCAGGTCACGAAACCGCCGTGATGCAGATAGGGGTGCATGTAGGTGAGCCTGACGAGGTCTTCGAAGCTCGCCATGTCCCCGTAGCGGCGTCCGCCCTCAAGGTCGCGCACGAAGGGAGATCCGTAGACCGGTGCAAACACCTGATTGGCACCGCCGATCATCACGGACTTTTCCGGATTGCGCGCGACCTGCCTGAATTCCCTCGGTGCCTTGCTGCAAAGCGAACGAACAAAGGCAGCGTCCGCGCGAACAAGGTCGCCTTCAAGTCGTGCCCCTGCTTCGCGCCAGATCCGCAGGGCCTCGGGATCGTCGCGGAAGGCGATGCCAACCTCTTCGAATATCCAGTCGACCTGGGCTTCGAGCGCCACGACCTGCTCTTCGTCAAGCAAGTCGATGTCAGGCAACACGCGCCTGACGAATGGAGCGTCCGGTTTGCTTGTCGCGCTGCGTCCGCGCTGCGCGCGTGCACGTCTCGCCATGGGCTTGCCTTTCACGGAACCGATCGAGCAAAACTAGTCTGTGCCAACGGACTTGTGACGATTGAAAAAAAACGCGCTTTGCATAAACTGAAATTATGCAAAGCCTCTGGAAAATCGTTGGATCTCCGCGCTACATCCTCATTTTTGAGGCGGCAGCACGCCATGGATCCTTTACCCAGGCAGCATCGGAGCTCAATGTTCAGCAGCCAGCCGTCAGCGCAGCAATCAAACAGCTTGAACAGGCGCTCGGCACACCGTTGTTCCTGAGGTCGCACAAGAAGATCGAGTTGACGCCGGTAGGGGCGAGTTACTACGCCGAAGTGTCGAAAGGACTGCACCAGATTCTCGAGGCGACCCGAGCCGTTCAGTCGGAGGCGAGGAATGCGATTGTCACGCTGTGTGCCTCAACAGCTTTCAACACGTATTGGATGATGCCGCGCCTCAGGACCCTTCGCGATCTTTATCCCGAAATCGACCTCAGGCTGCAGTCGAGTGACCGGGAGCCGGATATTGACGATGAAGGCATTTCGCTGGCTGTCCGGCGTGGAGATGGCCACTGGCCGGGGTGTCATGCTTTTCTGATTGCGCCGGAGGTCATTTACCCCATCGCCAGTCCGGGATTGATGGAAAGAACCGGTCTGAGCTGTAAAGAAGACATTCTCACCGCGACACTGATCCATCTCGAAGAACCGGTGCGCGAGCGGCCCGGCTGGAAGGACTGGTTCGAGGCACAGGACTGCGAGGTCACGATACCGCCATCAGGCCTCCGACTGAACGACTACGCCCTCGTCCTGAATGCCGCAATATCAGGAGAGGGCTTTGCCTTCGGCTGGAACCATCTGGCGGCGGATCTGGTCTCGAACAGCCTCTTGAGCGCGCGCCCGGAATGGAGCTGGCACACCGGCATGGGGTTCTACCTGGTCTGGTCGAAAGCGCGCCCGCTCAGCGAGAATGCACAACGCGTCAGGGATTGGCTCATTTCAGCGGCCGGGAGTGGTCAGGCCGCGGATTGAACGGCTGCGGCCGGCGCGATCTCCGTTCGCGCGCTGATCTGATCCATGTATTTGTTTTTGCGCAAATTGCATCAGTATTAGTATTAGTATAGTAAAATCAAATAAAAATCATTTAACGATTTGGAAATTAAAACAAATAATAAACATAACAAGAAATAAAATCTTGGAATCGTGAGATGAGATCAAATTTTTCAAAGTTGAGCTTCCGCCTGCCTGCGATTATTTCGTCTTGTGCGGTCTTTGCCGCCATCTTTGTCGGTACGCTGGCCTACTGGTTCAGCGTTTCGAATATCGAAAAACAGGCAGATGAACGGTTGACCGCTCTGGCGAGTGCGCGCTCCGCGGGCCTCAAGAATTATCTTGAAGGCATTGGCATGGACCTGGCCGTCACCGCCGCGAGCCCGTTTGTCAGCGAGGCGCTCCGCGATTTCGAAAGTGCCTGGAAGACGATTGACGGCAATCCGAGGCAGGTACTCCAGAAGGCTTACATTCACGACAATCCCAATCCGCTTGGGGAAAAGGATGCGCTGTTTAGGGCAGGAGACACGGCATATGACGTAACCCACGAACGCTATCACGCCTGGTTCCGCAAGATGCTCAAGACGCGCGGCTACTACGACATTTTTCTCTTTTCTCGCGATGGCTCGCTGATCTACACGGTTTTCAAGGAACTGGACTTTGCGACAAATCTCAAGACCGGAGAATACCGGGAGACAGATCTCGGCAACGCTTTCCGTGCCGCCTTGAACGGTGGCAGCGAAAGCATCCATTTTTTCGACTTCAAACCTTATGCACCAAGTGCAGGCGCGCCGGCGAGTTTCATATCAATGCCCGTCACACGTGACGGTGAAACGCTGGGTGTCCTGGTCTTCCAGATGCCGATCGACAACATCAACGCTGTCATGTCGGACCCGTCCGGGTTCGGTGCCACAGGTGAGGCGGTGCTCGTCGGTACGGACAGGCTGTTCCGGAACGATTCGAAAATGACGCCAGACGACAATGATATCCTGAAAGCGCGGCTGGACGGGGACATCGTCACGTCAGCCCTTTCCGGAACCGCCGGCCACGGGCATCTTGATGGCTTTCGCGGCCAGGATTTCATCGCCGCCTCCGCACCGCTTGAGTTTCACGGCGTCAAGCTGGCTGTTGTTGCAGCTGAAGCAGCGTCGGAAGTGCTTCTGCCTGCAAGACAGCTGGGTGTTCAGATCGCCATCATCTGTTCGGTCATACTGGTCATCATGTTGTGCGTAGGTCTCTTTGCGGCACGCTCGATCACGGCGCCGGTCGGCAGGCTGGTGCAAAGCGCGGTCAGGCTTGCTGGCGGGGATGTTGATGTCGCGTTCGCCGAGGCAAACCGGAAAGATGAGATCGGCGAGATAGCCTCCGCAATTGCCGGCTTCCGGGATGGTGTTGCCGAACAGGCGCGCCTTGCCAGGGCGCGGGAGGAGGAAGAGCGGCAGCGCACAGAGCGGCAACAGCGGGTCGAAACCCTCATCGCGCGCTTCAGGGAACAGTCATCGGAGCTTCTGTCCGGTGTTGAAGTCTCCATGGCGGACATGCAGACAAATGCCACGGAACTGATGCAAACTGCAGGGAAAGCAGCCGGCGAGGTGACGGACGCCGCCGCGGCGACGACCCGGGCATCAGGGAATGTCCAGACCGTGGCCGCTGCGACCGAAGAGTTGTCGTCTTCGATTTCGGAGATCGGACGCCGCGTGGAAGAAACAACCAGGGTGATCGCCGACGCCACGGACCGAACCAGGGTCAGCACCGAAAAGATGGAACTGCTTTCGTCGGGATCCGCGCGCATTGGCGAGGTGATCGATCTCATTCAGGGGATCGCTGAACAGACCAACCTGCTCGCGCTCAACGCGACGATTGAAGCCGCGCGGGCAGGCGAGGCGGGCAGGGGATTTGCGGTTGTTGCCGCAGAGGTCAAGGAACTGGCGACGCAAACCTCCAGGGCGACCGACGATATTTCCAATCAGATCTCCGAAATCCAGACCGCAACGGAACAGGCTGTGACCGCGATTCAGGGTGTTGCCGACATCATGATCAAGGCAAATGAAAACACGGCCACCATCGCTGCAGCTGTGCAGGAGCAGGACGCAGCGACGGGCGAAATCAGCCGCAGCGCAGCAGAAGCTTCAAGCGGCACGAGCGCTGCAAGCGGAAACATGTCCAACGTCAGTTCAGCCGTCGAAACAACGTCCGACTCCGCCTGCATCGTTGACGAAGCGACACGGAATGCGTCGGCAAGGCTCCGAACTCTCAACAGCGCTGTTGCGGACTTCCTGACCGAGGTCGCCGCCGCCTGAAGACGCGCAGTTCATGCGAAACGAAGAGTGCGGAAACGTTGCCTAGTCAAGGCGATACACGGTTTTCAGGCGGCCCGACCCAACGCCGCCTGTGCCGTTCGCCGGCGCACTTGTCGCAAATTCCCTTGCCTGCGGAACAAGACCGGCCCCGCAGGCGGATTGTCGGCTATCCACTCGGGCTCGGTACGCGTCTTTCGGTCTGCAGAAACAGCGCGACCGCCTCGTCCCGGGTTTCTGCGCCCAGCTTTTGCCGTGCGTTTTTCAGATACAGCCGGACACTGGCTTCGCTGACCTTCAGTTCGTGGGCGATTTGTTTCGGGCGGATGCCATGCGCGATCAGCTCGAGCGTTTGATATTCGCGCGGGCTGAGCGGTTTCCTGTTTTGAACATCCGTTTCACGTTGCTGCAGCATCTCCAGTCGGCGATGCGCGATAAGGCAGAACGATTGCAATTGGCTGGCAAGCGGCAGGATCTTGCGCTCAAACGCAAATGCGCTGAGCGTGTTGCCGATAATGAAGCCGCCGTGCCGCCCCGTTCCCTTGAGCCGGCATGGGATTCCGAGGCCTGCGCGCCAGCCGTAGTCGGTCATCTGTCTGATGTAGTCGCGATGTTCACCGTCGAGATAGGCGTCGTGATCGGCTAGAAACTCTGCGCCGACCTTCGTGATCTCGAATGTCGCGCAGCAATGGTACAGAAACGGTTCGTTGAATTGGCTATCGCTAAGGCGTTTCTCGGGCCAGTTATCAGGCAGCGTTGAAAGGATCTGAAGATCAGCGGGCGGGCTGTCGCTGTCTGTGAGGTAAATCGCGTGGGTGATGCCGACTGAACCGATGGCCTCGCAGAAGAGGCGCCAGACCTTTACGACACGGACTGAGACTTCGATCTTTCGTGCGGCTTCCAGAAATACGCGATCCATATCACTTTCGATATATCAATTCTGACGGGTTGAGACCGGGCCTCGTTTTGCAGCGTAATGCTGACAGTGTTTCGAATGCAAAGACTATGTCTGCCTTTATTTTTGTTCATGAGAAAAGCGGATCAAAATGAGCGTCCAAAGCGCCTTTATTTCTGATTACAAAAAGATAAGCCCGGTCGTCACTGATCTGATCCTGGGCACCGACACGATTGCGGTTGTGTTTACAGGTGGCCGGTTCCTCTATTGCCCGCCAAGCAAGGAATACCTTTCGTTTTTCCTTGGAGATGACGGGCATTTCGGTCTCATCCACGGCGATTTCGCCAACACCACGGCAGGCGATTGTCTACGTGTGACCGGTGCTGCCAACAGGGATCTGAATGTGAACACTGACATTCATTTGCATTTTCCCAACGGCAGCTGGGATTTGCTGCAGCCGCTCATGGTGCGTCACGATCTGGAAGTCCGACCGCGCTTCGACAAGGAAATCGAATACATGCAAAAGGACGGCGCGATTCGCACGCAGCAACAGGTGAAGGATCTGGACTTCAAGGCAAAACTGGAAGCGCTGCAGATTGCGACCGTTGATATTGCCGGTGCGACTGCAGCCTGCATTGCCATCAGCCAGGGCAAGAGCGGGGCCGAGATCCTGCGTGACGCGAAGGCTGCTCAGGCCGCTTTCGCCCTCTTTCAAGGTGTGGCTGCGGCAAGGGGAGCATCTTTCACACCGCAAATGGATTTGCCGTCACCCATGAATGTGAGCCGCGTAACGCGGGTTCACCAGTCGAACGGGCGGGCTCCGCAACGGCCGTCGGGCTCGGCCGCAGCCGCCAGAACACCGGGCGGCCGGGGCAATCCGGCTGGCTTCACCATGAACATGGCTCAGGGAAAACCAGTCCAGCTCGGGAACCGCCAGTTCAAGGCGCACAGGATGGAGAAGGTCAACGTTGTCGTGGAGCAGAGCTCCAATGCTCAGATCCGCTCCAAGGCCGAGGCAACGCTGAAATTCCTGGAGTCAATTCACGGCCCGGCCTGATGCAGCAGGTTTTCTGCAGCGCTCGGATACGGTCTCATTCATGAGGCCGTATCCTAAGATGCACGCCAACGGGAATGTGGCACGGAGGCAGGCCGAGGACCCGCGGCCTCGCGCACGACGATCGTCGGATGGCCATGGGTCTGTCACGTGGCTGCGAACATGCACGCGGACCTTGACGCAATCGGGTCAAGGATCGATGCCGTCCTCGCCGGCCGTGGATGATCACCGGGCCTTGAGAGACGAAGGGCGTCTATCAACCAGTGTCATCCGTGCCTGGAGACCTTACGCTTTGGAACCACACTATTCGATCGTGATCTCGACCCGCCGGTTCTGCGCGCGGCCAGCCGGTGTCTTGTTGTCGGCAATCGGCTCGCTCTCACCCTTACCGACCACCGAAAAACGGGGGGCATGGTAGACACCCTTGCTGACGAACCAGTTCTTGACCGCTTCGGCGCGCCTGAGCGAGAGCGTCTGGTTGTAGCCGGCCCGTCCGGTGGAATCGGCGTGTCCTTCAATGGTAACGCTGGGCGCGCTGCGCTTGTTGATCTCGTAGGCGACTGCCCCGAGCCGGGAAATGGCTTCCGGACGCAGATCGTGTCGGTCGAAGCCAAACAGCACATCTGCCTCCAGACGTACCTTTTTCTTGCCACGGGGCGGCGGAGCGGGCGGATCTTCGTAAGGAATCACCGGGTCGTTCCATTCAGGTGCGATCGGGTCATCGTGATCAGGCAGGCCGCGTTCGACCTCATCCCACTTCACATGGATCAGACCGTCGTGAATATCGATGCCGGCGGTCGGTGTGCCGATGCTGTCTTCATAGCCAAAGTCGCCCGAACCGCTGATCGATTTATAGACCATGAGCGGTTTGGAGTAGCCGGAATATCCATCTAGGATGTTCAGCACGAAACCCGATGCGTTCTGTCCGCTCAGCGCCTGGATGGAACCGATGACCAGTTGGGCCCGGCGCAGATTGAGATCCTGGAAGCTTGTCGGGCGCTTCGACCGCAGGTTCTTGTAGTAGTACCTGAGGTTCTCAGTATAGGCCGCCGGAACGACTGACAGGCCCCCGCCGATCCCGTAAAACGCGATCGTGCAGACATCATTGGTGTCCCTGTTGCGCAGCTTGTAGTGATAAAATCCGGCGGTGATGATTTCGCCGCCCGAAAACGAGCGCACGGGCGCAATCGCCCAGCGCGAAGAAAGCTCTGTTTTCCAATCCATTTTAACAATCCAAAAATAAACTAACTTAATGCCGGTCACATGGGGGCACGCATTCCTCGATTCAAGGGATGGGCAGAGATATCTGCAGAAAGAATAAGCAAATTCAGAGACTTGGCCCTGTGAAAGAAAGGGTGGAGTTGTTCGAGCCGTGCACGCACGCACGTGCATTCTGCGAGCTGCGATAAGATGAAGTGAGGAGAGCGGACGCCGGTTTCGAGGGCCTTCATCTGTTCGCTTAGCGATATGTTGACGGGACGTTGCCTGTCATTGAAGGGACCCGAATATCAGGCACATTACCGGATTTTACATTAGCGAAAGGTCCCTCCGGTAAGTTGGCGGAAATTTCTGTAGCCGAGAGATAGATGCCGTCCTCCAGTCCCGTTGCCCTTAGCATTCTCAATCTGCGCAAGCACTTCGGCGAACCAGCTGTCGACGGTCTCTCGCTGGCGGTGCGTGGAGGCGAATTTTACGCCTTGCTGGGTCCGAACGGTGCGGGCAAAACGACGACGCTGCGGATGGTGGCGGGATTGCTTGAAGCCGATGCGGGCACCGTCAAAATCTGTGGCATCGATGCCTTTGCCGACCCGGTGGCCGCCAAGCAGATCCTCGCCTGGGTTCCGGACGAACCCATGGTCTACGACAAGCTGACACCGCTGGAGTATCTTGAGTTCGTTGCAGGCCTATGGAGCATGGAGCCGGACCATGCGCGTTTCAAGGCCGATGCTCTGCTGGACTCCTTCGGACTTGCCCCACATTCCAACGAACGCTGCGGCGGGTTCTCGAAAGGAATGCGTCAGAAAGTGGCGCTTGCCGGTGCCTTGATCCATGAACCGCGTCTGATCATCCTCGATGAGCCGCTAACCGGACTGGATGCCGGATCTGCGCGTCAGGTGAAGAAAGTGTTGTCAGGCCTTGTTGCGCAGGGCGTGTCGATCATCATGACAACACACATCCTGGAAGTCGCAGAGCGCATGGCCGACCGGATCGGGATAATCGCGCGCGGACAGCTGGTCGCCGAGGGAACGCTTGAGGAACTGCGTGAACGGGCGAGCGCTGATGGCAATTCCCTGGAGGATATATTCCTCGAGATAGTAGGCGGCGACCGGGCAGGCGACGCGCAGCCGGGTGGCGCAAATCTCCTGGCCGGGAAAGTGGCATGAGCGCAAGCGCGATATCCTCTGCCCTGATGCGTTTTTCGCGGCATGAATTGCGGCTTGCCTGGCGCGACTGGGCCTGGATGTTTTCAGGCTGGCGCAACACCAGCCTGAGACGTGCGCTGATCGGCATGAGCCTGTTCTATGCGATCATGCATGTGATCGCCTATGCCGTGCTTTCCCCCTATTTCAGCGTTGGATTTGTGCTCGATCACACCGCGCTTGCCATGCTTTCGATCACGGTTCTGCTTAGCTTCACCATGATGCTGTCACAGGCGATGGAGTCGGTGACCCGTGCATTCTATGCGCGTGACGATCTCGATCTGATCCTGTCGTCGCCCGCACCTTCCCGGGACCTGTTTCTCGTGCGCATCGTGATGATGGCACTGACCAGCTGGGTGATGTCGGCGCTGGTCATTTCGCCTTTCCTCAGCATTGCCGTGGCGCTGGGTGGGGTGCGCTGGCTTTCAGGATATGTGGTTCTTCTGGCCGTATCGCTGACAGCGACCGGAGCAGGTGTCCTGATCACGCTCGCACTGTTCCGCACGGTTGGCGCGCAGCGCACCCGGCTCACGGCACAGATACTGGCTGCCGTCGTCGGTGCGGCCTTCCTGATCGGGATGCAGGTGGTTGCGATCCTGTCTTTCGGGTCGATGTCCAGGTTCACACTGTTTGATCCGGCTTTCCTGGCAGATCATGCACCATCTGCCGGTTCTGCATGGTGGCTCCCTGCTCACGCCGTGGCCGGGCAGTCCGGAGCCGTGTTTCTGTTCTTCGCGGTCTCAGTTCTGTTTTTTGCGGCGGGAGCCTGGTGCGGCGCGGTGCAGTTCCGCCGGATTGTCGTTTCGGCGCTCGGTGTCACGGAGAAGACGCCGCGCGGATGCGCTTCCGAACGGGCCTTTCGCGGTTACGCGCCGCTCGGCGCGCTCGTCCACAAAGAACTCAAGCTGATCGCGCGCGATCCCTGGCTAGTATCCCAGACACTTATGCAGGTGCTCTATCTCATCCCGCCTGCAGTCATGCTCTGGGTCAGTTTCGGTGAGAACACCGAGATTTCCGTGATCATCTCGCCCGTTATCGTCATGGCAGTGGGGCAGCTTGCCGGCGGCCTGGCCTGGCTGACCATCTCCGGCGAGGATGCGCCCGACCTTATTGCGACCGCCCCCATCTCGGCTTTTACACGGTTGTGGGCGAAGGTGTTGTCGGTGCTGACACTTGTTGCCGCAATCGTGCTGCCGATGTCGCTGTGCCTTGCGCTTCTATCGGCTTGGGGCGCGTTGGTCACCTTTGCCGGTGCAATGCTTGCGGCAGCAAGTGCAATCCTGGTTCAGCTCTGGTTCCGTGCGCAGGCCAAACGCACCACTTTCCGGCGCCGGCAGGTCGCTTCGAAAGCCTCGACGCTTGCCGAGGCCGGGGCGTCCATTTCCTGCGCGGCCGGCACTGCGCTCATCGCAGCGGGGAGCCCGCTGGCGTTACTGCCCGCAGTCCTGCTTTTGACAGTGCTTGGGATTTCCTGGAGCATCCGCCCGAAACACAGCGCATTTGCCTAAGGGGCCCGGACCGTGTGGCTTCGACCTGCCGCACCGCAGGTCCACGCCTTTGTTTTCTGTACACCTGTTCGGAAAATCCGGTCCTTAGACAGGACCGGAAACGCATGTTCCTTTCGCTGCGTCCGGAATTGCCAGATGCGGCGCCAAAGGTCAGCTGCACGTCCGGGAGACTGCCAGTTCCCTGGAAGGCCTGGCGTCCAGCAGACACAGCCGGACGACAAGGCTCAATCTGCCGTCCTGCATTTCGGCATGAACCGAACCGCCGCTGGCGAGGCAAAGCTGTTTCACGATGGACAGTCCAAGACCGCTGGAATGAGCATCGCGTCCTCGCGTCCGGCTGTTTGAAACCCGAAAGAAACGATCGAAAAGCAGCGGCACGTCCTGCGCCCGCAAGTCCTTCGCACTATTGCTGAAGGTCATTTCAATTCCGTCTGGGCCGCGCCTTGAAAAAACAACGCGGCACGCGGCATCCGCATCGGCGTATCTCAGCATGTTCGACATCAGGTTATCGATGATGTGCCGCAGGGATTTTTGCGAGAGTGCGATACGCTTTTTGGGCAGCGGTTCATCTGCATCCACGCTCAGCCCAAGGCCCTTGGCACGGAATTGGGTCTCCCAGCGGCGGCGCATGTCTTCCAGAACGATGCTTGCCTCTGCACCTGTACAGAGAGGGTCCTCGTCTTCAGGCGAGAGTTCCAGCGCTTCAATGGAGTGGGTGAGCGTCGTCAGGTGATTGAGTTCGTCTGACATGAGCGCGAAGAATTTGGCGTCAGCTTGGAAAACGCCGTCTTCCAGGCCTTCGGTATAGCCGCGCAGACTGGTGATCGGTGTCCGTAATTCGTGTCCCAGGTCAGCGAGATATCGTGCGCGGCGTTCCTCTTCCTGCTGCAGGGCCGCGGCGAGGGCATTGACCGTATCTGCCAGCTGTCCGACTTCTCCCGACTGGGTTTTGGCACGCACGCTGTAGTCACCCTGGCGCAGCCTGTCCGTTGTCCTGGCAAGTACACCCAGAGGGCGGACGATCAAAAGTGTCACTCCAATGGACGCGGCGACAGCAAAAACAAGTCCGATGGAGATACTCGTCCAGAGTTGACGTTCAACCTCGTCCACGAACATGGCATGGACCTGCCCGGGTTCGATATTGAACGTGGACATCAGCCGGTCGGAGTAGGTCGTGCTTTGACCCAGAAAAAGCCAGTACCAGGCGACACCCAGCATCAAAACGATCGCTGTGTTGGCAGCGATTATCTGGAGTGTGAGCCACGGCGTCCTGTGCAGGCGATGTTTCACGACAGCATCTGATCCTGGCGCGACGCTGCCGAAAACCGGTAACCAAATCCGCGTACGGTCTCGATCATTGCGCCCGTTTCGTCCCCCAGTTTGGCGCGCAGGTTATGGACATGAACGTCGATCGCCTTTGGTCCGACCGCTGCGTCGTTTCCATAAAGGAGCGTGATCAGCTGCCCGCGCGACAGCACTCTGCTGGGTTGCTCAAGAAGGCGCCGCAGAATCTTGTGCTCATAGGGTGTCAGAGCGATCGTGTTGCCGAGGAGGCTGCAGGTCGGTTGTTCTAGGTCCAGCTTCAGCGGGCCGACTTCGACCACATCGTCGAAGCATGATTTGGCGGCCTGGCTGCGGCGCAAGATCGCCTGAATGCGGACAACCAGCTCTCGAGGTGAAAACGGTTTGACGACGTAATCGTCCGCCCCGGCGGCAAAGCCCTGAAGCACATTGGCTTCTGCACCAAGTGCGGTCAGAAACAGGACAGGTGTCGACGAGCCCTGCGAGCGCATCGCCTCGGCGATCTCTGTCCCGGATCTGTGCGGCAGCATGACGTCTAGGATACACATGTCAAACGTATCGGTCAGAGCCGCCCTGTAGCCCAGCAGGCCGTCGCGGTGCTCCTCCACGTCATGGCCGGCACTTTCCAGATATGCGCTCAGAAGATTGAGAATGTTCTCATCGTCTTCGACCACAAGTATTTTGGCTCTGGCAGCGATGTCGCCCACCTTTCCGGTTGCGTCATTCAATGAACAACAGCGTGCATTCGTTGGCGTGGTCCGTCCAATAACGATCCGGAGACTTTGAGTTGATTGGAGGTGCGCCGGCCCAAGGGGGAGCCGGCGCACGGGGCTGGGGCTTATTGCTCCAGCAGAGCTTCACGCGACGTGGCGAAAATCACTTTCCAGTTCGACTCGCCTTTTGAGATCACGGTTTCCGTGTCGGCGAGGAACAGTTTGTTGTGCGCCGCCGGGCTGCTGTTGAGGTAAAGCTGCCCGTCAACAATGGCCCAAAGATCTGGCTGGGTCGGCACTTTTTTGCCCTTGCTCGCGCCGGCAGAGCACCATCCGCCATAGGCTGGTGCATATTTCGCAGGGTCGGCATCAAATAGCGCTTTGTTCTCCGCAGATGCAAAGTGCCATGTCGCGCCCTGATACTCGGACGCAAATTCCGAAGATCCCGGCGTCGGCGCTCCAACGGTATGATAGGCAACAACGTCAGTTCCCCCGACGACGGCGCCGCCATCGACGTAATGCTCGTCAACGGCGAGAGCCTGATGGGCCATAAAGCTCATGGCCATTGCCATGGAAACCGCCGCGATGTTTTTTCCGTAGGTCTTCATTGGTTACGTCCTTGGATCAGTGTTTCGACAAACTCGAAAGGAGACGCGCTTTGATACGCCTACCCAGGACACCGGGTATAATTCAGCGGGGTTTTGAGCCGGTTTGTGCTGCGTTAGGTTTCGGTTAGGATCGGGCGCCGCTCCCCGGCTTGCTTCCAGATCGCCATCTGGCAGCGTTGTATTTGCCGGAGCATTGGATTAGGTGCTCTGATCCAGCCTGGGTTGGGGCAGCGCAGAGGGTGAGCCTTGATTGATTTCCTGGATGCATCAGTGGCCCTTGCCAGGGAAATGGATCTCCTTGAGGACGTCAGCCGGGATCCCGGCCGGCGGCATCTGTGGTTCTGGGAAAGCCCGAGATGTCTGGTCGCACCGAAGAGCCTGAGCAGCAAGCCCGGCTTTGAACGCGCTGCGATTGCACTTGAGACGGAAGGCTGGCCGGTCAGCCTTCGCAGTACCGGCGGAGACGTGACCCCGCAAGGCACCGGTATTCTCAACGTATCCCACGTTTATGCGACAGAACCGGGAGAACCCGTCGACCTGAAGCAGGAATATGACCGCCTTTGCACGCCGATTGAAAACGCGCTCGGCGAGGGCGCCAGCAGAGGCTGGCAACCGGGCGCCTTTTGCGATGGTGAATTCAATGTTCAGTTGAACAACCGGAAATTCGCCGGAACTGCAATGCGTGTCCGCCGCGGCAAGGCCGATCGGAAAAGAAACGCCATTCTAGCGCATGCGATCATGCTGATCAATCCGGTGTCGATCGACGCCATCGACGCCATCAACCGCTTCCTCTCTCACCTGGGAGAAGATCGCAGGATCAACGCCGATGCGCATGCCAGCCTTCCGGAGAGTTACAGCAAGGACGACTTCGTCGCTGCGCTCAAAAAGGCCTTTCTGGCCCAGGGCTAGCAATCCCGCAGCAACCTTGCCCGGATGCGGTGAAGCGGGAGCCGTGCAAACCGGCAAATGCAGGACAAACTCCTCACTCCAAACGCGGTCTCTTGGGCTCACAGCCTGAGGGAACGGCGCGTGCGACGTTTCGACACCCGCCTCGCGAAATCGTAGTCATTGCAAAATTGGTAAAAAATGTATACCAATTTTCATTTCTTGCAGCTTTCACAGCGGGCCGTGCACGAGCGGCTCCTGGAAGTTCAACAGTTCCAAGGAGTTCAGCGGTGCAGCCTGACGCGGTGGTTGGAACCAGGCTCCGGAAACTTGGAGGCTTTGAATGCAGTCGGATGGCGAACGAACTCTGAACGAAGACCTGGTCGCAGGACTTGAAGGCATCGTCGGCAGGCGGCATGTCGTTACCAACACGCGCTCAATGAAACGCTTTTGCAAAGGGTTCCGGTCAGGCGAAGGCGAAGCCCTTGCTGTTGTCCGGCCGGGCACGTTGCTTGAATACTGGCAGGTTCTGAAAGCCTGCGTGGAAGCCGGCAAGATCGTCGTCATGCAGGCCGCGAACACGGGCCTTACCGCCGGTTCCACCCCGGAAGGTACCTACGACAGAGACGTTGTGGTGCTCAACACGATGCGGATCGACGCCATTCAGCTTCTTGATGGCGGCAAGCAGATTGTCAGCTTTCCGGGCGCCACACTCTTCAAGCTGGAAAGGACGCTGCGGCCTCTGGGCAGGTTACCCCATTCGGTCATCGGCTCTTCGTCGATTGGCGCTTCGGTGGTGGGGGGAGTTTGCAACAATTCCGGCGGATCCCTGATCGAGCGGGGGCCGTCCTACACCGAGCTTTCCCTGTTTGCTCAGGTCGACAGGAACGGTGAGTTGCAGCTGGTGAACCACCTTGGCATTGCGCTTGGAGACACGCCCGAAACGATCTTGGCGCGGCTTGAAAGCGGCGACTACACCGCTGCCGATATGGAGACGACCAACGCAAGGGCATCCGACACCGGCTATATCGAGCGCATCCGCGATATTGATGCCGACACCCCCTCGCGCTTCAACAACGATCCTGGCCGACTGTTTGAGGCGTCGGGCTGCGCGGGCAAGCTTGCCGTCTTCGCCGTGCGTCTCGATACGTTCCCGAAAAACGAGCGGGAGCAGGTTTTTTACGTCGGAACCAATGACACCGGCATCCTAACACGCCTGCGCCGGGACCTGCTGCCATCCCTGAAAACCCTGCCGGTGTCCGCGGAGTATATGCACCGCGAGTGCTACGACATTTCAAAACGTTACGGCAAAGACACGCTGGTCATGATTGACAAGCTGGGCACGGATCGCCTGCCGACATTTTTCGCGCTCAAGGGCTGGCTCGATGCACGGTTGAACAGACTGCCTTTTTTGCCTCGGAACCTGATCGACCGGGTCATGCAAGGGTTGTCAAACATCTGGCCAAACGTCCTGCCGAAACGCATGGAGGCTTTCCGCCACCGGTTCGAACATCATCTGATCCTGAAAGCACGTGACGGCGGAATTGAAGAGGTTGAAACCTATCTGCGGGAAACCTTCGACAGCAAAAGCGCGGACTGGTTCGCCTGTGATCCGCGGGAAGGCAAGATCGCGGGTCTTCACCGCTTTGCCGCCGCCGGAGCGGCCGTCCGCTTCATGGCTGTGAACGAGGGAAAGGTCTCCGATATCCTTGCCCTCGACATCGCGCTGAGGCGCAACGACGAGGATTGGTTCGAACATCTGCCGCCCGGGATCGACGATGCGCTCAGCCACAAGCTCTATTATGGCCACTTCTTCTGCCACGTTCTCCATCAGGACTACGTCGTCAAGGCGGGTTACGATGCCAACGAAATCAAGGCCAGGATGATCGAGATCCTGGACCAGCGGCGGGCCGAATTTCCATCCGAACACAATGTCGGACACCTCTACAAGGCCAAGCCAGCACTCGCCGAATTCTACAAGGCATGCGACCCGACCAACACGCTCAACCCCGGCATTGGCAAGATGTCACGGCGAAAGAACTATGGTTAGATCTGGTGCCCCGTATTGACCCGAATCCGACCGATGCCGTCGCGGCCAAGAAATTGGTTTTGGCGCACGCCGCCGTGATGGAGGGCGCGTTTGATGTTGCCGAGACGTTAGGGATCGTCCGATTGTTCAAGAGGCGATTTGAGCCAGGACCAATAACGTAGGACTTCGTCTTCCGTTTCGTCGAATTGCACATGGTAGTGATGGCTATGGGGAAAAGGCACCGTGACCTTACCCTCGGCATACCCTTCAGCAATGAGATGTGCCGTTATGCGATCAAGATCGCCGTAGGCGAAGATATAGTTGTGCTGATCAAAAACGAATTGGCCATCACCAGAAATCGATGAAACCCAGATAGCGTGACGCCCGTCTTGTTCAAAATACTCCTGGAAGGTGTACATGAACAATTCCAGATCGTCATAGTCAATCGGCTCAGGGCTTTGATATCTCGCCGGCTCATTGCCCAAACGGGACGTTAGCAAAACATAGAGGACGCCAAATGGCCCGCTTAACGGCCGACACAACTCCAGTATTCGGCGCACTTCGTGCTGCTTCGATCCGACCAAGAGCCGGGAGTATTCCGGGTGGTTCTCTCGTTCCCAAACATT
>JGI12316J15310_10000571_pt1 | contig 22608 bp, 14 predicted proteins | sample MarCyaLeptolynsp_FD_15310 | JGI IMG/M metagenome (IMG submission 15310)
AGCTGCCCGAGTGGGGTCGTGGGCTGGTGGAAGGCACCCCGACCGCGGCATACGAACGTGGCCGCACGACCGGCTCGGCGGGCACCCTGTCGCTGCTGCGCTTCGTCCCCGTGCCGGGGCCCGCAGTCGTCGTCGACGTGGCCGACTACACGATCGCCACCTCGCAAGACGGCCGCCTCATCGCGCGGGCGAAGTATCAGATTCGCAACGAGCGAGCGGCCTTCCTGCGCATCGAGCCGCCACAAGGCGTCGAGATCATCGGCGCTCGCGTCGGCTCGGGCACGGCCCTACCCGCCCGCACCGAAGACGGTGCGTGGCTGCTGCCGCTCAAGCGGTCGCTGGAGACGGTCGACGGGCTGCTCACCTTTCCCGTGGAGGTCACGTTGCTCGGTGACGGCGAGGCATGGACCCGCCGCGAGCAGCGGAGCATCGCCTTGCCGGTGGTCGGCGCCCCGATCGCCGCCTCCCGGGTCACGCTCTACCTGCCGCCGCGCTACCGCTCCAAGCTCGAGGCCGGCGACGGCGCCGTCGTCGACGAGTTCACCGAAGGCAAGGGAATCACCTACGGCTTGAGCATCGGCAACGAAGAAGCCGAGCAAGTCGATGCGTTGTTTCAGGAGGCCGTCGAGGACTATCGCCAAGGCGACTTCGCAGCCTCGCAGCAAAAGCTCGACCAGCTCGGCACCGTGGGCGCGCGCAACGACAACGTCGAGCGTCTGCAGTCCAACCTCGACCTCGTGACGGGCAACGAAGCGGGAGGCGCCGACGGCAAGAAGGATGCGATCGCCCGGCGCGTCAAAGAGCAGGCCAAGGCGCGCGCAGCCGAGGAGTTCGACCGTCAGCGCGAGCTCGAAGAGGAAGCGGACGAGGCGTACCGGCTCGGCAACTACGACGCGGCGGAGGCGGCCTTCGAGGAGGCGATTGCACTCGGCGGCAAGCTCGAGAAGCTCGAGCAAAAGGAGTCGGTCGACACCGCCCGTCGCAACGTCAAGCTCGAGGGCAAGCTCGGCAACCTCAAGGCGTCCAAGAAGCGCAAGATCGCGTTCAAGAAGTCCGCCAAGGCGAAGAACAAGCGAGGCCCTCGGCTGCGGTCGCGTCGAAAGGACCGGGCCGAGCCGAAGCCGTCGTTCATGTCGGTCACGCTCCCGCCCGGCGACGACGGCGACGACGGCGGTGGCGAGGGGGGCGGTGGCGCAGGCCCCGACAGCGCCGACAGCTTCGACGAGGTCGCCGTCTATGACTTCGAGGACGACAGCTTCGACGATCGAGACCAGGCCCAGCTCGACGCCATCGGGGGTGACGGGGCGCTGCCACTGGGCAACGTCGAGGTCTCGGGCGAGAGCCTGACCCCCGACGGAGTCGCGCTGGCCGGCAATTCGGACGACGGCGTGCTCGTGGACGCACCGGCGATCGAGCCCGAGCCCGAGCCCGAGCCCGAGCCCGAGCCCGAGGTCGAGCGGCCGATGCCCGCGGACCAGTCGCTCTCGGACGCGCCCAGACGGGCCAGGCCCATCAGCCGCGCCGCGAGCCGGGTGCGGTCGGTGTTCCGCGGACGCAGCGGAGGTCGCCGACGTTCCGCACGAGCCCGCTCGAAAAAGGCGGACATCGTGACCATGAAGGAGCCGCCGGTCCCCCCGGAGCTCGAGATGTCGGTGACGACTCCGACCTCGACTCCCGCCAAGCCGCGCTTCATCGAGCGCCTCCCCGCCCCCGAGGCCTCGGCATCGGCGCTCTCGGTCGTCATCCCGGCGATCGGTGAGGCGGTGCAGTACCAGACCCTGCTGATCGAAGCGGGCCAAGCCCAAACGATCGTCATCGACGCCAAGCGCCGGCTCCGTCGGCGCAAGTGAGTCTCCATCCACCAGGAACGAAGCCATGACCCGTACCGCTCACCGCCTCTCGTTGCTCGCCGCGTTCGCGGCCTCCCTGCTCGTCGCGCCGGTTGTCCAGGCCGACGACCCCGAGCGCGTCGTGATGACCCTCGACGACTTTCTCGAGCTGTACGAAAAATCGCGCGAAGAAGACCGCGTTGCGCCGCGAGACCACGCGATCGCGGCCGCCCGCTACAAGGGCAAGGTCATCGTCGAGGACGGCCGGCCTCACTCGGCCAAATTCGACGTCAGCATGCGCGTCGAGGTGCTCGCGAAGAAGGGCTGGGCTCGGATCCCGCTGCTGCCCGCGACCGTCGCTCTGCAATCGGCCACGATCAAGGGCGTAGAGGCGCCGGTGGTGATCGAAGACGGCTACTACACACTGGTCACCGACAAGCGCGGAGCGCTCGATCTGCACCTCGTGTTCGGAGCCGCGGTCACGACCGCGCAGGGGCGCAGCACGATCGAGTTTGCGCTGGCCAACTCGGGGGCCACGTCGGTGGAGCTCGCGGTGCCGGTCGAGCAGGACCTCGACTTCACGGTGGCGGGCGCCCGGCTCAAGTCCGACGAGGTCGTCGGCAGCGATCGCGTGGTCAAGGCCACCCTGCCCTCCACCGGGACGATGTCGATCAGCTGGCAGACCAAGATCGCGGAGACCGAGGCGGCCAAGCAAAAGGCGCGCGTCTACGCGGAGGTCTACTCGCTGGTCGGCATCGGCGACGGGGTCATGCGCACCACGGCGACGATCAACAACACAATTCTGTTCGCCGGGGTCCGCACGCTCAAGTACCAGATTCCCAAGGGCATGACGCTGCTGTCGGTCAAGGGCAACGGCATCCGTGATTGGAACCTCGGGGCCGACGGCACGCTGGAGGTCCTGCTCAACTACGCGGCCGAGGGCGCGTACTCGTTGGTGCTCGAGATGGAGAAGGTGGTGGGCGAACAGAGCCAGGACCTCGCCACCCCGATCGTCGTACCGGTGGGCGTTGAGCGAGCCAAGGGATGGCTGGGCGTCGAGGCGCGCGGGACGATCGAGATTGGCGCGGGTGACGTCGAGGGCGCAACGACCGTGGACGTACGGGCCCTGCCCGCCGCGATCATCGGCATCACCGACCAGCCCGTGCTGCTGGGCTACAAGTACCTCGGCGCCGACCCGAGCATCCCGCTGCAAGTCGCCCACCACGAGGACGTCGACGTCCTGGTCACCCTCGTCGACCAGACCCAGGCCCAGACGATGTGGACGCCGGCGGGACGTCGGCTCACCTCGGTGCAGTATCAGATTCGCAACAACCGTCGACAGTTCCTGCGCCTGACCTTGCCCGAGGGCGCGGAGCTGTGGAGCGCGTCGGTGGGCAACCGCGCGGTACAGCCGGCCCGCGACAAGGACGGCCAGGTCATGGTTCCGCTGGTGCGCTCGCAGTCTACGGGAGGCTCACTCGCGGCCTTCCAGGTCGAGGTCGTCTACGTGGAATCGGGCGAGCCCACGCCGGACAACGGACGCGGCACGTTTGCGGCGACGCTGCCCAAGCCGGACGTGCCGAGCACCTACGTGGCGTGGACCGTCTACTCGCCCGAGCGCACCAAGGTGAAGCGGCGCACGATCGAATCGACCTTGCGCGAGGTCGGCTACCACTCCAACCCGATTCCGTTCGAAAACGTCGCTTACATCGAGACCGAGACCCCCGAGATCGCCCAGCAGGCCGCCAAGCAAGCCGACAGCGGACCCATGGGCGGCTCGGCGATGGGCACCGGCTCGACGCCAGTCCCGGTCTCGCTCCCGCTGTCGGGCGAAGCGATCTACTTCGAGAAGCTCATCGCCCTCGACGAGAGCCTCGAGATCAGCTTCGGCTACCGAGGCCTGCGCAAAGGCGCCCGCAACCGGCGCGAGTGATAACCTCCGCGCCATGGCGGTGGGACGCGGTGGCAGGCCCTGGAGTCGACACATTCCCGAAGGGGAGTGGGACTACGTCGTGGTCGGCTCCGGCATGGGGGGAATGACGGCCGCAGCGTTGCTCGCCAAGCTCGGTCGTCGCGTCCTCGTGCTCGAGCAGCACTACGTACCGGGCGGCTTCACCCACACGTTCCGGCGCAAGCAGTGGACATGGGATGTGGGCGTGCATGCGGTTGGTGAGGTGACCGAGCACTCGATGACCGGGCGCCTGCTCGCCAAGCTCACCGACGGCCGTTTGCACTGGTCCTCGCTCGGCCCCGTCTACGACGAATTTCACTTTCCAGACGACTTTCGGATCGACTTTCCCGACAACCCGCGCGCGTTCAAGCAAAACCTCCGCGAAGCGTTTCCCAACGAGCACGATGCCATCGACGCCTACCTCGCGAAGGTGCGCGACGTGGCCGGCACGATGCGGGGCTACTACCTCGCTCGCGTCGCGCCGTCCGGTGTGGTGTCGGGCGCAGCCGAGCTGCTGATGGCGCGCCAGGCCCAGGCGTACCTCAAGATGCGCACCAAAGAGGTCATCGACGGGCTCACCGACGATCCCCACCTGCGCATGGTCTTCACCGCGCAGTGGGGCTACTACGGCTCACCGCCCAGCCGTGCCTCGTTCGCGATGCAGGCGATGGTGACCCGGCACTTCTTGCACGGGGGCTACTACCCGGTCGGCGGCTCGGCTGCGATCGCGCGCGAGCTGCTGCAGACGGTGGCCGACGCTGGCGGCTGGACGGTGATCCACGCAGACGTCGACGAGATTGTGGTCGAAGGCGGGCGCGCGACCGGAGTGCGCCTCAAAGACGGTCGCGAGGTCACAGCCGGGAAGGTCGTCAGCGCGGCCGGGGTCGCATCGACAGTGACCCGCCTGCTGCCCGAACGCGTCGCGGGCAAGCGCTGGGCAAAGTCCGTCGCGGCGCTGCCCCCCGCACCGGCGCACGTGTGCCTGTATCTCGGCTTTCGCGGCGACATCCGAGAGGACGGCGCGACTCCGGCCAACAAGTGGTTTTACAACACGTGGAGCGCCGAGGATGAGGCCTGGGACATCACGGACGACGCCGCCGACTGGCCCGACCCTCCCGTGCTGTACTGCTCGTTCCCGTCGCTCAAGGACCCGGAGCACGACCCCGGACCCGAGCAGCTTCACACCGCCGAGGTCGTCACCTTCGTGCCGTACAAGCCCTTCGAGCCCTACCTCGACGCCCGGTGGCGCAGGCGCGGCGATGACTACGAGCGCTTCAAGCAGCGCATCCACGACCGGCTGCTCGAGGGTCTGCTCGAGCACATGCCGGGTCTGCGCGACAAGATCGCCTTCGCCGAGGTCTCCACGCCGGCGTCCACCGAGCACTTCGTGCGGCCGATGCAGGGCTCGATCTATGGCCTCGAGCCCACACCCGAGCGCTTCGCCACCGACGCCCTGCGGCCACGCTCGCCCGTCAAAGGGCTGTACTTTGCGGGCAGTGACGTGGCCGCAGTGGGCGTCATTGGTGCGTCGCTGGGCGGGGCCCTGGCTGCCGTCGCGGCCGAGCCGGTCCGCGGCTTGCGATACGTCGCCGCAGCAGCTCGACGCGGCGGCTGAGGCCGGCGCCCCAGGTGTTCACAGAAGATTCGGGCCGCCGCAGTCGCCCTGACCGCCGCCCGAGCAGTTCATCACCCAGGGGCGGACTTTGCTCGCGCGCGTGAACGTGGTCGGCACGGTCGGGTCGACCACCAAGCCGCCGTTTTGAACCCGGCAGATGCCGCGCGAGGTGATGCCCACGATCTTGGGGTCGCCGCCGTTCTTGTGTACGAGCGGGGACCCGCTGTCGCCGGCGCACGACACGTGGCCATTGTCGAGGTTGCCCGGCCCGCGACGCGCACACACGACGCGGTTGTTGATCACGGTGGAGCTTCCCTCCCACTGGTGCTGGCAGCCCGCCTTGCTGGTGATCTTCAGCCTTGACTCCTGCAGCCGCTGCGCCGTCGAGTACGCGACGTTTTCACCATCCGGCGAGTAGAGCCCAAACCCGAGGGCCCACGGCAGCTCGCCCTGCGCTTCGAGGCCATCGTCGGCCACCGTCGCCAGCTTGCCCTTCGGCTTGTTGATCGCGGCGCCCAGCTTGATCACGGCGACGTCGTTGAGACCGTTGACGGCGTTGTAGTTCGGGTGAATCCAGGCCCCAACCGCCCGCCGGGTGTTCGCGACGGTGTAGTTGTCTTGATTGATCCGGCCGACGCCGATCCGGAGCTGCAGATCCGAGTGGTTGTCGAGGTAGCCGTTGACGCAGTGCGCCGCCGTGACGATCCATCGCCCCCGGATCAACGCACCGCCACAGAACGCCCGCGAGAGGTCCTGCCCGTCGCGCAGGTGCAGCGAAGCCATGTACGGGTACTCGTTGAGGCTCGCGTTTTGGCCGTTCCAGATCCGCGGCTCGAGCTCATCGCCATCCTCGGGCGCCTCACACGCCGACGTTGCCAGCGCGATCGAGATCGCCGCTGCGCCACGAAGCCATCCTGTCGTTTGCATCCACCGTTTGCCCATACCCCCGAGTGGGACACGCCCCCCGATCGGTTGGCGGTTTTTCGACTTTTGTTACCTGCGCTCGTTACGGACGCAGGCGGTACAGGCCCGAGCGCGGCCCATCGCGGACGGTGTAGACGAGCGGGTCGTCCCCGTCGCGCCCCACGGTGAGCGCTGGTGCATGCACGTGCACGCCTTGGTCGAGCTCTCGACGTGCGCCATCGGCCTCGTGCAGGACGAGCGTGCCCACGTCGTCGTCCGGATCCGCGACCACGGACAGCCATCGCCCATCGGCCATGCGGCGGCGGTGCCAGCCGATGTCGGGGGCGGCGACGGCCGGCGTACCACCGTCCCACGAGACGCGCATCAGCGTGCCGAGCTGAATGCCGCGCGCCTCGGAGGGCACGTGCACGAACAACCCGTCGGGCGTCCCGCTCGCAAAGCCCTCGCCATCGTAGAGCAGCGTCGACTCGCCGCTGACGGGATCCCAAGTGCGTTCCAGCAACCGTCCGTAGTCCAGCGGGACCACGCCGATCCACAGCCGACCGTCACCGACGGTCCCCCGCAGTCCGGTGCCCTCCGGAAGCACGATCTCGTTGCCGTTGGGCAGCGTGAAGACGCGAACGGGCTGGCCCGCCCCGGGGGCCAGGATCAACAGATTGGAAAACCAGGGCGCAGGAGACCACGCGAGCGCAGCGTCGATGAGCACCCGCTCGCTGCCGGTCTGCCGGTCGACGAGCACGACCGGTCCCGCGACGACCTCGTCCGGGGACGGCGTGCCCTGCTGCACGAGTACGTAGCGGGCGTCGGGCGAGATGCGAACGTCGGCGACGTCTTCGCGCACGTCGAGCGTCGACCCGTAGGTGATGTCGACCGTCACGAGCTGGCCGTCGGGCTGCAGCGCGATCAGACGATCCTCGTCGATCGCAACGGGCGGCGGATCGAGCGGCGCCACCGCTTCGAGCAGCACGCGCTCGTTTCCTCCCTCGAGGGGCACGGTGAGCACACGAGGCGGACGCGTGGAGACGTCGAACGCGACGGCATGGGAACCGGCGATCGCAACTTCGCACTCCACTCCCGAGAACAACACCGCTCGCGTATCGCGGTCCTCCGGATCGATTCGGTAGACCGTACCCGTCGTCGGGTCGCACGAGAGGATCACGCCATCGTCCACCGCGGCCACCATCGCCCCGGGCAGCGGCAGCTCGTCATCGCCGCAAACGTCGGTCGAGATCAGGCGCACCGGCGTCGACTTCGGCGACGGCTCGTCGGGCTCGGCCGGGGGCTCACGATGGATCTCGAACACCGCGCGAGCAGCCTCGCCCTCGACCTCCACGATCCGGTGCAGCCGCTCGTCGGGCCCGAGCGCGGCGAACCGCTCTGGCTCACCGACCAGGCCACCGCAGGGATCCTCCATCGGCGCCGGCTCGACAATCGAAGGCTCGGACCCACATGCCGCCCCCACGACCGCCGCCATCGACAGCGCGATCCCAACCCGCACGGCCCAATCGTAGCGCGGTGAGCCCGCACGAGACCGATCTCTGGACCCCATCCGACGCGTAAACCGAGAAACCGTGGTTCGGGTTCGGGGATACGTCGAGGCATTCCGCGACGTTCGCGTTGGGCGGGCCGCCTGGGCCAGTAACGTGCGCCGCGGTCCCGACGACTTCAGTCTTGCGCCATCCATGTCGCTGCCTTCCACCCGCGCCGCTTCTGCCCGTTCCGCGGCGCACCAGGCCCTCGATCCGGCCCTGCTGCGGGCCCTGAGGGCCAGCGCAGCTGCGGCAGTTGCGCCGGCTGGGCACCTTCGCGTGATCGACGCGGTCGGTGGTGGCGTGGCCGAGCCGTATCTCCGAGCGGGGTCCCGCGTGACCCGGCTGACGGCGGACGCGGATGAGGCTCCCGATCCGTCGTACCACTCGGTGGTGGCCGGAGCGCCTCGACGCGGGGTCCGACCCAGCGACGCCGACGTGATCCTCTGGGACGGCGCGGGCGGGCTCGACCCGCAGTGGCTCGCGGCGCGGCTGGCTCCTGGCGGTGTGCTCGTGCTGCCGCAGTCGCGCCACGCCATCGTGGCCGACCTCGATCTGCGGTGCGTGGCGGCGGTGCAATCCGACGCACTCCTGGCCCACGATCGTCGACCGGCGCGACCGATTCCCAGCGCCCTGCAGGAGCTCGACCGCACGATGTGCGTGGACCGTTCGCGGGTGCTCGACGCCCTCAAGCGGGCGCCGTGGATCGGGCCGACCGCGATCGAGGAGCGACCCGCCGACCTCGCGGGCGCAAACGCGGCACTGCTCGAGGCCTTGCGCACCCAACTTCATGAGGGGGAGCCCGACGTGCGGGCGCTGCCCTGGCCTTCGGTCACCTCGAAGCTCGACGACACGCCGGGCTGCGACGTGCTCGTGATCATGCCGCACCCCGACGACGAGACGATCTACGCGGGGGGCACGATCGCCGGACTGACCCGGGCCGGCCAGCGCGTCAACCTCGTGGTCGCGACCGACGGCGCGGGCGGACGCGGCGGCCCCGACCTTGGACGCCGTCGCGCAGTCGAGCTGCTCGAGGCGACGCGACTGCTCGGCGTGGCCTCGGTCCAGACCCTGACCTGGCGGGACACGGGCAAGTATCGAGACGCCGAGCGCAGCGAGCCGGCCACGGCGGCAGACGCCATCACGGCGTGGACGCTGCGCCAGACCCTGACCGACCTGGTTCGGGTGATCCGGGAGCACCGGCCCCGCACGGTGCTCTCGCTCGACCCGGAGCTCGATCCCAATCTCTCGCTGCACGGCCATCACCTCGCGCTCGGCGTGCTCGTCTCCGTCGCCTTTCATCTCGCGGCCGATCCCGCCGTCGACCCTTCGTCGGGGGGGCCATGGGCCGCGCACGAGCACCGCGTGATCGGGTCGCCCCACGTGCCGGGTGAAACCGACGACGTCGCCGTGGTCGATGTCGCCACCAAGCTCCGCGCACTGAAGGCCCACGCGTCGCAATCGTTCTCGACCCGGCGACTGGTTGCTGCGCTCGAGGCCGACGCCACGCAGATGGAACGCACGCGCGCTGTGCAGGTGCGAAGGACGGTCGACTGGACGCTCGCGGTGCCCCGAGCAAATGCCCGCGCCCAGGCACCCGACGAAGGTTGGCGCCACCGAGCCGTTCGCGTCGCGGCCCAAGCCGAACACCGCAAGCCGGTCGTCGAGTTGCTGTCGCGCCAGGCGGCATCACGCCCCTCGGACCCAGCCGTCGCCCGTTCTCTCGAGACCCTCGCCCGGGCGGATGCCGTAGCCGTCGTCGCCGGCCAGCAGGTGGGCTGGCTCGGCGGCCCGGGATACGCGTTGGTCAAAGCGCTGGCCGCCGTCGCCCTCGCCCGCAAGCTGACGGCGCGTGGCATCACTGCCGTGCCGCTGTTTTGGATGGCGACCCACGATCACGACCTGGCCGAGGTCGCCAGCGCGCCGCGGCTCGAGGGCGAACCGGTCCGGATCGCGATCGAGGACGACGGAGCGCCCGTCGGGCCGCGCCGCCTCCCCGAGTCGATTGGCGACGCCAATCGCCGCATGCTCGAGGCGCTCCCGCTCGAGGCACGCGGCCGCGCCGAGCGACTGCTGCGGCACGCTCGAGCCGGGGTCTCCTTTGCCGAGTCTTTCGCAAGCCTGCTCGCCGAGCTCACCCGCGGAACGGGGCTGCTGATCGCCGATCCGGATGACGAGGCGTTCGCTCGACTCGCTGCGCCGATCTACCGCCGCGACCTGCTCGGCCCCACCCCGGCCGCCGACGTGCTCGTCGGCTCATCGGTGCCGTCGGTCGTTCCCGTAGGACGCGACGTCTCGCAGGTGTTCTTCGTCGACGACGCGGGCCGACGACAACGGCTCACGCGAACAGACGATGGTGTGCGGTGGCCGGGCGGGGCGATGGACCAAGATGCGCTCGAGCGCATGCTCGACGAAGAGCCCCGGCGTTTCTCGCCGGCGGCACTGCTCCGACCCGTGGTGGCCGATCACGTCCTGCCCGTCGTTGCGACGGTGGCGGGACCCACCGAGAGTCGGTACCTGGCCCAGGTCCGGCCGCTGTACCCTTGGGCGGAGGGCGTGCCTTCCCACGTGGTCACGCGTCCGTCGGTCGTGCCGATCGCCACCCACGACGCAAACACGCTCGCCCGGTTTTCGGGGGCCTCCGCGGTCCGGCGCAGCGAGGCTCCGTACGCGACGATCGGCCGCCGTGCGCTGCCGACCCGGGCTCGTCGGTGGCTGCAGCGCCTCGATGCATTCGGCGAGCGCGTCGCACGTGCGCGAGGGGAAGTCCGCGAGGGCCGGCAACCGGACCGCGAGGCGCTCCAAAGCGCGCTGCTCGACTTGATGACCGACGCCACGGCGTCGCTGGACGACCTCCGCACGGGCAAGAGCTGGCCCGCGCACCGTCAGGCAATGCAGGCCTCGCTCACCGAGTCCCGCCCGCTGAGACTCGCCGTGCACGGCCCAGGCGCCACCCGAAACCTGACACGAGTGCTCCGGCGCGTCGCTCAGCTGCGTGCCTCGTTGCTGCGCGACGGTCGTCGCCGAGTCCCCGAGGCGATCGCGGCATGGGAGCGCGTCGCCGGTTCGGTCGAGCGCCGCATGACCACGGTGGAGTGGGTCGCCCGCTTCGGCGAGCAAACCCCAGCCGCAATCCTGGCGGCGCTCGAACGCCTCGACGCGCCCGTCGTCGAGATCTACGGGAGCGTGTCCCCGTGATGCTCGACGGCAGTCCAGCTCGCGTTCGGGCCCCTTCAATCAGCTCGGACCGCCCCCTTCGCGTCGGTCTGCTCGCGCTCGGCGGTCTGGGCGGCAGCGGTCGCGTGGCACAGGACCTCGCGTGCGGGTTGTCCAAGCGTGGCCAGCCCACCGTGCTGCTCACGTGTGCGAGCTCGCAGTTCAGCGCGGAGGTCTCGCCCTGGGTTCATCCGGCTGCGGTTCGGGCTCCGCGGTCCCCGGTTGCGGCCGGCGACGGCTGGGTTGGTGCGCTCGCCGACGACCTCGAACGAGCGGTCGTCACCCACGGGCTTTCGGTGCTCTCGGTCCACTACGGGGTGGGGCTCGCCGAAGCCGCGATCATTGCCCGGGACCGTCTCGCGGCGCGCGGCGTGGTGGTGCGCGTGTGCGTGACGCTGCACGGGACCGACGTCACCCGGCAGCCCGACGACCCAGCGCAGCGCGAACGTCTCGCGGCCGCCCTCGGCCGAGCGGACTCCGTCACCGCCGTCTCGGGATGGCTCGCGGAGCAGGCAGTCGCGCGGCTGGGCCTGTCCCGCGCGCCGCAGGTCATCGGCAACGGCATCGACAACACGGTCTTTTGTCCGGCCGCGAAGCCCGAGCTCATCACAGATGCCGAGCCAGTGCTCGTGCACGCCTCGAACTTCCGCGCGATCAAGCGTCCGCTCGACGCGCTCGAAGTGCTCGCGCGTCTTCGTGACCGCGGTCGCCCGGCAACCCTCGAGATGATCGGGGATGGGCCGCTGCGCCCCGAAGCCCGCGAACGCGCGGCGGCCCTCGACCTCGGGGATGCCGTGCACTTCGTCGACACGCTGTCCCAGACCCAGCTCGCCGACCACTTCCGCCGTGCCTATGTCGCGCTCGTGACCAGCGAGTGCGAGTCCTTCAGCCTCGTGGCGGTCGAGTCGATGGCCTGCGGAGCGATGGTCGCGGGCTGGTATCGCGAAGGTCTGCTCGGAACCCTTGGAGGCGAGTCCGACCTCGGCTCGAGCCTGCTTGCGCCCTACGGCGACTTCGAGGCGCTCACCGATCGCGTCGAGCGCGTCTTGGCCGACCCCGAGCTCGCTGCGGCCGTGCGTCGCCGATGCATCGTTCGCGGCAGCTCTGGATTTTCGCGCGACGATCAAATCTCCGCGTACCAGAGCCTGTTCGAGGACCACCGGGAGCGATGGGACGCCGACGCGAAGAGCTGACGGTCATCGCGGCGCTGTGGCTGATGGTCCTCGCCAGCAGCAGCCAGGTGATGGTGATCGCACCGATCCTGCCGCGCATCGGCGAGCAGCTCCACGTCAGTGAAGCCATGCTCGGTACGCTGATCACCGGCTACGCGATCGCCCTGTCGGCGATGGCCGTGATCGCGGGGCCGGTGTCGGACCGCGTCGGGCGGCGGCGAATCCTGCTGGCCGGCACCGGCGCGATGACACTCGCGCTGTGTTTGCATCCGCTGACCGATAGCTTCGCGACGCTATTGTTCGCCCGGATCCTGGCGGGCGCGGCCGGGGGCATTCTGACCGGCTCGGCCGTGTCGTACGTGGGCGACTACTTTCCCTACGAGCGCCGTGGCTGGGCTTCGGGCTGGGTGATGAGTGGCTTTGCCGTCGGCCAGATCGCCGGCGTTCCCGCGGGCACCCTGCTGGCTGGCGAGTATGGCTACGAAGCGCCGTTCATCTTGTTCGCGGTGGTGATGGCCCTGGCCTTCGTGCTCACGCTGCTGCGGATGCCGCAGCCTCCGGTCGAGCGCGCGAGCAGCCTGTCGATCGGCGGCGTGCTCTCGGGCTACGTGCAGCTGCTCAAAAATCCGGCCGTGTCAGGCGCGGCGCTGGCCTACGCGGCGATGTTCTTCTCGATCTCGAACTTCGTCGTGTACATGCCCACCTGGGCGGAGACCGAGCTGTCGATGACGGGCCGAGACATCGCGGTGATGTTCGGCATCGGCGGGGTGGCCAGCGTCGTGTTCGGACCGCGCGCGGGCAAGCTCTCCGATCGTTTCGGCCGCCGCCCGCTGATCATGGTCTCGTGCATCGGCACGGCGATCCTGTTTGCCGCCACCACGCTGTGGGTGGTCAGCGCGGCCACGGCGTGGCTGATGTTCTTCGTGACGATGGTGCTCGTGGCCCTGCGTATCTCGCCGTTTCAGGCGCTGCTCACTGCGCTGGCGCCCTCGCAGCAGCGCGGCGCCCTGATGAGCCTCGTCGTTGCGGTGGGACAGGTCGGTGGCGGTCTCGGAGGCGCCGTGGCCGGGATGATCTACGCCGACGCCGGCTACCTTGGATGCACGCTGCTCGCCGCCGGCTCGATCCTGGTGACGGCGCTGGTCGTCGCGATTCGCATCCCCGAGCCCGAGCTGCAGTCCGAGCCGGCTTGAGTCCCACTAAACGCCCGCGTCGGCGAACGCCTTGCCCACGATCGCTTTGGCCTCGTCCTGAATCTTGCCCAGGTGATCGGCGCCGAGAAAGCTCTCGGTGTAGATCTTGTAGACGTTCTCGGTCCCCGACGGCCGGGCGGCAAACCAGCCGTTCTTGGTCACGACCTTCAGTCCCCCGATCGCGGCGTCGTTGCCCGGGGCGCGGGTCAGCTTGGCCTCGATCGCCTCGCCGGCGAGCTCGCTCGCGGTCACCTGATCCGGCGACAGCTGCTTGAGCACCGCCTTTTGCTCGGGGCTGGCCGGCGCGTCGATGCGCTCGTACACCGGCTCGCCGAAGCGCTCGATCAGCGCGGCGTAGTGCTCGCCGGGGTCCTTGCCCGTCTTCGCGGTGATCTCGGCCGCGAGCAGGTCCATGACGATTCCGTCCTTGTCGGTCGACCACACCGTCCCGTCCTTGCGCAGAAAGCTGGCCCCGGCGCTCTCTTCTCCACCAAAGCCGTAGCGCCCGGTCGACAGCCCATCGACGAACCACTTGAAGCCGACGGGGACCTCCGAGAGCGGCCGACCGAGATCTGCGGCGACGCGATCGATCATCGAGCTCGAGACCAGCGTCTTTCCGATCGCGGCGTCCTTGGCCCAGCCGTCGCGATTGCCGAACAGGTAGTGGATCGCGACCGCGAGGTAGTGATTGGGATTGAGCAGCCCGCGGCTGCGGGTCACGATGCCGTGCCGGTCGAAATCCGTGTCGTTGCCCCACGCGACGTCGTAGCGCTCGCGCAGCGCCACCAGGCCCGCCATCGCGTAGGGCGAGCTGCAGTCCATGCGGATCTTGCCGTCCTTGTCGACGCACATGAACGAAAAGGTCGGATCGACGACATCGTTGACCACGTCGAGCTCGATGCCGTAGCGCGCGGCGATCGGCGCCCAGTAGGCGATGCCCGACCCGCCCATCGGATCGACGCCGAGCTTCAGCTTCGCCGCGGCGATCGCCTCGACATCCACCACGTTGGCGAGCTGCTCCACGTACGCGGACACGTAGTCGTAGGCCTCAGTGGTGTCCGCCGCCTTCGCCCGCGCCAGGGTCATCCGGCGTACGCCTTTGCCACCGCCCGCCAAGATCGCGTTGGCGCGCTCGGCGATCCAGCTGGTCACCTGCGTATCGGCCGGACCCCCGTGGGGTGGGTTGTATTTGAAGCCGCCATCCTGCGGAGGATTGTGCGACGGCGTGATGACGATCCCGTCCGCGCGCGCCCGGGACGAGTCGCGGTTGTGCTCGAGGATTGCGACCGACACCGATGGCGTCGGCACGTAGCCGTCCGCCGCGTCGACACGAACGTGCACCCCGTTGGCGGCGAGAACCTCGAGCGCCGTCGCGTGCGCCGGCTCGGACAGCGCGTGGGTGTCCCGGCCGAGGTACAGCGGACCGGCGATCCCTTGCTGAGTGCGATGCTCACAGATCGCCTGCGTGATCGCGGCGATGTGCGCATCGTTGAAGCTCGTCGACTGCGACGAGCCGCGGTGGCCCGACGTCCCGAAGCTGACGCGCTGGGCGGCGACCTCCGGGTCGGGGACGTCCGTGTAGTACGCCGTGATCAGGCGCGGGACGTCGATGAGCAGGGAGCGGGGTGCGGGCTTGCCGGCCAGCGGGGAGACCATCGCCGCGGATGCTACCGCCGCCAGCAGGCCGGACGCGCGTACAGGCTGAAGGGCCGCGCAGTCTCGGGCAGCGCGCCTTCCGACGCCGGCAGCGCATGCCCCGCGTGGTTTTCGCCCAACCGCGGACGCTGGGATACAGTGCGCCGGTGGCGTGGCTGAGGGTCACCGACCCGCGCGGGCGCACGCGGCTCGAAGCGCTCGAAGGCGACCGGAGTGTGCTCGGACGATCGACGTCGTGCGACATCCCCGTGGATGATCCCGACGTCGGGCTGCGTCACGTCAGCGTCTTGCGCACCGAGCGCGGCTACCTGATCGTCGCCGAGTCCGACTCGCTTCCGATCTGGAAAGACGACGAGCGCGTCAGCAACACGTTCCTCGAAGACGGCGCCGACTACCGCATCGGGTCGACGACGCTCCGCTTTGTCGAGCGAACGACGGAAGGCATCGCTGCCGACGACCTCGGCAGCGCGGCGACGGTGATGGGCGAGGCGGAGCCATCGCTTCCGCCCCGGGGTCAGACCTTGCTCGGGCCGCCGAACCCCGATCGCACGCCGTCGTCGAGCCCGACGATGAAGGGCGTCGTCGAGGCGAGCACCGAGGACGACGCGGACGCACCCGACTCCGGGTCGACGACGCAAGTTCAGGGCAGCGGCACCACGGCCGAGGAAGGCGACAGCACCCGAACCGTGTCTCCCGGTCCCCCGGTGCCGAGCTCGACCCCGACGCTGCAGGGCAAGTCCGAACCCGCGTCCAAGACCGAGGTCGCCCGTCCGCGACCTCATCGACCCGGAACGACGCCGCCGTGGAAAACCCAGCCGCCGCTGCCGCGAACGGGCCGGACGGTGATGCCCTCGAGCACCCCTGCCCCGCCGGCGCTGCAGCTGCTGCCGCGTCAGCGCACGGCCCCTCCGGTTCCGCGTCCGAATCCCGAGGGCTCGACGCCGACCCTGCCGCCGACCCAGCCTCCGATCGAGCGTTCGGAGGTCTTGGACGAGTCCGAGTCCGAGTCCGAGCCCAACGAGCTTGCGGGTTCGATCGAACCCCCGGATGCCATCACCGTCGATCTTCCGATCGAGAGCGTGTCCGAGCCGATCGAGCTGGCCGACGACAACGAGCCGGACGCGGTCCCTCCCGTCCGATTTCCACCACCGCCCGAGGACGGCTCGAAGTCCACGCATTCGTGGGTCTGGCGCAAGGGGGACGAGCCGGCCGCCAAGTCTCGGGACTCGGTGTACTCGCTGGGTCCGAGTGCGAGCGAAGGCGAGGTTCACCGATCGTCCGAAAGCTGGGGCTGGGGCGAGGGACAGGCGCGTCCCGAGGGGCGCGCCGAGCTCGAGCCGGAAGTCGACCTCCCGCCGGGAGGCCCGAAGAAGGGGCTCGAAGCCCCGATTCGGCCGCAGTCCTCCCAACCGCCTCCGCCACCCGCGAGCCCATCCCCGCCGGTCGAACCGGTGCGGGTCGCACCGCCGCCACCACCGTCGCCACCGTCGCCACCGTCGCCACCCGAGCCGCAACCGGAGCCTGTCGAGTCGAAACCGGAGCCCCCGGAGGCGAAACCAGCGCGCCCGCGCGTCGAGCCGGTGCTGCTCCCGGCACGGCGTGATGATGAGCCACCGCTACCACGAGTCTCCAAAGAGCTCTCGTCCGGACACTCGTGGATGTGGGCATTGCCGCAGAGCCTGCGCGACGGGTCCGATCCCGCCCGACGCTCGCGCGGCAGCGATCCCCTGGTCGTGGCCGGCGTCGTGTTGTTGATCATCGGCGCCGGGCTGATCGGCATCGCCTTTGCGTTCGGCCTGACGACGGACGTCATTGCCAAGGCACTCGGAGGTCGCGCGTGAACGCGAAGCTTCGACTCGCCGGCCTGGCGTCGAGTGCACTGGCGGCGGCCCTCTCCCTCGCCCCCACCGAGGCGCGTGCTTCGGGATGCGACGTCTCCGGTGTGGTGACCGACGCCGATGGCGAGAAAATCGCCGGCATCGAAATCGTACTGCGCGAGGGCGAGCAGATTCGACGCACGGCCACCGATCGCGAAGGACGCTATCGCTTCGTCGGCGCAGGCGGCGGTCCCCTCGTCGTGTCGCTGGTCGTCGCCGACGGTGCCCACGATCCGCCGCGCTTCCGCCTGTTCCACGAGCGTCGCGGCATCGTGATCAGCTCGGACGAGTTCTCCGCGGGCGGCTCGTGCGAGCGCGACTTCGCCTTCACGTCGATCGACGAGCGCTACCCGGAGGGCGACTTTCCCAAGAAGTGGTGGGCCGACGCGGTCACCCTCTACCGGGGATTCTCCGAGGCACTGTCGCTGGTCGGTCGTCTCGGGATCGATCTGGGCCGCACGCCGCTCGAGGTCCAAGCCTTCTATCCTGCAGCCAGCCCCGACTCGACCTTTTGGGTCGGTACCCCGTCCTACGCACCCGACAGCAACCGCAAGCCGTTCATCGGACTGGGGGTCAACGCCAGCACGCGAGCGGACGGCGGCTGGCCCGGCAACCGAGAAGACCACGAGATCGCCCACCACGTGCTCGCGCGAGCCTTCGGCGGGGTCATCCCACGCGCCCGGGCCGACACCGGCCACGGCGGGTATTGGCTCAACCCGACCTCGTCCGACGCATGGGTCGAAGGCTTTGCGTCCTTTTATGCGGTGATGGTCGCCAAGCACGTCCGCAACACGCCGCGCCCGAGCTGGCTCGCCGTCGGCGGCGGGGTCCTCGATGTGGAGCTCGACTACCGGCCGTGGGACCTCGGCGGACTCGAAGCGGTGGCGGTGGCCGGCCTGCTGCTCGACCTCGAGGATGGGCCTTCGGACTACCCGCGCAATCCCGGCCTTCCCGCCGCCACCGTCGGTGAGGTCACCCGTCACCAGAGCAAAGACCTTGTGCTGCTGTCGGCGTCGGTCGAGGGTGAAGACGGCGAGGCCCTCCCGGACGGCACTGCGATCGACCTCGATCTGCTCGACGAAGCCGGCGAGGTGGTCGCCTCCTCGCGCACCGCGATCGCGCTCGGCAAGGCGGTGGTCGTCGTCCCCGAAGGCGTCGCCGCAACGTCGCTGCGCGTGGCCGAGGGCGAAGGCAAGGACGACGACCCCGTCGACCTCGAGCTGACCGAGGTTTGGCGCGCCATCGCAGACTTCACGTCGAGCAAGCCTGAGAGCAACCGACGGCTGTTCGACGTCGACGATCTCCACGCGGCGATGAAGCGTAACTTCGGGGGCCGCGATGCCGACGGCGACGGCACCGACGACATCGAACAGCTGTTCATCGCGCACGGTCTGTTCGCGGACCAAAACGGCAACCGCCAGCACGATGCGGGCGAGGCGGTTGGGCCGACGAGCCATCCCGCGAGCACGGTCGTCGTCGACGGCAAGACCGTCGAGCGGCCGAAACTGGACCCGCGCCCGCGGCTGCCGCTGCCGGCGAGCGCACGTGCCACGGTCACGGCCTCCGATCCACGCGCGGCCACTGTAGTGATCACGCGCGGGGGCGGCGGGACCGTGGCCTACATCCCACGACCCGATGCACAGGGCCGCCTCGCCCTCATTCCTCCCCCGGTTCCGACAGCCGCTGATGCGCCGGTGGCGTCGCTCACGGTGCTCGCACTGGCCGCCGACAAGCAACCCGCGATCGTCGAGCAACTCGACGCCGCAACGATGTTGGCAGCCATCGAGGAACATTCCGAGAGCCATCTCCAACTCACAGTCGATCTCGATGCGCTCGACTCGACCGATTCGGCCAGAAGCGACGATCTCCGCCTCGCGTGGGGGGTGTTCGTCGGTGGCTCGGTCACCTTCGTGTTCGGCCTCGGGCTGCTCGTCGTCGGGCTGGTTCGACGGCGCTGACCCGCGGCCAGCGCCGCAATTCCGGCCAAGCATGTGGCCGCCTCCCGGGTGCTAAGGTGCCTTGGGGACTGTATTGGAGGGACTTGGATATGACTTCGTCGATCCTGCGAAATGCGACCGTGACCTTTGCCGCTTCGTTGGCACTCATCGTGACCGGATGTCCGAGCTCCGAGGAGGGCGACGACAACGCGAACGCCTCGGCCAACAACGACGACGACGACGATGACGACGCCACGACGACGGGCGGCACCGTCGACGAGACCACGAGCGGCGCGTCGATGACCGCCGGCGACGACAACCCTCCCGGGACTGCGGACGACACCGCCGACGGTGGCGTGATGCCTCCGATCACCTTCGACGTGGGGGGCGGCATGGATGGCCTTCCCGGAGCCGGCGGCGCGGTGCTGTCGGGCACCGTGTGGGGTCCCAACGGCGAGATCCCCGTCAGCGGTGCACTCGTCTACACCTCCAAGCTCGAGCCGGAGGGGATTCCACAGGAGGTCTACTGCGCAGAGTGTGCCGAGCTCGACGGCTCGTCATGGTTCACGCTGAGCAATCCCGACGGAACCTTCGAGCTCAACGCAGCGCCGGGCGACGACTACTACCTCGTCGTGCGCAAGGGCGAGTTCATGCGCGTGACTCTCGTCGACGTCGACGGAGGCCCGACCGAGCTCGACGACGAGCTCACGACGCTTCCCGATCACAACGACCCGGACAACGGTCTGTACATCCCGCTCATCGCCGTCGGCAACGGGACGTTCGACCGCATCGAGGACGCGCTGGGCAAGTTCGGCCTGGGCGATACCAGCATCGCCGGCTTCGAGGAGCGCCTCGTTCCGAACACCGAGCAGTTCGACCTGTGGGACAACGGCCAGAGCCCGGCCACCGACGGCTTCACCTCGCAGGGCACGTTCGAAGACCTGGTCAGCGACCCCGAAGCGCTCGCGCAGTACCACATCATCTTCATCCCCTGCTCCGGCGACACGTACCTGTCGGCGCTGTCCGATCCGGTCAACGTCGAGAACATTCGCAACTGGGTCGCGGCGGGCGGGCGCTGGTACGTGGCCGACTGGGCGCACGAGTGGGTCCGCGAGGTCTTCCCCGAGTACCAGACCTTTCATGGCGAGCCAGGCAGCGGTGACCTGGGCAGCTACGACTCGCTCGCGGACGTGCTCGACATGGGCCTGCTCGAGTGGCTCGAGGCGATTCCCGACCCGCTCAAGGACATCAACCCGCTCAACGACGAGTCGCACCCGACGCTGTATCAGCTGCCGCAGGTTCAGACCGTGGACAACTGGTCGGGCATCCAGACGATCAACCCGGTCATCGTCCAGGACAAAGAAGGCAACGACGTCGACGTCGGCTACAAGACCTGGCTCGAGGGCCCGGGCGGCGGCGGCATCTCCGGCGGGACGACCGTTCCGCTCACCGTCACCGGACAGTTCGGCTGCGGCAAGATTCAGTTCACCAGCTACCACACGGCCGAGTTCTTCGACTACGTCGGGCTGTCTCCGCAGGAGCTGGTGCTCATCTACACCATCCTCGAGATCGGCGTGTGCCAGGATCCACTGCCGCCGCCGATCCCGGAGGGCTGAGCGGGGAGCGGCCAGCCCCTCCACGAACGAGCCGGGTTCGTCAGAAGCTGAGCCGCACCCGGACCGGGCAGTGGTCGGACACCTCGCGGTAGTCCGGCACGTCTTGGTCCCCCGGAGCCACCTTGCCGCCGAGGGCGGCGCACATACCCAGGACCTCGGTCTGCTGCACCTGGGCCCCCGAGACGAGCACGTGGTCGAGCATCGACGGTACGTAGTCCCGGCGGCGCCGATTGGGCTGCCAGTACGCGGTGCACGAAACCCCGGCGGTCGCGAGGGTCAGTCCCGCCTCCTTCACCGTTCGCTCGATGAACGAGCGCTCGCCGAGGTCGTCGTTGGTGTAGCCGGTGCTGTTGAAGTCGCCTGCCGCGACCAGAGGCATCGACAGCTCACCAAGCAGCCGATCGATCGAGCCGATGAGGTACTCCCACTGCACGCGCCGCGCCTGGTACATCCACCGGCGCGCGCCGAACTGAAGGTGCACGGATATCGCCGCGAGACGACGCCCATCGGGCCGCTGCAGCACGGCGAGAAAGGCCGGCGGGTGTCCGTCACGGCATGAGCAACGTCCGGTGGGATCGAGGTCGGCCTGCACGCGGGTCTCGACCACCGAGAACGCGGCCTCGTCGTAGACCACGCCGAGCTGCAGCTCGCTCGTCCGGCACATCGGTCCGAGCGCGACGCGGTAGCGCCGCCCGCACTCGGCCGACGCGGTCGCGAGCACCGCGTCGAATGCGCTCGGATCGCGAATCTCCTGGACCATCACCAGGTCGGCATCCAGCTCCGCCAATCGTTCGGCGACGACGTCGGGGACCGTTTGCCGGTCCGGGAACAGCCGGATGTTGAATGTGCCGACCGAGGTCAACAGCCGAGCCTCGCAAGAGGCGGCGGGGTACTGCAAGCGCGCGGATCGACAGCCAAGCGAGCCAGCCTCCTGACCCAAGCCAGGTGAAGAAACGCACTCGTTTTCGGGCCCGTCAGCGCCCTTCGAGCCAGCCGCGAACTTCCGTCACGGCCCGTGCCGCGCGCGGTCCGAGGGTCTCCAGCTCATCGGCGACCGTCCTCGCCATCGTCCGCGCACGTTGCCGATCTCCCTCGCCGTTTCGGGCCCAGTAGCCCTGCGCGAGGGCGAAGCGCGCATCGAGCAGACGCAGCGGGTCCGCGCCGCGCTCGAAGATCGCCACGCCCCGCTCCGCGTAGGCGATCGAGTCCTCTCCACGCTCGCGCCAGGCGGCGACCCGCGCGAGCCCCACGAGCACCGACGCCATCTTGGGGTGATTGGGTCCGAGGACCTCCTCATTGATCGCGAGAGCGCGCAGGAACAGCCTCTCCGCCTCTTCGAGCTGTTGTCGTCCGATGAGCAGCCCCGCGAGATTGCTGGCCGCGATCGCGATGCGCGGATGGTTTTCGGGGAGCGACTCGAGCACCTTCAGCGAGCGGCGGGCGTAGGGGAGCGCCTCGTCGCTCCGATCGAGGAACGTCAGGCTCGACACGATGCCGTCCAGGGCACGCGCGAGGTCGGGATGATCGGGTCCGAGTACGGCCTCTCGTACGGCCAGCGCACGCTTTTCGATCTCGAGCGCAGACTCGTAGCGCCCGCGAGCCGTCTCGACTGCGGCAAGATTGGACAGAGCGATCGCGTAGCGAACGTGCTCGTTTCCGTAGGCACGCTCCATCGCGGCCACGGCGGCTCGTGCTGCGTCGGCCGCCTCGTCGACCAGTCCACGACGTCGCAGCACGATCGAGAGGTTGTGCAGCACGTTGCCGAGGTCGGTGGGCAGCTCGAGCGGCTCGAGGATCGCCCGCGCGCGGCCGAGGTGGAGCTGGGCCGCCTCGTAGTTGCCCCGCTTGAGCTCCGCGGCCCCGAGGGTGCCGCTGCAGCGCGCGACCTCCGGATGAGACGGCCCGAGCCGGCCCTCGAGCGTCTCGAGGATCGGATCGAGCGCCTCGACGGCTTCGTCGTAGCGGGCCACCTTGACCAGCATGCCCGCGAGGCTCTGACGCACGACCAGCGCCTTGGGATGCTCGTCGGGATACCGGTCCTCGACGAGGGTCGCTGCGCGCTCGAACGCGGCGATGGCCTGCTCCGGCTGCCC
>JGI12316J15310_10000164_pt23 | contig 22570 bp, 18 predicted proteins | sample MarCyaLeptolynsp_FD_15310 | JGI IMG/M metagenome (IMG submission 15310)
CGCCGGGCTCGCTATCGACGTCGATCCGCCCCCGATGCTGCCGCACGATCTCCAGGCACAGGGAGAGTCCCAGCCCGGTGCCCTCACCGGGGGGTTTGGTCGTGTAGAACGGCTCGAACACGTTGGCGATCCGTTCGGGGGCAATCCCGCACCCCGTATCGGCGACCTCCGCGACCACCGACTCCGATCCGCGATCGAAGTGAACCGAAACCCGGATCACGTTGCCAGAGCTGTCCTCGGCCGGCAGGGCCTGCGCCGCGTTGAGCAGGAGATTGACGAAGACCTGGATCAGCCGCCCCTTGCGGGCTGCGATCGAGGGGACGGACCCGATCGACTGCTCGACGCGAGCACGATGGCGTAGGTCGGTCTTGGTCAGGTTCAGCGCCGCTCGAACGGCCTCACCGAGGTCCAGCGACTCGACGCCGCCGTCCTCGACGCGGGCGAACGTGCCGAGGTCCCGTACCACCGAGCGGATGCGATCGAGGCCCTCACGACTGAGCTGATGCATCGCCGAGAGCTCCTCGACGATCTCGAGCACTCGCCCACGATGCCCTTCGGCCCCGAGCTGGCTGCGCAGCTCGGTCAGTAGGTCAGTGGCCACGATGGTGTTCGAGCTCAGGACCGTGGCGGGATTGTTGATCTCGTGGGCTACCCCAGCCGCGAGCTGCCCGAGCGACGACAGGCGATCGGCGTGGTGCAGACGCTCGCGAAAGCGATCCAGCGCCTTGCGCTCCGAGGCGTAGCGAAGCGCGCGCAGCAGTCGATGCTGCGTGACGTCGTCCTTGACCAGGTAGTCCTGCGCCCCCGCGCGCACCGAGGCCTCGCCAACGGCATCATCATCTTGGCCCGTCAACACGACGAGCGGCACTTCGGGCAGCGCAGCACGCAGCGCCTGCAGGACCTCCATTCCCTCGACATCGGGCAAGCCGAGGTCGACCAGAATGACGGCGGGCACCGGCGCGAGCTTGGCCATCGCCTCGCTCAGACTCTGGGTCCACACGACCTCGTACTCGCCGCGCAGTCGGACCTCGACGAGCTTTGCGTCGCCGGGGTTGTCCTCGACGAGCAGCAGCCGCGGCAGGCCCTCGGCGTCCATCAGCTCTGCGGTCGCTTCACGAGCACGAACCAGTACTCCTCGAGGCTCTTGACGGCCTCGGCGAGCTTGGACAGGTCCGGTGGCTTGGTGATGTAGGAGTTGGCGTGCGCATCGTAGGAGGCCTCGATGTCGCTGGGCCGATCCGAGCTGGTGAGCATCACGACCGGGATCTTGCGAAGCTCGGGGTTGGCCTTGATCTCGGCGAGGACCTCGTGGCCGTTGACCTTGGGCAGGTTGATGTCGAGCAAGACCAGGTCCGGACGAGGCGCCGCCGCGTGCTCACCCCGCTGGTGCAGAAACTCCAGCGCCGCTTCGCCATCGCGCACCACGTGCACCGCGTTGAGGATCTTCGTCCGCTCGAATGCCTTGCGTGCGAGCAGGATATCCCCCTCGTTGTCCTCGACCAGCAAGATGTCAATCTGCGTTGCCGTCATGGGTGTTGCTTTCCGCGGCGAGGGTGAACCAGAACCGACTGCCGACGCCAACTTCCGACTCGACGCCCAGCGTTCCGCCGTGGCGCTCGACCACCCGTTTACAGATCGCCAGACCGATACCGGTTCCTCCGTACGCTTGCCCCGAGTGCAGCCGCTGAAACATCTTGAATGCCTTGGGCGCGTACTTGATGTCGAAGCCGATGCCGTTGTCCGAAACCTCGACGCGAATCACTTGGCCGTGTGGCTGCGCAGAAACGTCGATCTGAGGCGGTCGCTCCGGATGCCGGAACTTGACGGCGTTACTGACCAGATTGACCAGGAGCTGCTTGAGCTGTGACCGATCGGCGGCAATCGTCGGCAGACCGTCGTAGGTCAGCCGGGCCTCGGCGCCCCGCAGCAGCTCATCGAACTCTTGCTCAATCTCGGTCATCACCTCGCCCAAAGCCACTGGCTCGACACTGAGGGCGGTAGCACCGGATCGCGAGAAATCGAGCAGGCTCCGAATCAGACGGGTCATACGCTCTGCGCCATCGGTCGCAAAGCGCATGTACTCGCGCGTCTCGTCGTCGAGCTTCCCCTCGAGGCTCTCCCCCAGCAAGCCGAGGTAGCTGGTCACCATCCGCAGCGGCTCACGCAGATCGTGAGATGCAACGTACGCAAACTCCTCGAGCTCGCGCTGGGTACGAATGCGGCTCGTGACGTCCGCCAGCGTCATCACGGCCTGATATCGGGACGACTCGGGCAGCGGCGCCGCCGAGACCAGCAGCCAGCGATCACTGGTCCCGTCGCCGAGCTTGACCTGCGCAAGCTCGTCGCGACACGAGGTGCCCTGCCCCGCCCGATGCAGCGGGTGGTCCGCTCCCTCGAGCAGCTTGCCTTCGGGGTCCCGCAGGCCGAGATGTTCGATCCAGCCGCGCGATGGAAGCTCGCCACGGCTCGTTCCAAGCAGCTGCTCGGCCTCGCGATTGAAGACGGCGACGCCACCGCTGCGATCGGTCACGATCGCCCCACTCGACAACGAGTCCACCAGCGCGTCGAGTTCGCGTCGATGCGCATCCACCTTGCGACGCTCCGACTCGAGCGCCGTGTTGGTCTCGCGGAGGTCCTCGTTGGCCGAAGCAAGCGCCCGCTCCGCCGCGCGCAGCTGCGTGACATCGGTCCACACGACCAGCGCGCCGCCGGTTTGGTCGGTCGGGAGGACCCAAGGCGAAACGCTGATGTCGTAGCGCCGCTCCGTCCCGGCGAGCGCGAGATCGTTGACCGCACCACCCGCCCCGGCATCGACCGCGCGGGCCAGTGTTGCCTGCAAGATGTCCGGAACCGGCACCAACCCTTCGAGCTCTTTGCCCTCGCCCGCACTCTCCAGTGCGAAGGCGTCGCGGAAGCTTCGGGTCGTGGCCACCACTCGCAGCTTGGCGTCGACGACGGCACCGATGATCGGCAGTCGCTCGATGAGTCGACGCAGCATCTCCAACGAGCTCTTGCGCTCGCGACGGGCGGCCTCCGAGGCATCGATCGCGGCCTGCTCCTCGAGCCGGTGCGACGTCCCGACGGTTCCGACGATCTCTCCCGTGCTCGAGCGCAGCGGAACCTTGGTCGTGTGAAAGTGGGCGACGTCACCGTCATGACGGGTGATCGGCTCGACCACCTCGACCGTCCGCCCCGTTGTGAACACTTCGTGGTCGTCGCGAACGTACTGGACGGTGTCGTCCGGATCGCTGTGCGCCGAGTCGACCTGCTCCCGCAATTCGTCGTTGGACAGGCCGTAGTACTCGCAAAAGGCCCGATTGGCCCACAGCAGCCGGGAGCGTGCTCCCTTGACCAACACGAACTCCGGGAGCGCGTCCAAGACGGACACAAACCACTGTTTGGTTTCCTGCTCGTCGTCGTCGGGGGGCATCGCGGCGCAGCGACGAGTCTACGAGGTCGAGACGAGCGAAAGCCGCACCTCGGCGCCAACGCGCCGGCCCATTGTGGGCCAAAGGTGCGGCTCGATGCCGTCGCGCCACCGACGAGCGGGGGTGCGAGGCGTGACGATCAGCCCGCCTTCTTGTCGGCCTTCGCGTCCGCCTTGGCGTCGGCCTTGGCATCGCCCTTGGCTTCCGCCTTCTCATCGCCCTTCGCGTCCGCCTTCGCGTCGCCACCTTCGGCTGCCGGCGCGCCGCCGTCGGCCTTCGCGTCCGCCTTCGCGTCCGCCTTCGCATCCGCCTTCGCGTCCGCCTTCGCGTCCGCCTTCGCGTCGCCGCCGGGCTTCGGATCACCCTCGCCGCTGTAGCAGCACATCACGCCGCCGTTGGTCTTCGACGTGACGGCACCGCAGCCCTCGGACGTGCCGCGCGAGATCTGGGTCTTGCCCTTCCAAACGCCGTCCTTGCACTTTCCGTACTTGCAGTCGTTGCCGCAGCACACCGGCTCGGAGCCCAGGCCCGCCGACACGCACTTGAGCTTGGTCGCCGTGGTGATCTTCGGGCAGGGGTTGATCTCTTCGCTCGGCGAGTGGCTGACCGCCGCGTTGAAGCGACCGGGTCCCGCGTTGTGGCACTCCTTGACCGAGGTGTGGTCGCGGAGGTCCTTGGCCATGTCGGTCGCGCCGCAAACGTTCCAGCCTGGGGCACAAACGTCGGCCGGCACCGCACACTTCTCGCCGTCGTCGCCACACGCCTTGCCGGACGGCTTGGCCTGCAGGCTCTTGGCACCGTCCCAGGTCCCCATGCAGCCGGCGACGCGCGGGTTCTTCTTGAGGTCTGCGAAGCCTTCACGCTGACCGTCGGCGCACCCGACCACAGCCGGGTCGCCACCCTTGGCACTCTCGACGAACTTGACGTTCTTGAGCGAGCCGGGGCGATCGCCGTCGAAGTAGTCGCCCTCGTAGGGGCCCGAGCCACACGTGCATCCCGGCAGCGCCAGGAGTGCGGCCAGCGGAGCGCTCGCCAGCAAGAGTCGCGAAAGGCGCGAAAAACGCATAAGCCGAGGCATGGCGCGAAGGATAGGCAAGGTTTTTAGGTCCGGAAACCCCCTACCCTCACGCCCGGTTCAGGCGCCGCTCAGCCGGACCGCCGACCTGTCGTTTCGCCGCCGAGGCGCCTCTACCAGGCGTCCTCGTCGTCTTCGTCGTCTTCCTCGTCCTCGGCCTCTTCGGCCTCGGCCAGCTCCCGCTCGAGCCGCTCCATCTGCTCGCGGTAGGGCTTGCTGGCCCAGTACGCCACGCCGACGCTGGTGAAGTACATGACCACCATGGGCATCGCCATGAGCATCTGGGTGATGGGCTCGGGCGGCGTGAGGAACGCGCCGATGACGAAGGCACCCACGACCGAGATCTTCCAGTGGCGGATCAGCGTCTTGTGGGTGACGGCCCCGATCTTCGCGAGGAAGTAGATCAGCAGCGGAAACTCGAACACGACCCCGAACGCCAGCAGCAGTCGGGTCATGTACTTGATGTAGTCGGCGAAGGTGTACGCCGGGAGAATCGAGACGTTCTCCGACGCGCCGTCACCGAGCGGATACTCGAGAAACCACTCCGTCGCGATCGGAACGACGGTGTAGTAGCAAAACATCGCGCCGCCGATGAACATGACGGCACTCGTCGCCGCGAACGGGACGACGACCTTCTTCTCGCGGGCGTACAGACCCGGCGCGACGAACTGCCACACCTGATAGAAGACGATCGGACCGGAGACGAACAGCGCCGCCGTCACCGCGATGCGGATGTCGACGAGAAAGGCGTCGAAGACTCCGAGGTTTTGCAGCTTGGGCTTGGGCTCGAGTGCGACCAGCTGGTCGATGCTCATCCACGCGTCCGCGAGCGGCTGGGTGAGCAGCTCGCGAAGATCGGAGACGAACACCCAGGCGAGGATGAAACCGCCGACGACCGCGATCACCGAGCGCAGCAACCGCTTGCGCAGCTCCGCGAGGTGGTCGAAGAACGACATCGGCTGGTCGCCTTCGGGACCGTCGGTCAGAAAGCTCTCGCCGGAGTCGTCGTCGTCTTCGTCGGCCATGTCGATGGGATCTCGATGCTACGCGGCGGAGTCGTCGGGCTTGCCCTCGGACTTGGCGGCCGGCTTGGCCTCGGGGGCGGCGGCCGGCTTGGCCTCGGGGGCGGGCGCAGCCTCGGCACTGGCCGGCTTGGCATCCGCGCTCTCGCGACCGTCCGTGCTGGGAGTGCTGGGAGTGCCATCAGTGCTGGCCGCGACCGCCTGCTGCGTCGGGTCCGAAGACGCCACCGCTGCAGTCGCCTGACTCTCCGCGTCCTGGCGAACCTTGGTCATCTTGGCGAGCTTGCCCTGCGCCTTGCGCATCTCGGTGCGCGCCTTCATCAGCTCGCGCCGCGCGTCGGTCTCCGCCTTGCGGAGCGAGGTCTTGGTCCCCTGGTAGACATCCTTGATGTCCTGCAGGGACTCCTCCTGCATGATCGCGTCCTTGAACTCGTCGGCGGTCCGCTTGATCGAGCCCCAGAACTTCGCGATCGATCGAATGATCCCCGGCAGCTCTTTGGGCGAGAAGAGGACCAGCGCGAGCACCACGACGATGATCGCCTCGGTGGCTCCGATGCCGAAGAACCCTCCTCCCACGCCTCCAAGATAGCCGGTTTGGAGGGCCGAGAAAAATCCGTTCTCGGGGGTGTGTGCGCTCGGGCCCCGAGCGCCTGTCGCGCTCGCCCGATCGGGCGGGGAAAGCCGGCTACGCGCGAAGGCTGCCGATGCGCTCGCGCTGGCGCTGCGCGGTCTGGGACAGCTCGTCGAGGCGACCGGCGATGTCTTCGGCCCCCACGACCTGGGAGCGGTGTGCCTCGTTGAGCTGGTTGACCATCTCGCTGATGGTCTCGATCGCGCGGGTGATCTGGCGGCTGCCGCGGGTCTGCTCCTGGGTGGAGCGCTCCACGTGGCGGGTGATCGCCTTCATCTTCTCCGCGCTGCGCATGATCTGCTCGGCGCCCCGGGCCTGCTCGGCGGTGGCAGTCGCGACCTGCTGCACCGTCGTGGCGACCACGTTGATCGCGTCCGTGACCTGCTTGGAGCCCTTGGTCTGCTCGACCGTGGCGCGAGCGATTTCACGGACCATCTGCGTGGACCGGCGCGCGGCGTCCGAGATCCGCTTGAGCGCGTCCTCGGCCTGATGCGACACGCGCACGCCGTCGTCGACGCTCTTGCTCGAGCGCTGCACGGCATGCACCGCGTTCTTGGACTCGCGCTGCACTGCCTTGATGATCTCGGCGATCTCCTTGGTGCTCGTCGCGGAACGCTCGGCCAGATCCTTGATCTCGTCGGCAACGACGGCGAAGCCCTTGCCGTGCTCACCCGCCTGGGCCGCGATGATCGCCGCGTTGAGGGCGAGCAGGTTGGTCTGCTCGGACACATCGTCGATCACCGAGAGGATCTTGCCGATCTCGTCGATGCGCCCGCCGAGGCGCGAGATGACCGAGACCGCGTCCGCGGCGGAGTTCTTGATGAGGTTGATGACCTCGATGGTCTGGTTGATCGCGTCGACGCCACCCTCGGCAGCCCAGACCACTTCCTCGGACAGCTGGGCGGTCTCGTTGGCGTTGTTTTCGACCTGCTGGATGGAGATGTCCATCTCGTTCATCGCCGAAGACGTCTCCTCGGCGGTGGTCGAGAGCGCCTCGATGTTCTTGGCGACCTCTTTGACCGAGAAGGTCATCTGCTCGATCGAAGTGGCCGTCTCCTGTACCGAGGCCGCCAGGTTGAACATGCTCTCGGCGACCTCGTCGTTGGCGGCCGCCATCTCGAGGATCGAGCTGGACGACTCCTCGGCGTTGCTCGCGAGCAGCTCGACGCTGTCGCTGATCGACGACAGGCCTTGCTTCATCGACGCCATGGACTGGCCGATCTCGTTGACCGCCGTCAGGGCCTCGCCGATGTCCTCGTCGAGGCGAGCGAGCTGCGTCTCGCCGGGCATTGAGACCGAGCCCATCTGGGCGGCCAACGGCACGGGCGCCTGGGTGAGCGCATCCTCGAGCTCGGCGATGCGGCTGCGGAGCGCGTCGATGTCTTCGTCTGCCGGCGCCGCTCCATCGGAGACCTGGGCACGCAGGCGCTCGGCTTCGCGCTCGACGTCGTCGAGCTTGGCCGCGAGGTCGTCGCGCTCCTTGGCGGTCGTATCGAGCTTGCCCTCGAGATCTTTGAGCGCCGCCTCAGCGCGATCGAGCTCGGAGCGCGCGCGGGCGAGTTGCTCGGAGACGCGCTCGTGCTCGGCGGGGGACACGGCCTCTTGGGCCGACAGCGCCTTGAGCTCGGCCTTGGCCTCGCGCAGCTGCTGATCGACGCCTTTGCGCGCGGCGACGAGAGCCTCGGCATCCTTGCCGAGCAACCATCCGGTGCCGCCGGCGAGGGCACCCGCGACGCCGGCCGCGACCGAGGCCGTCTCCCAGTTGGGCACGAACCCCAGCACGAGGGCGACGACACCGAGCAGAACCGGGACGACCAGGGGAATGCGGAGGCTTTCGGATGGATCGGCCAAAGCGCGCTCGGGGGGCGATTCTAAGGGAGTGGACCCCGCATCACCAGAACTGCCCCGAGCCGACCTCCCGGGCACCGCAGGCCCGTTCAGTACCGGGCGACAACCCGGTCACAGCAGCTCGAGCTGGGTCGCGGCCCCAGCCACCTCGACCTCGGCCCCCTGCTCGCTCAGCCATCGCGCACCGGTGGTGGCCCACTGCGGGTCGCCGCGCAGCAACACGCGGGGCCGCTCGCACGCTTGCCAAAAGGCCAGCAGCCGCTCGCGGTCGATCCGACCCGGGCTCGCGGCTTCGACCACCTCGACGTTGCTCCGCTCGCCGCCCCGCCGGGCTCGCCAGGCCGCGGCATCCTGACGCACCCGCTCGGGCGCACCAACCAGGGCGACCGCCGTGATCGCGTGCCGCCGCAGGCCGGCGCCATCGAGGGCGTCGTGCGGCCACAGGAGGACTGGGGCCTCGGGCTGGAGGCCCTCGATGTACGGCGAAAAGCGCGGGTGGGCCGCGACGTCGATCTTGCCGGCACACAGTCGTGCGACCTGCAGCGCCGCGACGGCACTCGGTACGAGCACGATGACCTCGCCGCCCAGGGTCGCGAGGGTTGAAAGCCCGGTTGCGCTGAGCTCTGGAGGCCGATGATCCGCCGCCCATCCCGGTTGCGCGCGCAGCAGCAACCACTCGCACGGCGCCGACGTGGCTTTGGGACCGAGCGCCCAGGTGTACAGGCAGCGCAGTCCCCCGCCGCGCGGCTGCAGGAGCAGGCTCGAGCCGCCCAGCGGCAAACCGGAGGACATCGCGCGCAGCTCGAGGCGCCCCACCCCGAAGTCGCGGTCGTGCTCGATCAGCACCGCGTTGGCCAGCGCATGTCGCTGCGCCGGACTGAGGTTGGCAAGCGCCATCGCGTAGACGAGATCGCGATGCCCGATCCACGGGCACGGCACCAGCCGCGGCTGCGCGCCGACGTGGGAGAGAAAGCAGGTGCGATCCTCGGCGGGCTCGTCGAGCGACAAGCGCTCGCGGGCGAGCAGTCGCTGCACCTCACGGCGCTCTGCGGCGGCACTCGAACGCGCCCGCTTGCTCTGCGACTTCGCCAACGTCGGGCGAGTCTAACAGCAGCGTCACGGAGATCGAGAGCGACGCCGCCGAGCCCGGGCGGCCCGAAAGAAGTCACGCAGCAGGGCCGCACACTCGTCTGCAAGCACGCCCGACCGCACCTCGAGTCGGTGATTGAGCCGGGGGTCGGTGCAGATCTCGTAGAGGCTGGCGACCGCACCTGCCTTCGGGTCGAGCGCGCCGTAGACGAGCCGAGCCACGCGGGCGTTGACGATCGCCCCGGCGCACATCGGACACGGCTCGAGCGTCACGTACAAGGTTGCCCCGTCGACTCGCCAGCGATCGACGGATCGACAGGCGTCGCGCAGCGCCACGATCTCGGCGTGGCCGGTGGGGTCGCCATCGATCTCCCGCCGATTGTGACCGACGCCGATGATCCGCCCCTCGGAGACGACGAGGGCGCCCACCGGGACATCACCCCGACGAGCTGCCGCGGCCGCGACCTCGAGGGCGCGCGCCATGTACTGCTCGTCGAGGTCGGCCACGGCCGGAGCTTCTCACAGCCCCGGCCGGCCGATCACTGGCCGATCACCGGCCCATCATTGGTCGAGGCGCTGGCGCATGCGCCCCAACGCGGCGACCTGCAGCTGCCGGATTCGCTCCCGCGACAGCGAGTACTGGCTGCCGATCTCGGCCAGCGTGCGGGGCTCCTCGCCGTCGAGACCAAACCGCTGCTTGAGGATGTCCTGCGACATCGGGTCCAGCTCGCGGATCGCCCCGCGCAGTCGTGCCGAGGCTCGGCGCGCGTCGATGTCTTCGCCTGGGCCACGCTCCACCGGATCGGCGAGCAGATCGGCCACCGGCCGCGAGTCGTCGTCCGCCAGCAGCGACTCGAGCGACAGCGCCTTGGTGGCGAGCGCCTCGTCGACCAGCGCGAGCTTGTCCTTGCTCGTGCGCGCCTCCTTGGCGAGCTCGTCCGGACTCGGGTCGCGACCGAGCTTGCTCTGAAGCTCGCGCCGCGCGCGGGTCACCTTGTTGGCCAGCGTATGAAGGTGCTGCGGCAGCCGGATCGTGCGACCGCGATTGACGATCGCCCGCCGAATGTAGTGCCGGATCCACCAGCTCGCGTAGGTCGAGAACCGAAACCCCCGCTTGGGGTCGAAGCGGTCGACCGCCTTGAGCAGGCCGATGTTGCCCTCCTGCACGAGGTCCGACAGCGGCAGACCGCTGGCCCGGTGGCGGTTGGCCAGCCGGACGACCAGGCGCAGGTTCGCCTTGGCGAAGCGGTTGCGCTCCGAGGTGTGCGCGACCGAAGCCGCGCGCACCGACGCGAGCAGCGCGGCGTAGGGCTTACTGCCCGTTCGGGGGGGTCGCACGGCGAGCGAAACGCCGCGTGCCTCTCCCCGCCCGAGGGCGTTGAGGTCCGCCGAGAGCCGGTCGGCCAGCAGGCACTCACCGTCGAGCATCGACAGCCGATCGGCGAGCGCAGCCGTGGCCGCCTCGTACGCCTTTCGGTGGGCAACCGTCCGGTGGAGCTTCTGCGTCTCCGCCGCGGCCCGCAGCGTGGCGATTTCCTCGGTCACCTCGCTCCCCACCTCCGGCTCGGCACCGACCACGTCGAGCACCGCCTGGACGTAGGGCTGGTAACCGAGGATTTGCCGCCAGTAGGTCGCGCGAAGGGACACGATCCGCTCCGCTCGCAGTCGCTCCTCGTCGGGAGTCATCAGCGAGTGTCGGGCCACGTCGCGCATGTACGTCGCAAGCACGACGTCCTGCGGCGCGTCGTTAGCGCGGGGCGTCGCTTTGGCTTTGACTCGATTGTCCTGCATCTGGACCTCCTCGGTGCGCCCGGACGATGCGTCCGTGCGCAGGTGAAACACCGCGACCAGCGGTAAGTGGGAAACGTCGCCACGAACCAGAAGGTGTCAATCCCCGGACCATCTCGACGTGAGTTCCGTCGAACCCGGTCGACCCCCTCGAACGTGGTTGGGCGGGGCCCGCCGTCCCCATCGTCAGTCAACGCCGCCGAAGGAGCGCACGTTACGCGCAACGCATCGTAGCGACGCCGCGTCTGCCGACCCGCCTACATGACACGGATCATTGCGGCGAATTGTCCGGGCCGGACTGCGTCGATGCCGGCCCGGATGGGTCCGAGTCCAGGCTTGCCGCCTGCGCCGCGAGCAAGGAGAGCACGTCCACGTGATCGGGATCGGGCTCGGTCTTGTCGAACACGTTGTAGTCGATGACCGCCTGGCCCTCGTCGGTGAACGACACGACGTCGGCAAAGCGCTCGGCCCACCGGACGTCCTCCCAATAGTAGATGTGCCGCGCGTAGACCGTCTCGGAGAACGTGGCGTCGATGCCGGTCAGCGTCACGATGAACGCCGCGTCCATCTCCTCGAGCGACTGGGGGGAGGCGCCGAACAGCGGGCTGTCTGCGTCGATCTCGTGGATCGCGGCCCAAGTCATCACGAAGATCGGCGTCTGCGCGCGGAGCAGCTCACAGTCGAACAGCCGCCGCATCTTGTGTCCCTCGCTGCTGACTTCGGGCTTGAGCACCGTGAGCCGCATCGACGCCTCGATGATCTCGTTGCCTCGGGCGTTGCCCAGCCGCAGCATCAGCGCCGGCTTGCCATCGCGGACCGTCACGATCATCGTCTCGGCGAACCGGACCAGCGCGCGGGGGCGTGAGAACTTCTGAAACATCAGCCCCGTCGCGATTGCGAACCCGAGCACGCCGCACACCGCCTCCGCCGTGACCAGCCCGTGCACGTAGGGGGTCTGCGGCGACATGCCGCCGTAGCCGATCGTCGAGATCGTCTGCACGGAGAACTCGAACGCCTCGGCAAAGCCGCCGCCCTCCGCCTGGCTGATGCCCTCCATGTCGAGCATGTACAGGCCGGCGAAGCCGAGATTGATCAGCAAAAATGCCGCCACCTGCACCCCGACGAGAAGCAGCCAGGAGCGCTGCATCAACTGGTAATACAGGTCGGTGAACGGACGGACTTCCAGCCCGACGCGGATTGCGTCACGGGGATGGAACCGTTCACGGCGAGCTTCGGCCATGCGATCGCGGATCTTGGCCGACGGCTCGCGCGCGGCCAAAAATGCCGCACAGATGGTGGTGTGCCCCTGCCCGTTGCAGTAGCGTCGCCCTCCGAGGCAGGCAGATGGGCTCCAAACACGACGTCATCGTCTACGGCGCAACCGGCTTCACCGGAGGGCTCGTCGCGCAGTATCTGTCCACGGAGCGCCGTCTCGCCCCGGAGCGCTGGGCGCTCGCCGGGCGCGACATGAACAAGCTCGAAGCCGTGCGCGAGCGACTTGCCGCCCGGGACTCGCGCCTCGCGAAGCTGAACCTCTATCAAGCATCGGCGGACGACTACGAGAGCCTCGCCGACATGGCCGTGCGCACGCGCGTGGTGCTGACCACGGTTGGGCCCTACGAGCGATACGGCCGCCCGCTCGTCAAGGCATGCGTCGAGACCGGAACGGACTACGTCGACCTCACCGGCGAGCCGGGCTTTTGGAGCGACATGGTCCAGGAGCACCACGCGGCGGCGGAAAAGAGCGGCGCGCTGATCGTGTCGTGCTGTGGCTTCGATTGCATTCCCCAAGACGTTGCCGCGTGGCTGGCCGTGCATGCGCTGCACGACACGGCGGCGCGCACCGGCCACCCCATCGAAGTGGACGGCTTTGTCGCCGCACAGGGTCTGCCCTCGGGCGGGACGTGGCAGACGCTGCTCGACATGCTCACCGAGATGGACGTGGGCGCCCTGCTGTCCAACGACGACCCGGAGCGGCCCGGCGTGCGCTTTGCCGACGACGTCGCGCGCTGGGTGCTCCGCATGCCCACGGTGGACCCGATGGTCGTGGCGCGCAGCGGCGTGCTCGGCGAGTACGGACCCGAGTTTCGGTACTCGGGGTGGTTCGAGTTCAAGTCGCGCGTTCAGATGCGCGCGATGCTGGCGGGGATGCGCACGGCGGCTGCGGCGGCGAAGGTCGGACCGCTGCGCAAGCTCATGGCTTCGCTGCGCCCGTCCGGTGCCGGGCCGTCGGAAAAACAGCGCGCGGGCTCGTGGTTTCGCGTCAAGGCGATCGGTCGGTGCGGCGACGCGCAGGCGACCGCGGTGTTCAGCGGTGGCGACCCGGGCTACGACGAGACGGCCAAGATGATCGCCGAGTCGGCGCTGTGTCTGGCCACGGACCGCGACGCTCTGCCGCTGTCAGGCGGCGTCGTGACGCCAGCCGCCACGATGGGCCAAGCCCTCGTCGACCGCCTGCGCGACGCCGGGCTCAAGATCACGGTGCGCGGGCCCAACGCCGACGCCAAGGCTGGCGACGACGCGCACGCCGACGCGCGATAACGTCGCCGGGAGGCCGCGCCACCGTGGCATCATGGTGACCGCGATGGTCGTTCGCATGCTCCGCCCGCTCGGTTTGTCCGGGCTGCTGCTCATCCCACTGGCGTGCGGAGACGACGATGGTTCGGCGACGGGCAGCGGGACCGACGAGGGAACGAGCACGACCACGAGCGAGGGCAGCTCGACGACCGAGGCCCCGACCGAAAACCAGCCGCCGCCCATGCCGATGCTCGTCTCGCCGCTCGATGCCAGCGAAGACGTCGGCGTCGTGGAAGAGGAGACGGTCGCCGCCGAGCTGTGCTGGGAGCTGGTCGAGGATCCCGACGGCGACCCGGTGCGCTATCGCGTGTGGCTCGACGACATCGAGCTCACCGAGGGCAAGCTCGAGACCGAGCCCGGCTGGCCCGGGCCGTGCCTGGGACCGCTGTCGTTCAACTACGCGCAACGCTACGCGTGGCGGGTGACCGCGTTCGACCCCACCACCGAGCTGCTCGACGACGCGGGCAATCGCACCGGCTGGGGCAGCGAGTCCGAGCCGTCCCAGACCTTTTCGTTCACCACGATCCGCAACGAAGCCAGCACGGTCCTGTTCGAGGACGACTTCGAGGAAGACCGCGGCTGGACCGTGGACGGCGACGCCAACGGCGGCCACTGGGAGCTCGGCGATCCGACCCCGGCCGAGTACGAAGGAGCCGTGTCTTCCCCGGAGCAGTGCGCGGGCCAGGACGGCTGCTACTTCACCGGCGTCAACATGGAGGGCTACCCCAACATCGCCGACGTGCGAGGCGGGACCACCACGCTGACCTCGCCGCCGATCGACCTCAGCGGCGTCGAGACGGTCAGCGTGCAGGTCTCGCGGTTCTTCTTCAAGTCGGAGTTCCCCGAGACCGGCACGCAGTTTCGCGCCGAGATCGTGCTTCCCGATCCCGACGCGCCCACCGGCGAGCAATCGTTCGTGCTCGAGGAGCTCGAGTCGGAGCTCGATGCGTCGGGGGCCAACATGTGGACCCCCGTCGAGTACTCGGGTTGTGGCGTGCCGATGCAGCCCGAGGCACGACTGCGACTCACCGCCACCGACCTTGGCGAAGGGATCCTCGAGGCCGCGATCGACAACGTGGTCGTGACCGGCTTTTTCGACCACACGCTGTGCGACGGCGGACTCGGCTCGGTGTGCGATCCCAACGCGACGGCTCCGTGCGCCGAGGGCCTGGGCTGCTGTGCGCAGGGGGTGCTCAACAAGGGGGTATTTCGCTGCGCCGAGCTCGTGCCGCAGCAGAGCTATCCCAACGCGGGCAACGAGCCGGGCCAGCCCGGGACCGGCGAGCTGTCGTGCCACGCGCCCGACCTGTTCGCCACCACGATCGACATGGACGTCTGGGAAGACGAGCTGTTCGTGCCGATGGACGCGTGCACGCTCTACGAAGGCTGCGTCGACGGCCCCGGCTGGCGACGGCTGCTCCGCTTCGACACGATCACGCCGAACAAGGGCAGCCGCGACCTGGTGATGGGCGTGCCCAGCAACCACCCCGATCTGTTTCACTACAGCGACTGCCACGGGCACTACCACTTCGACGGCTACGCTCAATACGACCTGCTCGACGGCGAGGACCACGTAGCCAGCGGCCACAAGCAAGCCTTTTGCCTGCTGGACTGGAACCCGTGGGCGTGGCCCGACGACGAGCAGGGCTACAACTGCGTCAACCAGGGCATCTCCAGCGGCTGGCAGGACGTCTACAGCGGCAACCTCGACTGCAACTGGATCGACATCACCGACGTCGAGCCCGGGGACTACACGCTGCGGCTGTCGATCAACGCCCCGCGCGAGGACACGGCCGTGCCGCTGCTGGTCGAGAGCGACTACAGCAACAACGTGCTCGACGTGCCGGTGACCATCGAAGGGCCCTGAGCCAGCCCGCGCCGTCAGCCTGCCACATTCGTGAGGGTGATCGCGATGTCGACCGGGCCCAGCTCGAGCAAGGTGTCGGCGTTCTGGAAGAAGATGCGATCGGTGTACTCACCGGGCATGTTGCACGCGTTGGCGCTCAGCTCGAGGACGGCGGTCTCGAACGGCGCGATCATGCCCTCTTCCGGGCTGAAGAAGACGAGATCGCCGGACTCGCTGTTGACGGCGTTGAAAAAGACGTTGGCCGCCAGGCCGTTGGAGATCTCGACCACGCACAGCGCTTCGAAGCAAGCGTCGGCCTCGCCCGTAACGTTGGCGACGATGGTGGTGCCGCTGACCACGACCTCGGGGAATTCCTCGCCGACGGGGTCGACGGGGAAGCCGGTATCACTGCCGCACGCCATGCAGTTGCAGCCGTCGCACGCGTCGAGTGGGTTTTCGCAGCCAGTGAGAATGCCGCACTCGCACCGCGGAGGCACGCACTTGCACTCCGTGCAAACCTCCCCGTCGGAGCACTCGTCATCGGTCTGACATGCGCCGGGCCCGTTGGAACAGTCCGAGAGGCACTCGCACTGGAAGCAGTATTCCATGGGCCCGCAGTCTGCGCCTACCAAGCACTCCTGCTCGAAGGCATTGCCGGAGCTGCACTTCTCGGGCTGCGGTACGCACTCGCACCCGACGCAGATCTCACCGTTGCCACACGCGGCCGCCGTCGTGCATTCGGGGTCGGGGTTGCCCGGGCACGCCTCGGGACCAGTGTCTGCCGTATCGCCCGACGTATCGTCTGCGGTGTCGTCTGCCGCGTCGTCTTCTGCATCGTCTGCCGCATCGTCGGCCGGCGTCTCATCCCCGGCCTCCGCCATCCCATCTTCGCTGGCGGCCTGCCCCGCGTCCTCGTCGGGCACTGGGTCGAGATCGCAGGGTCCGGCGGCCATCAGCACACCGGTGAACGGAAGGGCCAGGTAGGCGCGGAGCGACGTGGGGACGGGCATCGCCGGTGACATGATCCCGGCACGGGTCTCGATTGCAGAAACCCGGGCTTTTCTCCAAAAACGACGGTGACTGCCCGTAAACGTCGCTCCTGCGTTTGGCCCGCACACGACCGCGCCGTCAGCCGCCACCAGCCGGACATCGGAAAAGCCGCTTCGTGCCCACAAAGTGGGCACGGAACCGCGCTTTTTCGGATGTCCGTGAAGACAAGGAGCAGGTCATCGGAGTTTCCGATGCCCTGCTAGAGCTCGCTGTCATCGCCAGGGTCGGCACAGTCGGGGTCGGCACGGTCGTAGAAGCCATCGCCGTCGTTGTCCAGGCCGTCCGAACAAGCTGCGTGCTCGCTCGAGTCCAGGGCCGAGGCGCAGTCGGGATCCTGGGCGTCTTTCAGCCCATCGCCGTCATTGTCAGATCCGTCGGCGCAGGCAGCTCGTACCTCGAGCGCGGTCGCGTCGCCAAAGCACCCTGGATCCTCGAGGTCGGTGACGTGGTCGCCATCATTGTCGAACCCATCATCGCAGGTGGGGTGCTCGGACAGAGCTCCGACGGTGGAGCACTGCGGATCTGCGAAGTCGGTGAGACCGTCGCCGTCGTTGTCGACTCCATCGACGCAGGGTGGAGTGGTCTCGAACCATCCGGGCGCAAACTGGCACCCCGGATCGAGCGTGTCCACGAGCCCGTCGAGGTCGTCGTCGATCCCGTTGTCGCACGCGTGCCGATGCGTCGGCCCATCCGGATTCGGACTACGGTCCAACTCCGTCCCGTCGAGCTCGTACACGCACTGGGGATCTTCTTCATCGGCAGCGCCGTCACCGTCGTTGTCTACGCCGTCGCCGCAGTCGCTCGCGTCGCCCAGAGCAAGCGTTCCATCCTCCTTGGTGGAATACCGGCGGCGACAGTCCGGGTCATCGAGGTCTATTCGGCCGTCCCCATCGTTGTCGCGACCGTCGTCGCAAAGAGGACTCTGCTCATCGCGACCCAGCGGGTCACCGCGACATCCCGGGTCCTCGAGGTCGACCAGGCCGTCGCCATCGTCGTCATACCCGTTGTTGCACTCCGGGTGAGCTCCGAACTCCTCGCGTGGGGCCTCACGGCAGTCGTCGTCGTCCGCGTCGACGGCTCCGTCATCATCGTTGTCCACGCCATCCTGGCAACTTGGCGCGACCTCCACCATACGTCCGTCGTCTCCCAAGCAACCCGGGTCGTCGAGATCCACCAGACCGTCGCCGTCATTGTCCCAGCCATCGGCGCACGCGGGTTCGGACCCCGCTTCCACCCCAGCAGGGGTGCGGCATTCTGGGTCGTCGCCGTCGATCCGCCCGTCGAGGTCGTTGTCGATCCCGTCGGCGCAAGGCGGGTCGTTCGACTCGTCATTGCTGACGACCGAGCAAGGAGAACTCGACCCCGACGTTGAGTTGCAGGCGGGGTCTTCCCTGTCGGTGAGCCCATCGCCGTCGTTGTCGATCCCATCGGCACACTCGCCAGGGGGACGCTCGAGGCACCCCAGGAGCTCAGCCCGGCCGAACTCGTCCTCCCGACAGGAAAACCAGTGGAAGCGTTCGAGCTCAACCGCACCGTCGAGCTTCGGACGTCGGGAAAACCACGTGCCCGATAGGCTTTCCCCCGCGGCTTGGTAGGCAAGGCGAAGCGTGACGTCGATCTCCCGCGACCCGAGCTCCACCGTAGTGTCGACCGTTGCGACCCCTCCGCGTACCTGTCCCTCCCGCAGTCGACACGACGCAGGGTCTAGGCTCGAGTAGACGTACTCGTAGGGCGCGTAGGTCTCTTCCCAAGTACCGTAGAGTGCCTCCCCACTTTGCTCGAGCCAGACCACGATTCCCATGTCGTAGGCCTCAACCGTGATCGATCCGGTCCAGACGCCCGTGAGATTCCCGGGCTGTCCCGCCCCCACGGCCGTTTCGGCCGAGCACCCCGGGAGGAGACCCATCAAGGCCGTGTAGACGCCCACGAATCGACGCAACATCGCCCGGGGTCCAACGGCAACAGGGCCACGACGGTGGGTCCCGGCGCTGCGCTCATCTCCACTTGCCCGTCCACCTCTGCGTTCGCGTGAAGACGGTGACGCCTGGGGCAGCCACGACGAGATCGATTTGCGGCACGTCCGGCTGGTTCCAGCGCTCGTTGACGAACGATCCGTCGGCAACCCGGGTCAGCCCGTCGAGATTCAATTTGCCGGCCTCTTTGATCGTGACCCGCATCCCAGCTCGCTGCGGGGGCTTGAGTCCCGCAGTGAGCCCGCCGCGGATCTCGACATGCATCGAATGATCGACCTCGAGCATGTCGAGCTCCACGTGTCCATCGCGACCGTCAACGGCGAGCTCGTGGACGCGCAGCTCGGAGAGGCCGATAGTGGCCCCTCGCGACTCCAGCGTGAGGTCCACGGGAAGCGACTCGTCGAGACAGAAGTTCCACCGACCGGACGCGACCCCGCCCGGGTCGGCAGGATGCTCTCGGGCGGAGAGGTTCCCCTGGCCTTCGTCGACGTCGTAGACAACTTCGGGAACAACCACCGCGCTGCGGTAGCGCGCATCGATCTGGGCGTACTCGCAGTCGCCGGCCCGCACCTCCACTCGCGAGTTCGGCACGTCCAAATCCGCGTGGAGACGCTGGGCGCCGGCTCGTTTCAGCACGATCTCTTCGTGGCTGGGGGGCTGGGGTGCCGGCGATGAACGACCGCAAGCCGCCCCCAGTCCGCAGAGCAACCAAAGCTGAACGACGGGCCTCATGAACCGCCCTATTGTGCTCCTTCCGCGGTGGGTTGGTTGCAGCCTGCGCGGAATCTCACACCCCCAGCAAACGCTGGTTCGGAGACCTCGGTCTCGATCATGCCTCAGGCCGCGCGGTCCGGACGGGCGCAGTTGCGACCCGCGGACTTGGCTTCGTAGAGCAGCGCGTCGGCCCGGGCCAGCATTGCGCCGGGCGTGTCGGGGCGCTGGCGCCGGCGGGTCGAGACGCCGACCGAGACGGTGATCGCCAGCCGGTGCGCTCCGAAGGGCACGGTGGTCTCGGCGACGCTGCGGCGCAGACGCTCGGCGACCACCAGTGCCTCGCGGAGCGTGGCCCCCGGCAGGATCACCACGAACTCCTCGCCGCCGTAGCGGGCCAGCGTGTCTTCGCGTCGCACGCTGCTCTGCATGGCGCGGGCCGCCGCCTCGAGCACGGCATCGCCGGCCGCGTGCCCGTACGTATCGTTGAACTGCTTGAAGTGGTCCAGGTCGAGCAGGATCAACGACAGCGGCTGTCCGGATCGCTGCGTGTGGGAAAACGCCTGGGCCCAGCGCTCGTTGAAGAAGGCTCGGTTGTACGTTCCCGTCAGCGGGTCTCGCACCGCGGACGTGTACAGCGAGTGGTGCATCTCGGCCTCGAGCTGGTCCTGGTACGTGAACTTGAAGACCGCATCTCCGACCTGCACGCGGTCCCCCTCGGCCAGCAGCCGCCCGCGCTGATCGACCGGCTCGCCGTTGACGTGCGTGCCGTTGGTGCTGCCCAGATCGACGATCTCCACGCGACCACTGTGGTGCACAATCGCCGCGTGACGGCGCGAGACCCCGTCGCCGTCCACGTTGATGCTGGCGCCCGTCGCCCGGCCGATGACCGTCGAGCCGGACGGCAGCAGATAGGTCCGGCCCGGCTCGGGGCCGGACAGCACGCACAGGGTCGGGCGAATGTCGCCACGCTCGGCATGGCCGATCTCGACCCCAACGATGGTGTCCCGGCTGTCGCGCATCACACTGCCGTCGGGGTGATCATCGGTCCGACGGGGCACGACTTGAGCGAAAGCGCGTGCATCGCCGATCTTCGCGCTTGGGGTCCAACTCGCGTGAGCGCCCGACGCCGCCAGGCCCTCCCGACGGCCTCCTGAGGCCAACCGGCACCCATGTGTGGGCACATGGGTCGTTCGGGTCGTAAGCGCACCCTTTGTGACCGTGGCAGCCAAGCAAGGCGTCCTTCTCGTCAATCTCGGAACCCCGGACGCTCCCCAGGCTCCCGAGGTCCGCCGGTACCTGCGCGAGTTTCTCTCCGACCCGCGGGTGCTCGACATCAATGCCGTCGGGCGTTGGCTGCTGCTCAACCTGATCATCCTACCCACGCGGCCCAAGAAGTCGGCGGAGGCGTACCGCAAGGTGTGGACCGACGAGGGCTCGCCACTGCTGGTCAACAGCCAGCGGCTCGCCGATGGGGTCGCCGCCGCTCTGCCCGACCACGAGGTCGTGCTCGCGATGCGCTACGGCTCGCCGTCGATCGCCGACGGGCTTGCCCGGCTGCGCGCCGCCGGCTGCGATCAGCTCACCGTGCTTCCGCTCTATCCTCAATACGCGGCGAGCTCGACGGCCTCGACGATCGAAAAGGTGTTCGTCGAGACGATGCAGGACTGGAAGCCGCCGTTCGTGACGGTGCTTCCGCCGTTCTACGAGGAGCCGCGCTTCATCGAGGCGTTCGCCCAGGTCGGCCAGCCCACGATCGACGAGCTCGCGCCCGACCACGTGCTGATGAGCTTTCACGGCCTGCCCGAGCGGCACATCCTCAAGGGCGACCCCACCGGCGGCCGGCACTGCCTGCAGAGCGACTCGTGCTGCGACGCGATCGGCCCGAACAACCGCAACTGCTACCGCGCCCAGTGCCACGCGACCGCGCGCGCACTCGCGGCTCGCCTGGGCATCGCCGAAGACATGTACTCGGTGACCTTTCAGTCGCGACTCGGACGAACCCCGTGGATCAAGCCGTATACCGACGAGGTCTTGGTCGACCTGGCCAAGCGCGGCGTCAAGCGACTCGCGGTGTTCTGCCCCGCGTTCGTGGCCGACTGTCTCGAAACGCTCGAGGAGATCGGCATGGGCGCCCGCGAAGACTTCATCGCCGCCGGCGGTGAGGACCTGCGCCTGGTTCCGTCGCTCAATGGGCATCCAGCGTGGATCGAGGCGGTGGCCGGCTACATCGCGGAAGCAACGCGGCCCTCCGCGCCACGGCGCCTGCCCGTCATCGACGACGCCCACGCGGCCGAGTGACGCGTCCCGGCCCCGCGATCGGCCCAACAAGCCCGAGCCACCTCGCGGGGCTCACTGAAAGTTCGGCCGCACGGTGCCGAAGGTCCCGAGGCACATCTCGTCCAGCGTCCCGTCGCCGTAGTAGACGTCGACGGGTTCGTCGAGGCCTTGGTCCTGCAGCGCCTGCACAACTCCGGGGTTGGACAGCGTGTTGTCGTACTCGCAGCGCAGGTAGATGTGATCCCCCGGCCCGATCACGGGCATCTCGTCGACATCGGCGTCGTAGAAGTAGCCGCGCTGCCAGTTGAAGTCGAAGGTCGGTACGTTGAGCAGGCACTCGTCGCTGCCGTCGGCGCGTTCGACCCTGACCTGCATGTCCACCCCGAGGTAGTGCATGTGCGCGCCCATCCGGTAGATCCACGCGTCGGCGAAGGTCGGATAGACCTCGACGCGCATCTCCTCGGTGTGGTCCGACACGCCGGCTGGAATTCGAAACTGAGGCACCCCGCCCTCGTCGTTGGGACCGGGCAGCAGCCCGAGCGCCGCCGTGGTGACGTTGCCGAAGAACTGGTAGCCGGCGATGTACTCGGGTACGCCGTCGAAGTATTCGAACTCCACCGCCGTCGCGTCATCGATCTCCGTGCTCACCGCGGTCGGGTGGTAGTGCACGTTGAGCACGATGCGCGAGGTCGATTCGATCAGTCGGCCGACGCCGTCGGGCATTCGCGTGGGCGCACCGCCGGGGGCCCACCCCGCGATGAGGGTGCCCTGCCCGACGTTCTGGTTGCACTCGTACCAACCGTCCGGACCGTTGTCGTCCGCGGTCATGCCGGTCTCGTCCTCGTAGATGAGCACGTGATGCACCACCGCGTCGTTGCCGGCGATGACCTGGAGCGCGGAGATGTAGCGATCCTCGATCAACCCCGGGTCGAGGGAGAAGCAGATGAAGCGATCCTGGACCCCTTCGATCTCGACGGCGGTGCCGATCGGAACGACGAGGTCCGGGTCCTCGAGATCGGTGGGCGGCGGCGGCGTGATCTCGGCGGCGAGCTCCGGGTCTCCCTCCGGGGCACCGGCATCGGACCAGGCGGCAAACAGGGCGATCTCGTCGTCGGTCAGGCGGGGGTCGTCGCGCCAGCCGAGCGCCGGGGCACAGTCGTCGGTCTCCTGGGCCCCGAACGGAGGCATCGTTCGCTCCGCGACGACGATCTCCATCGCCGGCGCGAACGGGGCCGCCTCATCGTAGGTCTCG
>JGI12316J15310_10000331_pt19 | contig 22540 bp, 18 predicted proteins | sample MarCyaLeptolynsp_FD_15310 | JGI IMG/M metagenome (IMG submission 15310)
AAATGCACAGCCCAGTCGGTGAACGCGGCACCCAATGCACTTGGAGACAGCCCGGCGGTGAATTTTGCCGCCGCCGCATGCACGGACTTGTCAAGAATGTCCTGAACGGTCGTGGAGAGATAGGAATCGCGCTCATATCTGCTGGGAGGAGCGAGCTGAAGCGGGCATTCGCTTTGCACCGATCCGGCATTTTCGCCCGGCACCTGGGCCTCGGCGACACGTTCGGCGGACCGGCTCATTCGATCCTTCCCAACCGGCCCTATCTCACGGCGCCCGGATTTGTCAAAAGCGATCTGCGACCCCATCCCAAAACCTTCCTTGCTGACCCAAACACCCGGCCCCAGTGCCTCGCACCCTGACAGGATTGTGCAGCGCAATCTTGATCTGGATCATATCCGCCGGGCTCAACAGCCGTAAAATCAATCAGAATTGTGCGATGCATCATGAAAAATAATCCGGGTTTTGCAGAAAGATTCGAACCATGAAACCGACCCCATGGGTTGCCGCGGCCATTGCCGCGTCGATCGCTGCCATCGGCGGCTACTTTTACTGGCAGCATGAAATCGCCGCGCGCTTGCCGGACGGAATTGTCAGCTCCAATGGTCGCATTGAGGCCGACCAGTTGAATATTGCGACGAAATATGCGGGCCGCGTCATGACGATTTCTGTCGACGAGGGCGATATCGTCGAGACGGGCCAGGTTCTGGCTGAAATGGACAAGGCGGAACTCGAGACCCGGATCAGACGGGCCGAAGCGCAGGTTCGTCTTGCCAAGAATGCCAAGATAGAAGCCGATGCCGCAGTGTTGCGCACCGCGAGCCAGCTGACTCTCGCCCGCACGGAGCTGGCGCGTGTCCAGCAATTGCACAAGCGCGGGTTTGCGACCACAGAGAAACGCGATCAGCGCCACAATGAACTGCAGGCCGCCGATGCAGCCCATCGTGGCGCCCAGGCGTCTGTCGAACAGGCTGTTGAAACGGTGACCTCGGCGAAAGAAGATCTGGCCAGGCTGCACACAATGCTCGACGATGCGGAATTGAAGGCACCGCACAAGGGGCGCATTCAATATCGGTTGGCTGAGCCCGGAGAAGTCCTGGGTGCCGGCGGCAACGTTTTGACACTTCTCGACATTACCGATGTTTACATGACGATATTTTTGCCTGCCACGGATGCCGGCAGGCTGGTGATCGGCAGCGACGCTCGTCTCGTTCTCGACCCGGTTCCCGACTACGTTATTCCCGCCAAGGTGACGTTTGTCTCCGCACAAGCACAGTTCACGCCGAAAGCGGTTGAGACCTCGGACGAGAGGGCGAAACTGATGTTTCGCGTCAAGCTGAAGATCGATCCCGATCTGTTACGCAAATACGAAGATCGGGTGAAGACCGGCGTGCGCGGAATGGCCTATGTCCGTTTGCCCGAGGCCACAGCCTGGCCGCAATCACTCGAGGTCAGGTTGCCGGAATGACACTGCCTTCCCCTGACGGCACAGATCGTTTTGCAGCCGAACTGCGTTCGGTTGAGCACCGCTATGGAGACGTTGTGGCATTGGACAATGTCACGCTGCAAATTCCGGCCGGGCGCATGGTCGGGTTGATCGGGCCGGATGGTGTCGGAAAATCCACGCTTCTTGCACTGATTTCCGGGGTTCGAAAACTTCAGGCAGGCCAGATACGCGCCCTTGACGGCGATATGGCCGACAAGGTGCACCGGCGAGCCTGCTTCGATCGTATCGCTTACATGCCCCAGGGCTTGGGCAAGAATCTTTATCCGACCCTGAGCATACGCGAAAATCTCGAATTCTTCGGCCGCCTGTTCGGGCAGTCCAAAGTCGAACGCGACGGCCGCATTGCCGAACTTCTCCAAGCTACCGGACTTGCGCCCTTTCCGGACCGCCCTGCCGGCAAATTGTCAGGGGGCATGAAACAGAAGCTCGGCCTGTGCTGTGCCCTGATACACGATCCTGATTTGCTGATCCTGGACGAGCCCACGACAGGTGTCGATCCACTCTCGCGACGGCAATTCTGGGAGCTGATCGAACTCATGCGATCCCGTCGGCCAACGATGAGCGTTATTGTTGCGACAGCCTACATGGAGGAAGCGGAACGGTTCGATTGGCTGGCGGCAACGGACGATGGCAGGATAATCGCCACGGGTACGCCGACCGCTTTGATGACCCAAACCGGCAAACGTACGCTCGAAGCCGCTTTCATCAGCCTGTTGCCGGAGGAAAAACGGGCCAGGCATCGCGAAGTCAGGGTGCCGCCGCGCCCAGACGACCACCAACGCACGGCAATCAAGGCCGAAGGACTGACCAAACGTTTCGGCGATTTTGTCGCCGTCGATCATGTCAGCTTCTCCATCGAGCGCGGAGAGATATTCGGTTTCCTCGGCTCAAACGGCTGCGGCAAGACCACGACAATGAAGATGCTGACCGGCTTGCTCCCTGCAAGCGAAGGCGAGGCCCTGCTCTTCGACAGACCGCTTGACGCCCGCGACATGCGGACCCGTCGCCGTGTCGGGTACATGTCGCAGTCCTTTTCGCTTTACGGTGAGTTAACGGTTGTTCAGAACCTGGACCTTCACGCTCACCTGTTTCATCTGCCCAAACCGGATCGAGCGGCACGCATCGTCGAACTTCTGCATCAATTCGAGCTTGACGATGTTCAAGACAGCAAGCCCGACAGCCTGCCGCTCGGCGTGAAGCAGCGGTTGCAACTCGCGGTCGCGGTCTTGCACAAACCGGAGATACTCATCCTGGATGAACCGACATCAGGTGTCGATCCGATCGCGCGGGACGATTTCTGGCGCCTCCTGATCGGACTCTCCCGTAACGATGGTGTGACGATATTCATTTCGACCCATTTCATGAACGAAGCCGAACGGTGTGACCGAATTTCACTGATGCACGCCGGCAAGGTTCTTGCGGTCGGGACACCGTCGGACCTGACCCAAAATCGCGAAGCCGACACTCTTGATGGTGCGTTCATCGCGTTTCTGGAAGACGCAATAAGAGAGACGGAAGTGAGCGAAGAACCGGAGCCGACCGCCCGGACCGCAGACGCACCGGCGCTCAGCCACTCGCCAGCGATCGGCCGCAGTGCCGGCAGAATCTGGGCATATGCAAGTCGGGAGGCCAAGGAATTGCTGAGGGACCCGATCCGGCTTGCTTTCGCCCTGCTTGGTCCACTTCTTCTCATGATCACCTTCGGTTACGGCATCTCGTTCGATGTCGAGGAACTGTCCTATGCCGTTTATGACCAGGATCAATCCGTGGAAAGCCGGCAGTTCCTCGAGAATTTCTCCAGTTCCCGCTATTTCACGGAGCAATCGCCGATCATGGACACCGCGTCCATTGCCCGGCGATTGCAGAGCGGCGAGCTTAAATTCAGCATCGAAATACCTCCCGGTTTCGGTAAGGATCTCCTGAAGGGCCTTCAACCGGAGGTCGGTATCTGGCTGGACGGCGCCATGCCGTTTCGCGCTGAAACCACCCGAGGCTATATCCAGGGCGTGGTGCAGCTTTATCTTGCCGACATGGTGCAACGCCGGCTCGGCGCTCAACCGGAGATCGGCCCGGTCGGACTGGAACCGCGCTTCCGATACAATCAAGCCTTCAAGAGCACGTTTGCGATCACACCCGGCGTGATCATGCTCCTATGTGTGCTGATCCCCGCAATGATGACCGCCGTTGGCATCGTGCGTGAGAAGGAAATGGGATCCATAACAAACCTCTACGCAACGCCCGTCACCAGGGCGGAATTCCTGCTCGGGAAACAATTGCCTTACATCGTCCTCGCCTTCATGAGCTTTGTAAGCCTTGTCGGACTGGTCCTGTTATTGTTTGGCGTACCGATCAAGGGATCCGTGCCCGCTCTCGCCATTGGCGCCCTTCTCTATGTCTGGTCGACAACCGGCTTCGGCATGCTGGTCTCGTCCTTCGTAAACAGCCAGATAGCCGCGATCTTCGCGACTGCGATCCTGTCCATGATTCCAACGATCAACTTCTCCGGCTTCATGACGCCGGTATCAACTCTGGACGGCGGTGCGCGGATCATGAGCCAGTTCTTTCCGGCTCCCTATTTTCAGCAGATCAGTGTCGGCAGTTTCACCAAGAGCCTGGATTTCGCGGACCTTTGGCCCAACCATTTGGCACTGCTGGCATTCGCCGTGGTCTTTTATGCAACAGCGGCTTTGTTGCTGCGCAAGCAGGAACCGTGATCATGCGCGCGCATTTCGCCAACATTTTCCGGCTTGGAGTAAAGGAACTGCGAAGCGTCCTCGCCGATCCGGTCCTGGTCATTCTGTTGATCTGGACATTCACCGCCGGAATTTACGAGGTCGCACAGAACGCCAAAATGGAGGTTTCGAACGCATCGATCGCAATTGTCGATGAAGATCGATCCGAACTGTCCCGGCGCATTCAGGCCGCTTTCATACCGCCTTATTTCAAACCCGCCGCCGAGATTACAGGCAACCAGATCGATACAGTGATGGATTCCGGCAGCTTCATCTTCGTTGTCGACATTCCACCACGCTTTGAAGCTGACCTCCTGTCCGGTCGCAGGCCGGAAATCCAGATCAACATCGACGCCACCGCCATGACTGTCGCGGGCAATGGTGCGTCCTATATACAGAACATAATCTCGCAGGAGACCCTGGATTATCTCGACGCCCGCGGCGCATTCGTCACCCTGCCGCTGAACATTGTCGAGCGGGCCAAATTCAATCCAAATCTCAACTCCACCTGGTTCATGGCGGTGATGCAGATCATCGACAACATCACGATCCTTGCCATGATCCTGACCGGCGCGGCCCTGATCCGCGAACGCGAACACGGAACGATAGAGCATCTTCTGGTCATGCCCGTCACCGCAACGGAAATCATGATTTCCAAAGTGTGGGCCAATGGATTCGTGATTGTCGTGGCCGCACTCGCGTCCTTGAGCCTGGTGGTCGAGGGATTGCTTCAGGTCCCGATCGCCGGATCGAAGCTGCTGTTCACTGCCGGGGCAATCCTTTATCTCTTCTCCATCACGTCGCTTGGTATTCTGCTTGCAACGATCGCCGGATCGATGCCGCAATTCGGGCTTCTGGCAATCCCTGTTTTTGTCGTGATGAACCTGTTGTCCGGCAGTACGACTCCCCTTGAGAGCATGCCGGACTGGCTGCAAACCGTCATGCAGGTCTCACCTTCGACCCATTATGTGTCGTTTTCCCAAGCCGTGCTTTACCGCGGCGCGGATTTCGACATCGTGCTGCCGCAAATGGCGGCGATGGCGGGCATTGGGACGATCTTTTTCATGGTCGCTTTGCTGCGGTTCCGGAAATCCATCGCGGCATGATCATCCCTGTCGATGTAGCGGACGCTCATTCGGGCTTTCCACTTCCAATGGTCGGATCAAAAGTGTATGGGCTGCCATTGTCTATCGACCTGCGGGTCGATTTCCTCAACCGGGTGACCAACGATTCCCGATCGTTCGCCCGGCGAAATCCGGCGCACCAGAAACGGACCGTCCCATGACTTATGCCATCACTCCTCCTGCAATTCCGACCCTGCCCATCGATGGATCCGATGATCTGTTTCCGGTCCGGCGTATCTATTGCATCGGTCGCAACTTCGCCGATCACGCCATCGAGATGGGTCATGACCCGGATCGTGAGCCGCCGTTTTTCTTCCAGAAAAACCCGGACAATATCGATCTCAGCGGCACTTTCGCTTACCCGCCGCAATCAAGCGACGTCCATCACGAGATCGAAATGGTGGTCGCCTTGAAAAGCGGCGGCACGAATATCGGCCTCGACGGTGCGCTTGACCATGTCTTTGGCTATGCCGTCGGTCTCGACATGACACGCCGCGACCTGCAGGGCCAGATGAAGAAGATGGGACGGCCTTGGGAAATCGGCAAGGCGTTCGAGGGGTCCGCGCCGATGGGTCCGATTTACCCTGTCTCCGCCATCGGCCATCCGGACAACGGTCTCGTCGAATTGATCGTCAACGGTACGGTCAGGCAGACCGGTGACCTGAACCAGATGATCTGGAAAGTTCCGGAAATGATTTCCTATCTGTCGGAATACTTCACGCTGGATGCCGGCGATCTGATCATGTCCGGCACGCCGGCCGGCGTCGGTCCGGTCGCACGCGGCGACACACTGGTCGCGCGCGTTGACGGCGTCGGCGCGATTGAATGCAAGGTTGTATGATCGTCATTGCGACACATCCCGCAAAATCCGATTGTCCGGGTCATAAGGCGGCTGCGCCAGGACATGCGCGGCTACCTCCTGACCAAGGAGATTGACCGTCAACCCGGACGAAAGATCTCCCGCATCGCCGCGGAAATAGGCAAGCGCCAGGCGTTTGCCGACCCGGTGACCGAAAGCGCCGGACGTTACCATTCCGACCGGCCGGCCGTGCCTTGACACCGTGTGCGCATAAAACGGATCGACCGGACCGGCCGGATCGAGCTCCAGGAGGTGCATCGACCAGTGATCGGCGGACACGGCACGTTCCAACATGGCCTCGCGCCCCCGAAAGCACCGCCCTTGTGTCCAAACAAGGGAATTGAGACCGGCCTCCAGCGGTGTCCGTTCCACTGTGAAGTCCATCCCCCAGGCCCGATACCCCTTCTCCAACCGCATCGCGTTCGCGGCAAACGCGCCGAAATACCCGATATCATGGCGCTCGCCGGCCGCCAGGACCGCATCATGGAGACCCTTCTGATCGTCCAGGGCGCAGTGCAGTTCCCAGCCGAGCTCCCCGACATAGGAAACGCGCAACGCGCGAACCGCGATGCCCGCCACGATGATATCTCTTGCCGAAAGCCAGGGAAACCCGCTGTTGGAGAGGTCACAATCGGTCAACGCACCGAGGACGGTTCTGGATTTCGGCCCCATCAAACCAATGACCGCGAGATCATCGGTTCTGTCCTCAATGGACATCGACGCGAAGGCTTTGGCATGAAGCCGCAGCAGATCGGCATCCTGTCGCCTGCTGGCGGCTGCGCTGGTCAGGTAGAACCGTTCGTCGTCCAGCCGCACGATCGTGAATTCTCCAGCCACCCCGCCCGACTGCGTCAATGCATGTGTCAATCCGATCCGGCCGGGTTTTGCCGGCGGACGGTTGGAACCGAGGCTCTGCAGGAAGGCGTCGGCGTCGGCGCCCGCAATTTCGAACTTGGAAAACACGCTCATGTCGCAGACACCGACCTGGTGCTGGACCAGGGCGCATTCCCGCGCGACGGCATTGAACCAGTTGGTGCGGCGAAAACTGTCCCGGCAGTCGCCGACATCATCGGGCGAGGCAAACCAGTTCGGCCGCTCAAATCCATAGGCGAATCCCATGACAGCGCCGGCCTGTTCAAGGGTATCGTGAATTGGCGTGGTTTTGACGGGGCGGCCGGCTTCCAGTTCTTCAAGCGGATAGTGTATGGCGAATTGGCGTCCATAGCCGTCCATCGCTTTGGCAAGGCGATAGTCACGATCCGCATACCCTCCAAATCGCCTTGGATCGACGGTCAGCATATCCATCGGCTGTTCGCCGTTGACGATCCATTCGGCCAGCATCATGCCGGCCCCGCCCCCTTCCATCACGCCCATCGATGAACCTGTCAGAAGCCAGGCATTGTCGCGCCCGAAAGCCGGACCGATCAGCGGATTGGCGTCCGGCGTGAACGTGATCGGTCCGTTGACGATCGTCTTTACACCGGCATCGGCAAGGGCCGGGATCCGGGCCATCACCAGTTCCAGAATGGGCTCCATCCAGTCGAGTTCCGGCGGCAGCAATTCCATCCCGAATTCCGCGGGCACGCCATCGACGGACCAGGGATGTGCACCTTTTTCGTAGGGGCCGATGATGAAACCATCGCGTTCCTGGCGCACATACCAGCTTTCCTCGGGGTCGCGAATGATCGGCAATTCCACGTCAAACCCGTCCAGTGCGGAAACCCGGTCGGTGACAAGATATTGATGCAGCATCGGCACGACTGGCAGATCGAGACCCATCATGATACCGATTTCGCGGCACCAGGTGCCGGCCGCATTGACAACGTGTTCGGCAACGATTTCACCCTTGTCGGTTCGCACCAGCCATTCGCCACTGGCCCGTTGTTCCAGACCGGTCACCCGCGTATGCCTGTTGATCTCGGCGCCGCGACTGCGGGCGCCCTTGGCCATGGCGTTGGTTGCCAGCGTTGGGTCCACATGCCCGTCATTCGGCTCGTATATGGCGCCGATCAGTCCTTCGGTTTCGACAAGCGGATAGATCTCCTTCAATTCATCGGGTGTCAGGATATGGAACTTGTTGTTTATGAAAGAACCGAGGCCTTGCACGTGCCTGAATTCGTCCATCCGGTCTTGCGACCGGGTCATGCGCAATGCGCCACAGGCATGAAATCCGACCGGATCACCGGTTTCCTGCTCCAACTCTGTCTTGTAAAGCGCGATGGAATGTCCTCGCATCAACTGCACCGGTAACGAATGGGCAAAATTTGTCGCAAGTCCCGCGGCGTGCCAGGTCGATCCCGCGGTCAATTCGTTCTTTTCCACCAGCATCACATCGCTCCATCCAAGCTTGGTCAGGTGGTACAGCAGCGAAACACCCATGGCGCCTCCGCCTATAACAACAACCCGGGCGTGACTTCGCATGGTGGTTTTCCTTTGCAAGGGGAGCGGTCAGCCGCGCATGCGCGCGCCGTCGGGATCATAAGGCGGGCGGTAAAGAGGTGTCAGCGCAAACCGTTCACCGGCAACCTCAATCTGGTAGACCGCCGATCGGAGTTCGTTCAGAGTATCTTTGTTACGGCTGTGTACCCAGCCAAAACACAACGATTTGCCCGTACGAGGCCCTACTGCACCAGACGTTGTCAGGCCGACGATCTTGTCATCGCGCAGGATCAGTTCGTCGTGCAAGAGAAGCGGCTTTGCATCCGCCACTTCAAACAGAAGCAGTCGCCGATCGACACCCGACCGTTTCTGATCGACAAGCGCCTGCCTGCCGATGAATCCGCCGGGTTTGTCCCACGCCACCGCAAAGCCCAGGCCGGCTTCCAACGGTGTGTCCGCCGCACCGATTTCGTGTGACCAATGCCGAAACCCCTTTTCGATCCTGCACCCATCGAGACAGAGATGTCCCGCATGTGCGAGGTCGAATGCGGTCCCGGCGTCGCAAAGCAACGTGTGCACATATTCCGCAAATTCGGTCGGCACATAGAGCTCCCACCCCAGTTCGCCAACGAAGCTGACCCGGCTCGCCCGCACCTTTACCGCGCCGATGTCGATGACCTGTGATGTTGAAAAGGGAAACGCCGAAGCATCCAGATCAACATTCGAGAGGCACGAAAGCAACGCTCTGGATTTCGGGCCCATGATACCGATAACGGCGAAAGCAGAAGTTATGTCCGTCAGGCCGACCCGGTCATTCACGTCAATATTGCGCTCCATCCACATCCGGTCCCGGGTCCGGGTCGCCGCGCCCGACACAATCCAGAACCTGTCGTGGGCCAGTCGGGTCACGGTTACGTCGGCTTCGATGCCGCCTCGTTTATTGAGCATCGGCGAATAGATGACCGCACCGACAGCACCGTCGACATTCGCCGAGCACAGGCGCTGCAGAACCTTGCAGGCATCCGGTCCGCTGAGTTCGAACTTGCCAAACGGGCTCAGTTCGAAAAGCCCAACGTCGTTCATGGCGGAACGTCCCTCCCGGGCCGCTATTGGCCACCACGTCTGCGGGCCGTAGGAATATTCTAACCCGCGATCCTCTCCGTCGCGGGCGAACCACAGCGGCCTTTCCCACCCCGTCGGCGCCCCGAACACGGCTCCTTTTTCGACAAAGGCCCGATGCAGAACCGAACGACGGATAAAACGTCCGGTTTTCATCTGTTTGAGGGGCCAATGCATGTCGAACTGATTGGAAACGACCTCCTGCAACCGTTCCACGACGAAAGCAGGCGAACTGTCGGACGGTTCGAACCGCGCAACGTCAACTTCCCACAAATCCATCGGCGGCGCATCCTCGAAGACCCATTCCGCCAGCGCCTTGCCAACGCCGGCCGAGGACATAATACCGATTGAATTGAACCCCGCCGCGACGAACAGGCCGCGGACGCCGGGCATTTCACCCATTGCCTGCTTGGTGTCGATGGTGAAGGATTCCGGCCCGTTCATGAAATGTTGAATGCCCGTGGATTCCAATACTGGCAGGCGATGCAGACCGGCCTGAAGGAAGGGTTCGAATTGCTCCCAGTCCTCGTTGAGACTGAGGAAGGACGCCTTCGGATCCACACTGTCGATGATCCAGGGTTTTGCATTCGGTTCAAAGCCGCCAAGCACCAGCTTGCCCGCATCCTCCTTGACATAGATACGGGCATCGAGGTCGCGCACAATTGGACAAGGGTCCGGCAAATCACCGATCGGTTCACTCACCACGTACATGTGCTCCACCGCGTGCAAGGGCAGCGGTGCACCGGCGGTGGCGCCAAGAGCGCTGGCCCAGGCTCCCGCGCAATTGATGACAATATCGGAACGGATATGCTGGCCGTCCTCCAGAACAACACCGCGTACATGGCCATGCACACACTGAATCGATCGAACACCGGCATGTTCAACAAGCGCAACGCCCGCCGCCCTTGCACCCCGGGCATAGGCCATGCAGATATCGACCGGATTGGCCTGTCCGTCCTCTTCGACCCACAACCCGCCGGCGAGATCGTCGACACGCGCCAGCGGGTATCGACGCGCGACATCGGTCGCAGACAATTCCTCAACACCCAGCCCGACCCGCCTGCCCATCGCGCCGATCCGGCGTAATTCGATCATACGGTCCGGAGATTGCGCCAACCACATGCCTCCGGTCTGTCGGAATCCGGTCTTCTGTCCGGTCTCGGCTTCGAGCCGGGCAAAAAGTTCAGCCGAATATTGTGCAAGTCGGGTGAGGTTGAGCGATGATCGGAGCGGTCCGATTATTCCAGCCGCATGCCATGACGTGCCGGAAGTCAATTCGTTGCGCTCCAACAACACCACGTCGGACCAGCCCAGTTTGCCCAAATGATAGGCAACACTCAGGCCGATGACGCCGCCGCCGACAATGATGGCTTTTGCCGAATCTCTCACAAACACTCCTGCTCACGCCGTAACACGGTCGGCTCCGAAGCTATGCGACCAGATGCAATCAATTCAACGACGTCAGGAAACCATTAGAAACTCTAATAGTCGAATTTCGGCAGTGCATTGCTTCCAATGCCTTACCTCACGTCGCGGCTTGGAATCCGAAACCGGAAAACGGATCCCACTCCGGGTTCGCTGTCGACGTCAATCTGCCATCCGTGGGTTGCGACGATATCTTTGACAAACGAGAGTCCGATCCCGCTGCCTTCATATTCGTGTTTCGCAACCAGGCGGGTAAAGGGCTCAAAAATACGGTCTTTGTAAACCGGGTCAAAACCGATCCCGTTGTCAGAGATCACGAGTTCATGGATTTGCGTCCGTGGATCGATGGCGGACGAGATATCAATTCGTGGCAACCGGTCGGCACGTGTGTATTTGACGGCATTGTCAAGAAGGTTCGAAAGACAGATCTTGAGCAGATTTCGATCTGCCCGAAGCGCTTTAAGAGTAAGGTTTATGTTGATGCACACCCGTTCGGAATCATATTCAGCCATCGCCTCATCGATCAGTCCCGGCAACAGAATCCATTCCCGGTTCAACTTTTCATTTGCCAGGGTTGCGAATTTCAGCACGTTCTCGACAAGCGTATTTCCCCGCCGGGCGGCCTCGCGGATGCGTGTAATCGTGTCCTGAGGATCACCCTTTTCCGGATCCCGAAGATCATCCTCCAGAAAGTCGGCAAACACGGCAATCTTGCGTAATGGCTCCCGAAGGTCATGCGACGCCAGATAAGCGAATTTGCGTAATTGTTCCGCCTGCGCCGTCAGTTGAGCTTCACGTTGGCGGTGTTCGGTAATGTCCTGAAAGGTGGTAACCGACGCCGTCGGTGCGCCGTCTTCTCCATTCAAGACGGGTTCGCTGTTGATCGAGATCCAGGTTTCCACGCCATCCGGTTTGAGGACGCCCATGATCACATCGCGCTGGGGCTGGCCGGTTCTGAGCGTCACCATCGCGGGGTGTTCCTCGCCGGGGAATTCGGATCCGTCCGGCCTGATCGCATGCCATCTCGGGTCCATCGACGTTCGCCCCATCATCTGGTCGACTGTAAGACCGAGAATATCCGCTGCGGCAGGGTTCGACAGGACGATCTCGCCATTGGCATCCTGCATGACAACGCCATCTGTTATGACAGCCAATGTCGAACGTTGCATGGCCTCTGTTACAGAGACGGCACGCAACGCTTCGCTTTCACGTTCGAGGGTGCCGGCAAGTTCGGTTTCAATCCGTTTGAGCTCCGTGATATTCGTTCCGAAACCGGCCGTGTATCCGCCAGGAAGTCGCTGTTCACGCGCCAGATACCATTGGCCGGAATGGCGCAACACCTCGATGGGTTCGCCGGGATTTTCACGGGCCGCAAGACGGTCTCGAAGCCATTCTTCTTCCCGTCCTTTCGCCTTCGGATAGACACCGGCCTCAAGGGCCGCCTGAAGATAATCTCCAAACAACAAGCCCGGGCGTATCATGTCTTGGACGCCTTCATTCATTTCACGGTAACGTCGGTTGCACATGACAAGACGATCATCGCCATCCCACAGGGCGAACAGCTGATCGAGATTTTCGATCGCCATGGCAAGCCGTTCCGCAGTTCGCAGAGCATTCACTTCGACGGTAATATCGGTGCCGGTTCCGCGGTACCCTTGAAAAATTCCTTCCGAATCGAAGACCGGCCGACCCGTGGTCCGCATCCATTTCTGCCCGTCGGGTCCCTGCCGTTGAAAGACGAAATCTGAAAACGGCCGCCGTTGTCGCAGCGTTTCAAGGTGCTCCTCCCATTGATGGATGGGCATCGACTCGGGAATTCCGAAATCTTCCCGGGTCTTGCCATAGTGCCATTCCGCCGGCACACCGGTAATGTCGAACACATTCGAGGAAAAATAGGTAAACCGGAGGTCCGCATCCGTTTCCCAAAACCAGCTGCCTGACGTGGTTGCGAAATCCTCCAGGCGGGTTCGGTCCAGGCCAATGTCCATGGACCGCGCATCCATCTCATCCTCGTCCTCGGTCATTTGGATTCCATCGGCAGTCAACAATCTCGGATCGCTCTATTCGCAGTCTTCGCACCCAAGCTTTTTGTTCGTTGTGTAAACAGGCTATTGTTTTGATATCGCACATTCCAGACAATTCTGCACCTCGGTTCGGTCCTATCGAACAAGGGTCCGCAAATTCGAAAACCGCACAGTAATATCCATCATTAGAAATCCCGATGGGTTTCAAAACGTCTGGCGGATCGTCGTTTTGACTGTATCGTTCAGGGAGCCGGCCCGGGTCCCCATCTGAACTCCCGGCCCGTTCACACAACTTCGCCGAGGCCCGCAACATGCCTGACACAGCCCTGCAAGTCGATTGGTCGACGAATGCCATCATCGAGCGTCGGGAAACCTATTATGCCGCCTCTCAACGGGCCTTTGTTCCCTACAGGAAGCCATTGATTATCAAGAAGGGGCGCGGTCAGTACGTCTGGGACGAAGAGGGAAACAAATATATTGATCTGCTCGGGATGAATCTTTGTGTCTGTGTCGGACATTGCCATCCAACGGTCGTCGACGCCGTGAAGAGCCAGGTCGAAGACCTTATGCATTGCACCACGATGTTCTATCATCCCGTGCCGGCCCACTTTGCCGAAGAACTCGCAGCGACCATGCCGAAGGGACATGACTGGGTCGTGCATTTCACCAATTCCGGGGCGGAAGCGATCGACCTGGCTCTTTTGATGGCGCGCTCGAAAACCGGCAACAATGACCTGCTCGCCCTGCGTGGCTCCTATCACGGCGCCACCATGGGCGCTCAATCAGTGACCGGCATTAGCGGATTTCGTCACAACGTGGCGCAGCCGGGCGGCGTCGCCTTCATTGCCGAACCGAACCAGTATCGCGGGATATTCGGTGAAGGTGTTGCCCCCTATCTGGAAGAGCTCGACCGTTCGATCCACTATCAGACGTCGGGCAAGCTCGCGGGTATGATCATAGAACCGATCCAAGGCTATGGCGGCATCGTCCCCATGCCGGCCGGATACATGTCGGGCGCGTTCGATCGCGTGCGCGCACACGGCGGGCTTGCCATCGTCGATGAGGTGCAGTCCGGTTTCGCGCGGACCGGATCGTCCATGTGGGCGTTCGAGGCAGACGGGATCGTGCCTGACATTGTCGTTATGGCCAAAAGCATCGGAAACGGTATCCCTCTTGGTGCCGTCGTCGCCAGGCGCGAAGTTGCCGAAGCCATGGCTGACAAATTCCTGTTTCACACTTACGGCGCCAATCCTGTTGCCTGCGCCGCCGGCCGTGCCGTCCTCCAGGTTATTCGTGAAGAAAAGCTGCAGGAGAATGCCCGCGAAGTTGGCTCCGCTTTAATAGGCCGATTGAAAAACCTCCAACAGAAACATGAAATCATTGGTGACGTTCGCGGACGCGGTTTGCTCATGGCGATCGAACTGGTCAAGGATCGTCACTCCAAGGCTCCCGCGACCGACGAAACAGCAGCCCTGTTTGAACGCACCCGCGAGGAAGGTCTCGTGCTGTCGAAGTCCGGCCCCTATCGCAGCGTCTTGCGGATGGTGCCGCCGATCTGCCTTTCGATGGACGATGTTGCACAGGTCGGCGATGCAATGGAGCGCTGTTTCGACGCCGAGTTCGGCTGAAGCCGTTCAGATCTAAGCCGCCCACTTCCGGAGTGGTCAATGAAAAGTGCGCAAAATCAGAGTGACCCCCGTGAACGACCGCGCCGCAAATCGGGCGGTCGCGCCGGACGGGTCGCGGCGCGGGCCATGCATCGCCCGATCGGTAAACCCTATATCAGCCGCCGCCTCGGGACGTTCAACATCCTGGATGAAGAAGGCCTCAGCCTGATCGAAACCAATGCCGATCTGCTCTTGCAGGAAACCGGTATGGAGTTCCACGATGACCCGGAATTGCTGGAAATTTTCCGGAACGCCGGTGCAGATATCGATGGTGTACGCGTACGATTCGAGCCGGGCATGTGTCGCTCGATCATCCAGCGCACGGCCCCCCGGAAATTCACGCAACATGCCCGCAATCCGGACAAGTCCGTGTTGATCGGCGGCGACAATACGGTTCTGTGCCCATCCTGGGGGCCGCCCTTCGTTCACGATCTCGACGTCGGCCGACGCTATGCGACCCTTGCCGACTTCGAACGACTGGTGAAGATCCATCATACACTTCCGACACTCCACCATTCCGGCGGTGTCGTTTGCGAGCCCGTCGATCTGCCGGCGAACATCCGCCACCTGGACATGTTGTACACCCACATACGCTATTCAGACCGGCCGTTCATGGGAGCCTTTATCGGTGCCGAGCGCGCCGGCCATGCGATAGAGATGGCGCAAATCGTCTTCGGCAAGGAATTTCTGGACAACAACGCCGCGCTTTACTGCGTCAGCAATACCAATGCACCACTCGTGCTTGATGCCAACATGTCGGGGGCTTTGAAGACCTATGCGCGCGCAAACCAGCCGGTCGCCTGCACCCCGTGGACACTGGCCGGCGCCATGAGCCCATGCACGGTTGCAGGCACTCTGGCCCAGGTTTTGGCCGAGGCGCTCGCGTGCCTCTGTCTCGTGCAATTGATCAATCCCGGCGCCCCCTGCCTGATGGGCAGCTTTGCCAGCACCATTTCGATGCAAAGCGGCGCCCCGACCTTTGGCACACCGGAGGCAGCTAAAATGGTTCTCGTCTCGGGTCAATTGGCCCGCAGGCTCGGGGTACCGCTGCATACGGTCGGAACCCTTTCGGCATCCAAGGTCCCAGACGCCCAGGCAGAACAGGAAGCGACCTGGAGCCTTTTGATGGCCATGCTTGCCGGCGCCAACCTGGTCAACCATGCCACAGGCTGGCTCGAGGGTGGCCTGGTAACGTCTTACGAAAAAACCGTCATTGACGCCGATCTCTGCGGCAAGGTCGCCAGCCTGTTCGAAGGCGTCGACCTGTCAGCCAATGCGCAGGCCATGGACGCGATCCGTTCAGTCGGTCCTGGGTCACATTTTCTCGGAAGCGAACACACCCAGGCAAATTTCCTCGACGCCTTCTACCAGTCCACGAATGCCGACAGCAACTCGTTCGAAAAATGGCAGGCTGATGGAAGCCTGGACGCAGCCCAGCGCGCCAACATCCAATGGAAAGCGCTGCTCGACACCTATGATGATCCCGGTCTCGATCCGGCTATCGACGAGGCCCTGCAGGCATTTATCGCGAAGACCAAGGCAGGGATGCCGCATGCGGATTACTTCTGATCCTGATCAGGCACCCTCGACAATCATCAGTTCGGAATCCGCAACCGAATTCCGTATGGCCTTGGCGGCCTGATACTCCTCGGAATTGTAGCAATCCAGTGCATGCTGCACAGAGGGGAATTCGATCACCACATTGCGGGCCCGGATGGAACCTTCAAGCGCGTGGGTTTCGCCACCGCGGCACTTGAAATCGGCACCGAACCGTTCGAAGGCGGGCTTCGCCGTACTGACATAATCCTTGTATCGCTCCGGATCCCGAATATCGACGTGCGCAATCCAATAGCCTTTTTTCGTCATAATCCCTATCCTCCCCGTGGCCGCGTTCCCGCGCCGGATGTTTTCATTGAGAGCGGCCACGAGTCGAGCCGCAAGGTTCGCACCAAACCTAAACGCGGATGCCCTCCCATGCCAATGGCAACAATTGCGAAAACGCATCGCTCATCCGACTTACCGACCTCCCAACCCAATTGGAATCCCCTATGAGCGACCGGACGAAGTTCGATTTCAATCTGTTTCGGGCCATGGAAGTGTTTCTTGCGGTGGTGGAGTCCCGGCAAGTCACCCAGGCGGCAGCGGTGCTGGGCATGACCCAATCTGCTGCGTCACAGCACATCAAGAACCTGGAGACCGCGTTTGAAACCAAACTGCTGGACCGCACGTCTCGCCCGATCCAACTGACCAAGGCAGGCGTTTCACTTTACCGTCGGGCTCTCATAATCACCAATGAGATCGACGACCTCACCGCCGACGTAAGACGCCTCAACGCAACCCCGATTCCGGTTCTGCGCGTCGGCATGCTCGCCTCGATCGCCACCACTCTCATGGCCGACCTCGTGACAATAGCGCGCGAACGGTTTTCAATTCCCGAGGTCGTTGCTTATGCCGGTCTCGCCAATGATCACCTGAATCTGCTGCGCACACGCCAGGCCGACATGACCATAACGTCGGACGCCTTTTATGACGTCGACGGGCTGGAACGGATTCCAATTCTGAGAGAGAACTTCCTGCTTGTGACACCTGCCGGGCATGACGGTCCCGTCGATGACCTTTTGGAACTTTCCGGCACCTTGCCGCTTGTCCGCTTTACGGCCAACGCTCCCGTCGGGCGGCAAACCGATCAACATCTTCGCCGATTGCGGCTCGAAATTCCCCGACTGATCGATGCCGACCGCAGCAGCATGGTCACCGCCTGCGTTGCAGCCGGCCAGGGTTTCGCCATTCTGACGCCCACGCTTTTGATCGACGGCATGACCGAAGGCATGGCCCTGAAAGTGCAAAAGCTGCCGGCCCCGGGATTTTCCCGCACAATCCATGCAGTGTTCCGATCCGAAGAACTCGGCGCCTTGCCGCAAGTTCTTGCCGCCCGATTTGGAGAGGTGTTGCGAACTGCAATTGTAAGGGCCCTCGGTCCGGCCGGCGCAGACGCTATCCTCGATACCGCCGAATAACTGCAGAGATCATGAGGCCGGTCGCACTCAGATCAAGCCGCCATTCACATGCAACGACTGGCCCGTGACATAGGACGCCCCCTCACCGATCAGGAACTCGATCATCGCCGCTACCTCGTCCGGCTTGCCAATGCGTCCGACCGGAATCAAGGCCTGTAATTCCTTCAGCTTCTCCGGCGGCAGGCCGTCGCCGGTCCCCTTGTCTTTTTCGATGTAGCCCGGAACCACACAGTTTACCGTTACGCCGTCGCGCGCGAAATCGAGGGCAAGGCTGCGGACGGCGGTTTCAAGTGCGCCTTTCGAAGCCGCGGACATGGGAAATTGCGGCATGTCGGTTCGAAACACATGGGCTGTGAAACTACCGACAGCGACGATGCGTCCCCCACCGGATTTTCGCAAAAGCGGTTGGCCGGCGCGAGCCAGCGCAAAGAAACTGAACAGATTTCCGCGAAACGCATAATCGATGTCGGAAGCACTGCCCTGTGCGAACGGTTTCAGCAACGGGAAGCCGGCATTTGCAATCAGTCCGTCAAGTCCGCCGAATGCCTGTTCACAATCCGACACAAGTCGCTCTGCCACATTGGGCTCAGCCAGGTCGCCAAACCCCACCTGAACGCGTGCACCTTTGGATTCGGCTTCCAGCCTGACGTCGGCCAGCGCGTTTTTTGATTTGCGTGCATGCAGGAACAGCGAGATCCCGGGCGCGGCAACACGCCGGGCGAAGGCCGCTCCAATACCCGACGATGCTCCGGTGACAAGAAGTGTTTTGGTGCTCACGACAATGTGCCTTTCGGGTTTTGTCTGGATATGAACCCGCACCAGTCTTCCGATCGGATCCAGTCGCAGAACGCGGTGACAATTTCGATATCCAGTCCGCTCGTCGGAAGAACGAGATAGAATCCGGGAACCAGGTCTTGTGGAAACTCCGCAAGCGCATCCAACCCGAACGGTGCAACAAGGTCACCGGACTTGATGTCGTCCACGGCGTCTGGCGCGGAAATCAGTCCGATCCCCATCCCTGCGAGCGTCGCCCGCCGCATGGACGACGCATCATCGAACAGGACCGCGCTGTCAGGACGCCGGGCTTCAACGCGAAGATGGGCAAGGATATCGCGCCAAAGACTGTTGGGCACACCGACATTGAGCAGCGTATGCCGGACGAGATCGCCAGGTTCCCTCAGCGGCGGCCCCTCATTCAATATGGAGGGAGCACAACAGATGACCTTGTGGTCACGGGTCAACAAGGACGTCTGCAGCCCATCCCAGTCGTCGCCATATCCCCACTGGATCGCAACGTCGATTTCGTCGCGATCGAAATCCGGGGTGTCGATGCGAGTGGTGAGCCGCAAATCGCAGGCCGGCTTCAACCGCCTGAACCCATCCAGTTGCGGGATGAGGTAGCGGGTTGCAAAATAGGGTGTGACATTCAGATTGATCCGGTCCGTCGACCGCTGCCTGCCGACAAGTCTCAAGCCATCGGCAAAACTCTTGAAGCCGCTTTCCACATAACGAGACAGGACCACCGCATCCTTCGTCGGCGCAATTGCGCGCCCCTGACGCGTAAACAGGGAGACCTGGATGTGAGCCTCCAGCAATCTGACCTGCTGGCTGACCGCCTGCGGTGTAACCGCGAGATCTTCCGCGGCGGCCCGCAGGCTGCCATGACGCATGACTGCGTCGAATGCCTTCAAAGTGTTGAGAGGTGGCAGCTTATTGCGGCGTCCGGTCATCAAACTATCGATCAAGGAACCGTATGGGTCGTAGAACTGAGATATTCCTATGCGCATTCATGCGCAAACACGAATGTTGGTGATTCCATGCCGATTCTGATCTACTAACACGCAAACGCCAACGCACAATCCGAATCCACCCTTTCCCAGGCTGTCACCGGCCGGGAGCGTCGGGGCAGGATTGGGAGCGTGTATGAGAGCGCCGGTCCGGCAATCCTTCGCCGATCAGACCGGAACAAATCCAAAAACACGGCCTTCGGGGAATTCAATGCAGGAATTGAGGAACGTAAAAATCGTCGCGACACTCGGTCCGGCTTCATCCAGCCGCGAAATCATTCGCGAACTGGCCAAAACCGGTGTCGATGTCTTCCGTCTCAACATGAGCCACGGGACCCATGAAGAGCAGGCCGCGCGCTACGAATTGGTGCGGGAAGTAGAGCACGAGCTGGCCCGTCCAATTGGTATTCTGGCGGATATGCAAGGCCCGAAGATACGCTGCGGCACCTTCGCCAACGGCCCTCATGAACTTTCCGTCGGTGACACGTTCACGCTCGACTCCGACGAGACGCCCGGTGACGCAACGCGGGTTCATCTTCCCCACCCGGAAATATTGGATGCATTGATTGAGAAAGCCACGGTTCTGGTGAACGACGGAAAGATCCGATTGCGTGTCACAGGACTGCGTCCTGGCGCCGTTGATACCGTCGTAGAGGTGGGCGGAGAAATCTCAGATCGCAAGGGGGTCAATCTGCCGGACGTGACACTGCCGGTGCGCGCTCTGACTGACAAGGACCTGAAAGACCTGGAATTCGCCTGCAATTTGGGCGCCGACTTCATTGCACTGTCTTTTGTTCAGCGGGCCGATGACGTGGAAGAAGCCAAAGCGCTGATCAAAGGGCGCGCGGCCGTGATGGTCAAAATCGAAAAACCTGCGGCGATCGAGAACTTTCCGGCGATCCTGGCGGCAACCGACTCCGTCATGGTGGCGCGGGGCGATTTGGGGGTGGAAATGCAGGTTTCCGAATTGCCACCGATCCAAAAGAAGCTGATCAATGCCTGCCGCGCAGTCGGAAAGCCGGTGATTGTTGCCACGCAGATGCTTGAAAGCATGATCTCTTCGCCGGTCCCGACCCGCGCGGAAGTGTCCGATGTCGCTGGGGCGATCTATGATGGTGCCGATGCGGTCATGCTTTCAGCCGAGTCCGCGGCAGGCGACTTCCCGGTCGAGGCCGTCAAGACGATGGATCAGGTTGCCCGGCGTGTCGAACACGATCCTGTCTACAGGGAACTGATGGAAGCCTCGCGCCAGAGCGACAAGACCAGTATTGCCACAGCAATCGCCGCAGCGGCACGGGAGGTCGCCGAAACAACGGATGTGGCGGCCATCTGCTGCTTTACCTATTCCGGCTCCACCGCAATGCTCGCCTCACGGGAACGGCCACGTGTTCCGATGATCGCATTGACACCGCTCACGTCGACTGCACGTCGACTCACTCTGTTTTGGGGCATCCACAGCGTTATTTCGGAACGTGTCGAACGCTTTAAACTTGCTGTCGTCTCCGCGGTCAGAGCCGTGCGTTCCATGGGAATCGCGGAAGAAAACGACCGCATAGTCGTCACAGCGGGTGTGCCGTTCAATCAGCCCGGGTCCACCAACATTTTGCGCGTGGCGCTGGCGAATGAACGCTCGATATTCGAGGGCGAACCCGGCTGAGCCTATTCAATGCTGCCCGACGGATTGTCTTCAGCGTCGGGCGTCACATCGAGAACACGGGCACGCATGGTGATCGTCGCTTCGGGCTTGCAATCCGTCATGCAAGGCTCCGCAGTCGAGAGGCCGGGCGTGTCCGGCCTTGGATCCTCAAAGAAATTCGCCTCGTTCGGCAACTTGATTGATCCAAAATTCTCGTCGGACAGTGTGAAGTCTTCGTCTTCGACGATGTCGTTCATGTAAAGAAGGTACGCCGTAATGGCATACACTTCGTCGGCCGTCAGGGACTGCGCTTCTCCGAAGGGCATTGCCCGGTACACATAGTCATATACGGTCGAGAGATAGGGCCAGTAGGATCCGATCGTCTTGACCGGTCGTTCGCCGGTCAACGTGTCCTGTCCACCCGCCAGAACCGGCCAGCGATCGACACCCTCGCCGAACTCGCCATGACAGGCCGCGCACTTCTCGCCAAAGACCGTTTCGCCGTCAGCGACATTGCCGGTGCCCTTCGGCAATCCGACACCGTCGGGCCTGACGTCGATATCCCAGGCCTTGATTTCCGCCTCGGTCGCCGGTCGCCCCAGGTTGAGGGATCCGGCAAAAGCCGGCACAACCAAACCGACCCCGACGATTGCGGCGGAAACAGATTTACGAAACCTCGACATTCTCAACCTCTCCGCCAGCCTTCACATGCCAGGTCTGAATGGCATTGTTATGATAAATCGAATTGACGCCGCGCACGGCTCTGAGCTCGGTTTTGGTCGGCTGCACATACCCGATCGTATCAATCGCCCGGGATTGCAGGAGCAGCGGCGATCCGTCCCAGTCGAATTCATAGTAGAAGCGGTGCATCGACTTATCGAGGCTCGGGCCGTCGAGCCGTGCGGTGCGCCAGTTCCTGCCGCCATCAAGAGACACGTCGACCCGATCGATCCGACCCCGTCCGGACCAGGCGACGCCGGACAGAACCGTATGCCCCGATGTGTGTGTGAGCGGAGCCTGCGGCGAAGGATTGGTGATCACCGATTTCGCGTCCATCTCCCAGGTGAAGCGACGCGCTTTTCCGTTTTCCATCAGGTCGGTATATTTCGAAGTCTCTTCGCGATGATGCCAGGGCATGTCGCCGACTTCGATGCGGCGCAACCATTTGACCCACATATTGCCTTCCCAGCCCGGCACCACCAGCCGCAAAGGATAGCCCTGTTCCGGCCGCAGCGCCTCGCCATTCATCTTGAAGGCGACGAGGCAA
>JGI12316J15310_10000423_pt1 | contig 22501 bp, 23 predicted proteins | sample MarCyaLeptolynsp_FD_15310 | JGI IMG/M metagenome (IMG submission 15310)
GCCATTGCCGACTACTGGTCGCCGCGTGTCGTTGCGGATGTGAACGGTCAGTGCGTCAAGCTGGCAAAACTGAAGGGCGAATTCGTCTGGCACGACCACGCGGACGAGGACGAGTTGTTCTTCGTGGTCAAGGGCGGACTGACGATCCGCTATCGTGACCGGGACGATGCCGTCCTGAGCGCTGGAGACCTGCACGTCGTTCCCATGGGCGTGCAGCACAATCCGATTGCGGAAGACGAGTGCTGGGTAATGCTTTTCGAACCCGCAGAAACCAAACATACCGGCGAAGTCATCGTCGAAGGCACCAAGTCGGCAGCGCAGCAGCGCGCCCACCTGCAGTCCGCGACACTGCAGTCGAACAGCGCCTGATCGGAGGAGGTATTCTCATGAGCTACAAGAACTTCACACTCGAGACCGACGCTGACGGTATTGCCGTGATCACCTGGGACATGCCTGAAAAGTCCCTGAACGTCATTGACCTGACAGTCATGGATGAACTTGACGCGATCATCGACCAGGTCGCTGAGGACGCGACCATCACCGGTGCCGTGATCCATTCCGGAAAGGCGGCCTTCTCCGGCGGTGCGGACCTGACCATGATGGAAGGTCTCCTGAAAGACTTCCACGTCAAGCGAGGGGCCGACCCGGAAGGCGCAGCCAAGCTGCTCTACGAGGGCTCCCGGCGTCTGACGCTCATCTACCGCAAACTGGAAACATGCGGCAAACCGTTTGTCGCCGCCGTTGCGGGCACCTGCATGGGCGGCGGCACGGAACTGGCGCTCGCCTGTCACGCCCGTGTTGCCGACGAGGGCCTGAAGATGGGTCTTCCGGAGGTCAAGGTCGGGCTCTTCCCCGGAGCAGGCGGCACGCAACGTGTGATGCGCATGACCGACGGCCAGCAAGGCATGCAGTTCCTTCTGCAGGGGCGGACCCTGCGGGCACCCCAGGCCCTGCAGATGAAGCTGATCAACGAGGTCACCGGGACGAAGAAACTGGTCGGGGCAGCCAAGAAGCTGCTGAAAGGCGGTGTCGATCCGGTCAAGGACTGGGACAAGAAGGGCTACAAGTTGCCGAACGGCAAGGTCTATTCTCCGGCCGGTTTCCAGTTCTGGCCTGCTGCCAATGCGATCTACCGCCGCGAGACCTACGACAATTATCCCGGCGCGCGCTATCTCCTGAGCGCTGTCGTGGAAGGCCTGCAACTGCCGATGGATCTCGCGCTCCAGGTCGAGAGCAGGTATTTTGCCAACGTGCTGCAAACCCCGGAAGCGGCCAACATGATCCGCTCGCTGTTCGTGTCCATGCAGGAGCTGAACAAGCTTGCCCGCCGCCCTGCCGACCAGAGACCGAACAAGATCAGGAAGGTCGGCATCCTGGGGGCTGGTTTCATGGGCGCTGGAATTGCCTACGTCTCCGCGAATGCCGGCATCGACGTTGTTCTCATCGACCGTGACCAGGAAGCCGCGGACAAGGGCAAGGCCCATTCCGACGAATTGATGAGCAAGGCCATCAAGCGCGGTCGGGCGAGCGAAGAGCAGAAGGACAAGCTGCTCGCGCGGATCACGCCAACCGCGGACTATGAGGCACTGGCCGATTGCGATCTCGTGATCGAAGCCGTGTTCGAGGACCGCGAGATCAAGCGCACGGTCACGCAGGCTGCCGAAGCGGTCATGAAATCGCGCGCCATTTTCGCCTCAAATACGTCGACGCTGCCGATCACCTCCCTGGCGCAGGCTTCGAAGCGGCCCAAGAACTTTGTCGGGATCCACTTCTTTTCCCCCGTGGACAAGATGATGCTTGTCGAAGTGATCCTGGGCAAACGCACGTCTGACCGGGCACTCGCGATGGCGCTCGACTACATCAAGGCCATCAAGAAGACACCCATCGTCGTCAATGACAGCCGCGGTTTCTACACGTCCCGCGTTGTCATGACCTACATCCGTGAAGGGTTGATGATGCTGGGAGACGGTGTTCCCGCCGCGATGATCGAGAATGCGGGAAAAATGGCGGGCATGCCCGTTGGACCGCTTTCCCTGGGAGACGAGGTCGCGCTCGACCTTGCGTGGAAAATCGTCTCCGCAACGCGCAAGGACCTTGGCGTGAAATATGTCGAGGGGCCGCTCGACAACATCCTTGAGGACATGGTTGTGAAAAGAGAGCGCTTCGGCCGTAAAAACGGCAAGGGCTTTTATGACTACAAGGGTAAGGACAAGAAGCTCTGGCCCGGCCTGACGGACGTGACCGGACAACCCAAGCCGGCCGCTTCCTTCAATATCGAAGAACTCAAGCAACGCCTCCTGGTGATGCAGGCTCTCGAAACAGCACGCATTTTCGAAGAAAAGTGCCTGACTGACGTTCGCGAAGCCGATGTCGGATCCATTCTCGGTTTCGGCTTTGCGCCGTATTCGGGCGGGACGCTCAGCTATATCGACATGATGGGAACGCCCGCCTTCGTCGACATCTGCAAGAAATTCACGCGCAAGTGGGGTCCGAGGTTCAAGCCCAACAAACTGTTGCGCGACATGGCCAAGGAAAACGAGACGTTCTACGGAAAGTTTCCACCGAAGGGGGATGATGCCGCCAAGAAGGCCGCATAACTTTATTGTGAACCATCTCACTCGGTGAGATGGTTCGTTTCATCTGGAAAGACACACGAAATGCGCGCCGAATCTTGATCCCTGGGGCTCAGTCATGCACAGTCCCCCTTGAAGTGTGCACGAATTGGCCGGAGACAGGAATGCCGCTTGAAGGCGAATGGGCACGCGCAGACGTGTTCCGGGTCTTGCGAGACATCAGTTCGAATTGTGATTTGAGCTGGCCGCAGGTTGCGGAACGCTATGATTTCGATCTGGCGAGCATCGACGATCCTCAAGGTGTCGTGCCGATCCCTGCCTGGCATGGCGTTTTCGAAGAGGTTGCCAAGTCCCTCGACAACGATGCCGCCATGTTCGACCTCTTCAACAATGTCGGCATCGGCAGCTTTCACCTTTTCGACTATCTTTTCTCCTGTGCTCCGACGCTAAGGGATGCCTGTCTGGCGTGGGTCAAGTTCATTCCGATCCGGACGAATGCCTATCGATTGTCCTTCGAGGAGGATGACACGGGCGGTTATGTCGAGTGGCCGATCCTGGAAGGACGCGGCGAGTGGCGGCAGAACATGTTCGCGAGGATCGGATGGGCCACCCAGATGCTGGAACGTGCACTTGAGCAGCAGGTCCCGCCTATCCTGATCGAATTGGCCACCTCGCCTCCGAAGAAAAAATCCGCGTTTCAGAAAAAGTACCAGGGCCGGCTCAAGTTCGGCGCCTCGCACAACCGCATCTTCATACCCAAGGCACTGCTGAACAGGCCGCTTCGCCAGAGCGACAACCACCTTTACCAGATCATACTGAAATCGGCGGTGGAGGAACTGGACAACTTCGGTCAACTGGAATCGCCGCTGACCAGGATCGCCAATGAGGTCGCCTCCAACCTTGCACACGGTGCCTGTACGCTGCCGCATATCTCGGCAAAACTCGGCATGTCGCAGCGCGCAGTACAAAGGCTCCTTGAACGCGAGGGCACCAGCTTCCGCAAAATGAGCGAAGAAATCCGGAGGTCTGCCGCGGACAGGTATCTGCGCGGCACGGACCTTCCCATGAAGGAAATTGCCTATCTCATCGGCTTTTCGGAGCTCAGCACCTTCTCCAGGGCCGTCAAGTCGTGGTTCGGCATGTCTCCACGCAAATACAGGGAAGGGTCGCACCGGCACACGGCCTCCGGCGCAAATGCGCGCAAGAAAACGGACTCCATCCGCGTGATGAACGGTCCGCATCCTGCCTCGCGCCGGACGAAACCGACCGCTCGAAAATCGCGGGTGCGGGCAGACTGACCACAGGCGGCTCGGCTTCAGACCAAGCCAAACATCAAAATTGAAGCTGAAGAATTCCGGCACGGTGGCGATTACGGGCTGAACCACCGCCGCGCCTGAGATAAATCCGTGGTCCTCTCAGCACCTGTCACTCCAACCAGATGCAGCGACTCTTTTGCGGAAGCGACCCCCTCAAGCTGCAAGAGGATCTCTTCCGGTCCCGGACCGGCCTGCGGTGTGCTTTTTTTTCGTCGACCGGGGGGTTCCGGCGCGGCGTTTCTTTCACCACAGGTAGAGGGTATTGCTGCCTTTATTGGAAGTGGGCATTCCGGCTTTGGCAGACCTTGTTACCCTGCCTGATAATTACGCCACCTAATTTTGGTTGTCATTAACATGAGATCACCAGGATTTGGCTAATCGCGACATTTTGCATACGAATTCAGTAATACAGACAAGGTTCTGATATTACGTAACATTCCAACTCTCCCGGACGGTGCGTTGTATTTGCGTCCAATTGATCCTAACTATCATGCACAACGACAGACACCACCTCCGGAGGAACACATGTCCGATAGCGGCCTGAGCCGATTTCTTGGCGGATCCCCTGCCCAGGTTCTCTTGCGACTTGTGTTTCTGTCATTCGTCGTCGGTATCATCCTGTCCGCGCTGAACCTCGATCCGCTTGACCTTGTTCATATGGCCGTCAATTTCGTCGAACGGCTCTGGGATATGGGTTTTCATGCCATCGGCAGACTGGGAAATTATCTCGTCGTTGGCGCGATCGTGGTCATCCCGATCTGGCTGTTGATGCGCCTTCTGGCCATGGGCAAGTCCCGCTAGGCTGCAGAGCCAGTGCGTCCGGCCAACACGTTCCTCGCCGTTCTGTGCAGGGTCAGATGTCGGTCGGCCAATTCATCCACGTCGGTCGAATAGCCCCCACCCAGAACACCGGAAAGCGGCAATCCCGCCTGCCTGACCGTCTCGATAACATGACGGTCCCGCCTTTCCAGGCCTTGCCGCGACAGGTGCAGGCGGCCCAGCCGGTCGTGCTCATAAGGGTCGACACCTGCGTTGTAGATGACGATATCCCAGCGCTCGCGCCCAATCAGGGAAGGCAAGACCTCTTCCAGAGCTGTCAGATAGTCGTCGTCCCCGGTCGCGTCAGGCAAGCCGATATCGAGATCTGAGGGAACCTTGCGAACCGGGTAGTTCTTTTGAGAATGCATTGAAAACGTGAAAACATCAGGGTCGCCCTGGAAGATTTCGGCCGTTCCGTCACCCTGATGCACGTCCAGATCGATCACCAGCGCCTTGCGAATGGCTCCGTCCGCCTGCAGGACCCGGATTGCGACCGCGACATCATTGAAGACACAGAACCCTGCGCCGTGCAGCCTCCGGGCATGGTGGCTGCCGCCTGCGGTGTTGCAGGCGATCCCGTGTTCGAGCGCGAGGTAGCAGGCAAGCACCGTGCCTCCCGTGGCGCATCTGGCACGCAGGGCGATGTCTTCCCGCATGGGAAACCCGATTTCCCTTGCGACCTTCTCAGGAACCTTGCCATTGAAGACCTGGTCCACATAGGCCGGATCATGCGCGAGCGCGATCCATTCGAATGGCGCGGGCCTGGGACGGAAAAACGATCCCCCGTCAAGAAGATCCTCCGTGCGGATAAGTTCCGCCACGGCGCGGAACTTGTCCATCGGGAACCTGTGATTTGCGGGAAGCTCGGCGCAATAGGCCGGGTGGTGGACAATCGGCAAGGGCATTTTGTGGACTATAGCGCGGCGATCCGCGCTGGCCAGTCCCGGTGCACGCCGCCGGAAATCGTTCCCGGCGGCGATTCAATCAGGCGCGGGCCGCAGACAAACGCGCGGAGCCGCGAAGCTTCACGATCGAGAAGACATGCGCAGCCAGGAAGATCGGGACGAAGAATGCAGGAAACAGAACCAATGGAAAATCATTGATGATGTTCGGGTTCTGGATTGCCATGACATGCAGGAACCCCTCGGACGTCATGAGCCCCGTCAGAACCGCGACCGCAAAGTCCAAAATGCCGATGATGTTGGCCCGCCAGACCAGCGCCGTCGCATTTTCCTGCCCGGCCTCCAGGGCCCTGTACGCCTGCCAACCGGCAATCCCCGCCCAGATGTCACCGACACCCGCGGGCAGGGCAAATTGCCAGGGAATGTCACCAACGGCCCAACCAAGAAGAAAAATGACGCCCATCACACGCGGTGCCTGAAAGCCAATGATTTCACGTTGGTCAGCTCCCGCAAGCAGTTTTCGCCCGGTGGCGGTCGCCAGCGCGAGCAAAACCAGAACTGCCGTTCCTCCGAACAGGAAGAACAGGATGTAGGGAATACCTGTTGCCGTTTCCGGTGGCGCGAGAATTCCGAGCTCACCCAAGCGCGCCGCAAGGGCGTACCAGAGCCCGAAGAGCAGCCCGAGCACCGCCAAGACACCAACGGTCGAAACCCGGGTCAGGCCAGCGCGATGCGCTGCCACCGCAACCGCGGTCACTGCAAGGACAGGAAGCAGTGTCGCAAATGCACGGACATAAAATTCCAGGAACGTCAAAAACATGCAAAGTCACCCAACTTCATTACCAATAGTAACTACATATTTCATATCGACTTCACAAATTGCAAGTGGCTGCCTACATTTCCCGTCATGAGAAACATTTCGCGCGCCCACTGCCCGATCCGACGGGCGACAGACATTTTGACGGACCAATGGTCGTTTCTGATCCTTCGCGAATTTTTTCTTGAAGGCGAAACGCGCCGTTTCCAGGACCTTCAGAATGAGCTCGGCCTGTCCCCGAACACGCTCTCCAGCCGGCTGAAACATCTTGAGAACAAGGGTGTCCTGGAGCGCAAACTGTATTCCAGCCATCCGCCGAGGGCCGAATATGTGCTGACCGACATGGGCCGCCGGTTCGGACCTGTGCTGGAGGCGATGATTGACTGGGGCACGCTCTATCCTGACCCGACAGGCAGCAACAAAAGCGATTGACGCGCGCGCCGTGTGCGGACAGAAAGGCCCTGACTTCAATTCGGGTATTTCATGTCACCTGCCAGCGCAGCGGGCGAACCGTCACGCCGCCCCTTCTCCGTAACGCATCGATCGGTCCTGGCAATCGCCATTCCGATGACACTCGGCTATCTGTCGACCCCTCTGCTCGGCGTGGTCGATATGGCCGTTATCGGGCGCCTGGGAAATGCTGCGCTGCTCGGCGGGATTGCGCTCGGCGGGATCATCTTCGATCTCGTCTTCACAACATTCAACTTCCTGCGTGCCGGCACGACGGGTCTCACCGCACAGGCCGTTGGCGGGCAGAACGACGAAGAGGTCAAGGCGACGCTTGCTCGGGCGCTTTTCATCGCGGCGCTTGGCGGTCTTCTGGTGGTCTTGCTGCAATCCCCGCTGCTTTATGCCGGGCAGTGGTTCCTCGGCGGCAGCCCGGACGTGCAGGCCGTAACAACACGCTACTTCGATATCCGCATCCTGAGCGCGCCGTTTCTGCTTGCGAATTACGCAATTCTCGGCTGGTTCATCGGTCTTGGACGCGCCGGAACCGGACTCCTGCTGCAACTTTTCCTGAACAGCCTGAACATCGCGCTCAGTGTCTGGTTCGTCGTCGGACTGGGGTGGAGCGTCGAAGGTGTCGCACTCGCGACCGTCCTGAGCGAGATTTCAACGACGCTGCTCAGCCTCGCTCTTGTTCTGAAAAGCGCGGGAAGCAACTCTTGGCCGGCGCTGCATGTCGTCCTCGACAAACGGCTTTTGAGGCGCATGATGGCGCTGAACCGCGACATCATGATCCGTTCCTTTGCGCTGCTTTACGCCTATGCATTCTTCATGGCGAGGTCGGCGGATCAGGGTGATGCCGTCCTTGCAGCGAACGCCGTTCTTGAGAAATTCATCCTCGTGTCCGGTTACTTTCTGGACGGGCTGGCAACAGCGGCCGAACAACTTGCGGGCCGCGCGGTCGGTGCCAGATACAGACCCGCCTTCGACAGGACCGTAAAACTGACTGCCGTCTGGAGCTTCGCCATGGCGGGGATCCTGTCGCTGGTCTTCCTGACGTTCGGATCCGCCATGATCGATTTCATGACAACCTCAGCGGAGGTGCGCAGCCTTGGCAAGACCTATCTGATCTGGGTCGTTCTGGTGCCATTGTTGGGTGTTCTGGCCTTCCAGATGGACGGCATCTACATCGGCGCGACATGGTCCGGCACAATGCGGAACATGATGCTTCTGTCCCTCGCCTTCTATGTCGCCGCCTACTACGCGCTGTTCCCGGTTCTGGGAAACCACGGGCTCTGGCTCGCCCTATCCCTTTTCCTGGGACTGCGCGGACTGACATTGCTGGCCGTGTGCAAGCGCCGGGCGGACAAAACCTTTCCGCAACCCTAGGAAACGCAGCCGGGTACGCCCAGCCTCGTGCGGAACCCACACCTAGAGCGGTTCAGATGCCCAGGCGTCGACATTCGCATCGCGGGCTTCGCGCAGGGACGAAAACCCGTGTTTGTCCAGCCGCTCAGCCAGACCGGTCAGGATGTCTCCGACCAGCCCCGGTCCCTTGAAGACCAGCGATGAATAGACCTGAAGCAGGTCGGCCCCGGCTGAGATCTTGGCCCAGGCGGTCTCGGCGCTGTCAATGCCGCCGACCCCGATGATCGTGAGTTCGGGACCTGCGAGTTTTCGGGCGCGGGCGAGCGCGATCGTCGACTTTCGAAACAGCGGCCGGCCTGACAGGCCGCCGGCTTCCTGATGCGGACCCTGCCCGCTCAGGCCGGTTCGCTCGATCGTCGTGTTTGACACGATCAGCCCGTCAATGGCCTTTTCCAGCACCTCCTCGACAATGTCCTTGAGATCTTCTTCCACAACATCAGGCGCTATCTTGAGCAGGAGCGGCACGCGACGCCCCGTTTCTTCGGCCCGTGCGTCGCGTGCCGCGACCACGCCGTGAAGTAGATCGGCGAGCGCAGAGCGTGCCTGCAAATCCCTCAGGCCCGGTGTATTGGGGGACGAGATATTGACCGTGAAATAGGACGCCAAATCCGCAAATTCCCTGATCCCGGAGACATAGTCGGCAATCCGGTCCGCCGCGTTCTTGTTCGCCCCGACATTGATGCCGACAATTCCTTGCTGCGCCTTCCTTGCAAGCAAGCGCGCGCGCATCGCTGCGTGACCTTCGTTGTTGAACCCGTATCGATTGATCACGCCTTCATCGGCTGGCAGGCGGAAGACGCGCGGCCGGGGGTTTCCTGGTTGTCCAAGTGGCGTCACCGAACCGACTTCGGTAAAACCGAAGCCGAGGTCCAAAACGGCATCGGGAACGTCCGCGTTCTTGTCGAAACCAGCCGCCATTCCAAGCGGATTGGGGAAATCGAGATCCCAGCGCTGGACCGTGAGGCGCGGATCCTGTGGCGCTTTCTGCGATGAGAACAAGCCGGATTTCAGCGCAAGCACCGTCAGCTTGTGCGCGTTTTCCGCATCGAGCAGATGCAGTCCTTTCAACGCCAGGCTTTGAAGAGGGCCAGCCGTCACACGTTCATCTCCGGGAAGACATGCGCGCCCTCTGCGGACAGGGGCAGCGCCTTGACCCAAAGCGCATCGGCAGGTTTCAGGTCCTCGTAAAGATGCGGAAACAGGGCACCACCGCGGGAGGGTTCCCATTTGAGCGCGTCTCCAAAAGCTTCGCTCTCAAAGGCGGCCAACAGCAGGTCGTCCTGACCGCTGAAGTGTTTTGCTGCTGTTTCGCGCGCCTGCTCGGCCGTTGAAAAGTGAATGTAGCCGTCGGCCAGGTCGACCGGCGCTCCCTTGAAGACGCCTGCTGCTTCCGCTTCCTGCCACATGGTTTTCGGTACGATTTTGAATATCAGTGTCATTTGCCTTGTATCCGCCGCGACATGTCAGCCGTCTTGATGTTGAGCCGGACACTACTCACAGGCCGCCAGGCAAACAAGCCGGTCGCGCGGACTTTCTGCGCGCATGACAAATTCACATGGAAAATGCAGAATAGCGCAGCGATAGGTCTTCGGAATTCGATCTCAACAGCCCTATGATGAGATGACAAAAGGAACAAGTGACTCGCAATGAAGCTTCGGCCTTTCCTGGTGCCTGTGCTCCTGCTGACCGCCTTCGCGGGTCTCGTCGCGTGGCTGTTGCTGGTGGATCCGCCGGCCCCGCCGCAAGAACAGCTCGCCGGCTCTCTCCGGCCCGGCATCAACGACGTCAACAGCGATCTTGCGGCTCCACCGGCAGACACGCAGGAACGGGAAGCAGCGGACGCTGCAAGCGAAACTGCGGCCCCGCTCCCAGACAACATTCGCGATGTGTCTCCGGACGGTGTGTCCGCACCGGATGTGGATGGGGGGCTGACGCGGATCGAACCTTCCGAACGTTATCAGGAACTCATCAACCCGCCGGTCGAACCGGTTCCGGACGGGCCTTTGGAACTCCGGCGCGTGCAGGTTCTGGACGGCGGACGGATCAAGTCCGACAAACTGGTTGTCACCCTTGCCCATATCGAACCGATGAAAATCGACGAAACCTGCGTCGCCCGGCAGGGCGGTCTATGGCCGTGTGGCGCGCGCGCCCGGACCTTCCTGCGCGGTTTGATCCGCCAGTTCAAGGTCACCTGCGAGAAGTTGGCGGACACCGGGCCGCAACAGATCCTGGCGACCTGCAAGCGTGGAAAGATTGACCTCAGCACGCGCATGGTGCGATACGGATGGGCCGATCCGACTGCCGATGCGCCCGAGGGGTTTGCAGACTTTGCGCTTCTTGCGAAACAGCGGAAACTCGGCAAGTGGAAAGACGAGTGGCAGGTCGCCGCACCACGATCCAACTGGGAAGCGGACCCGGATGCGCCCTTGCCCGGCCTTGAAGATCTCGCACCTGAAATCGTCGAATGGAGCCAGAGCACCGACACCGATCCGGCGGGCCAGCCGTTCTTCGGCGCAGAACCGGATATTCCCGGCGTGCTGCCTCAGTGATGACGCCGGGCGTCCGCTGACCCCAGGAAAAGACAGCCTTTCGATCAGATGCCGCTTTGCCTGTTTTCAGAGAAGTACAGGCGTTAAGGTCATGCACGGCACAAAAAGGCGGGAACCGTGGTCCCGCCTTCCCGCGTCATGTTTTGCCGGCCTCAGCCTGCCAATTCACCTGCGAGCGCCTTGCGGATCATTTCCCGGGTTTCGGCAATACCGTAAAGCGCTACGAACGACCCGAAACGCGGACCTTTTTCCTGGCCAAGCAGCAGCTGGTAGAGCGCTGAGAACCAGGCAACCGAAACACCCGGCCCACCGTCGGGACCCTTCTTGTTCGGGTCCTGATAGCGTTCGATCGCGCGGGCGACATCGAGAACGGCATCCTGGATGGCAGCGCCATCGGCATCGGCTGGAAGCTCCGCCAATTTCGCATCCAATTGCTGCAGAGCCACCACTTCGACGTCGTCGGGCGCTTTGAAAGACTTTGTCGGTTTGACGAAGTCGTCAAAGTACCGGATTGCGTAGCCGACAAGGGCGTCCAGTTCCGGGTGCGTTGCAGCCGTCACGCCCGGTGCGTACCGGGAAATGAAAGCCCAAAGCACGTCCTTGTTGTCCGCATTGGATGCCGAAACCAGGTTCAGAAGCATGGCGAACGGCACGGGCATGTCGATTGCCGGAATGTTTCCGAAGTGGATATGCCAGGCCGGGTTCTGCAGCTTCTGCTCAACCGGCATCTGCTCGTATTTCTGGACGAACGTGTAGTACTCGTCCACCGCCTTCGGTATGACGTCAAAGTAGAGCTTCTTGGCCGTTTTGGGCTTCTGGAAATTGTAAAGCGCCAGGCTTTCCGGAGACGCGTAGGTCAGCCACTCGTCAATCGTCAGACCGTTGCCCTTCGACTTGGAGATCTTCTCGCCCTTGTCGTCCAGGAAGAGCTCGTAGACATAATGTTCCGGTGCCTTGCCGCCGAGAATGTTGCAGATCCTGTCGTAGATCGGCGCGTTGGTCTGGTGGTCCTTGCCGAACATCTCGAAGTCGACATCGAGCGCAGCCCAGCGCATGCCGAAGTCCGGCTTCCACTGCAGCTTCACGTTGCCCCCGGTAACGGACAGGGTGATTTCCTCGCCCGTCTCATCATCGAAAGTGATTGTTGCGTCCTTCGGATTGACGTTCTTCATGGGCACGTAAAGAACACGGCCGGACGTGGGTGAGATCGGCAGGAACGGCGAATAGGTCGCCTGGCGTTCGGCACCCAAGGTCGGCAGCATCACGTCCATGATTTTCTGGTACTTTTCCGTTGCGCGGATCAGAACCTCGTCGAACTTTCCAGACTTGTAGTATTCGGTCGCGCTCGCGAACTCGTAATCGAAGCCGAATGTGTCCAGGAAGCGGCGCAGCATGGCGTTGTTATGCGCTGCGAAGCTTTCATAATCACCGCCAAACGGATTGGGCACCGCGCTGAGCGGCATCTGAAGGTAGGGTTCCAGGGCTGCACGATCGGGAACATTTTCCGGGATCTTGCGCATCCCGTCCATGTCGTCGGAAAATGACAACAGACGCGTCGGAATCCGGTCCTCGGTCAGCAAACGGAACGCCGTGCGAACCATTGTCGTGCGCAGGACTTCTCCGAATGTTCCGATATGCGGCAATCCGGAGGGCCCGTATCCGGTTTCGAACAGAACCGGTTTTTCCGGATCCCGTTTGCCGATGCGTTTGACCAGTTTGCGTGCTTCCTCGAACGGCCAGGCTTTCGATCTGGTGGCCGCCTCGACAAAGTCTTGCGAAAGGTCAAGCGTGGGCAGGGATTGGTCGGTCATGTTCGGGTTTCATTCTGTTGAATATGATGGATAAGGCGCAATTTCCGGCCGCCAGTCTTGCGGCAAGCCTCATGTTGCGGCGCGACACTAGAAAAGCGCAGGCCAAAGGTCAATCAATTGTCGCATGTGGTCGACTTGAAGCTTTCCCGCCAACCCTTTATACCACCCGTCGCAAATCAGATCATGTCTGAGCGTGTTTTTGCCCAACCACCGGCGCACTGGAGAATGAATAGTGTCTAACAATGAACCGATCAGCGTTCAGGAAGCCCTCATCTACGTGATGGTGATTGTGTCCGCGTCAGACAATGCGATGACAGACAAGGAACTGGCCACGATCGGTGACATGATCAAGATGTTGCCGGTGTTCGGCGACTATGACGGCAACCGGATCATTCCTGCCGCCCAGCGCTGCGGTGATATTCTCCAGGAAGAAAACGGCCTGTCACTGGTGCTGGAACTGGTTGGTGATGTCCTGCCGCCGAAGCTTTACGACACGGCTTACGCACTGGCAGTCGAGGTCGCCGCAGCCGATCTTCACGTGGAACAGGAAGAACTGCGGATCCTTCAGATGCTGCGCGACCGCTTCCGTCTGGACAAGCTGACCGTTGCTGCCATCGAGCGCGGCGCGATCGCCCGTCACCGGACTGTCTGATCCATTTCTAGCCGCTATCGATGTGAGTGACCTGCGGCGCTGACAAAAGCGCCAATGTTTGCGTGCGCTCAGTTCAGGCTGCGGATTGCATCCGGCAGATCCAGGGAAAACGGCGGGATAGCCACGTGAAAGCGTGATCCGTCCGGCCGCTCCATCGCATAAGATCCGGCCATGATGCCGCTGTCGGTCGATAGCGGACAATGAGAGGAATACTCGTAGGTTTCACCGGGTTCGATCACAGGCTGTTCGCCGACAACCCCCTCGCCGCTCACTTCTTCCTGGCGGCCCATCGCATCGGTGATCTGCCAGTAGCGCGATTTCAGCTGAACGGGCTCGGCACCGCCATTGTGGATCTCGACCATATAGGCCCAGATGAACTCGCTTTCTTCCGGTTTCGACTCGTCGTCCAGATAAAACGGTTCCACAGAGACCTCGATTCCCTGCGTAATGGCACTGTAACTACCCGACACGGTTGTTCCTTCACTTCCGGGCATGCGCCCACGACTTCAGGAAGGGCTTATAGGGCGAATGACATAAGCGTGAAAGAGTCTTACTTGTGATTTCCTGAAGGATTTTGCATTTACAGCGCTGTTTCCTCCAAGTCAGGTGGCTTTTCAAGTGTTTGACGCCCGCATCCGCCCAATGATCGACCCGGTCCTGAACCGGCTCGGAGCGCTTCTGGCCGCAGCCGGCATCGGCGCGAACGGCGTGACGATGATTGGATTCGGCCTTGGCATCGGCGCGGCCATCGCCATCGCAACGGGTTACTTCCTGCTCGGCTTCGTGCTGATCGCTCTCAACCGGATCGCTGACGGCCTTGACGGGGCAATTGCAAGAGTGACCGCGAAAACCGACCTTGGCGGATATCTCGATATCTCGCTCGACTTCTTCTTCTACGGCGCGATCCCGCTCGCCTTCGCCATTCAGAACCCTGCCAACAATGCGCTTCCAGCCGCAGCCCTGTTGTGCAGTTTCTACGCCAACGGGTCGGCCTTTCTCGCCTTTGCAATCATGGCAGAGCGGCGCGGGCTGACGACAGACCAGCAAGGCTCCAAATCCCTCTATTACCTCGGCGGGCTCGCAGAAGGCACCGAAACGATCGTGCTGTTCTTGCTGATGGCGCTGCTTCCGAACTGGTTTCCCGCGCTGGCGTGGGGATTTGCGGCCGTCTGCTTCGTGTCCGCGGGAGCACGCGTGCTGATCGGAGTGAAGTCTCTCGATCACAAGGGCAGCAACGACTAGCCGTCGCTACTCGATCGGATGCCGGCAGCAGAACCGCCAGAACGTCTCCACCGCACACGACCTTGCCACTCCGGGCTTGCGAACGAAACCGAAGCTGCGCGGTGCGTCCGGTGACAGTTTCAGCACACGGTACCGGCCATTTCTTTCCGGTAGCGCGAGTTCCGCGATGATGGAGATGCCGAGGTTCGCCTCCACCAGGGCGAGGATCGAATTAACCTGCAAAATCGTGTGCGAGACCTTCGGGACCACACCCGCAGCAGCAAACCAGCGTTCTACCAGCGATGCGCTGCCTCCTTTTGTCAGGATGAACGGATAGCCGGCCATCTCTTCCGGTGTTACACGTTCGCGGCTGGCTAGGGGATGCGTCTCGCTGACGATCCCGACAAGCCCGTCACTCGCGACAGAGGCGATTTCGAGCGTGTCAGCGTCCGGCAGGGACATGATTGCGAGATCAACGATCCCGTCTTCAAGTGCCTGTTCGAGTTCTGCATCCGGAAACTCCAGTATTTCCACGCTGATCCCAGGACAGGCACGGGCAAAGTCGGAGAGGGTCTGCGGCAGGATCTGAAACGACGCGGACGATCCGAAGGAGCCAAGACGGACCGTACCGGTTCTGTTGCTCCTTGCGTCCTCCAGACGGCTCAACATCTGGTTTCGTAATAGATCGGCGCGCTCCGCGTAGTCGGCGACGATAACGCCCTCTTCGGTCAGACCGAGTGGACGGCTTCCACGTCGAAGCAGCGGGGTCCCGAGACTGTGTTCAAGCTGGGCAATGCCCTTGCTGACGGCAGGCTGGCTCACGCCCAGGATGCGCGCCGCCTCCGAAACGCTGCCAAGCGACCGGACCAGGGTGAGTGCCCGGGCGACAGACAGGGGAATATCCGCAGCAGCCATTCATTTATAACTCTTAGTTATTTTTCTATATAAATCATATCTGAAAATTATGAAGTATCCAACTCCAGATCCCGGATACGACTGATGAGTTTCGATACATGGCTGGCCTTCGTCGCCGCTTCCCTTCTTCTGACCATGACACCCGGCCCGAGCATTATTCTCGGAATGGTTCATTCCGTTCACTTCGGCATTGGCAAGACCTTCTTCACCGCGCTTGGCGACATCAGTGCGAACATGGTGCAGATGCTGCTTGTCGTTGCTGGCCTGGGTGTTGTTCTCGCGCAGTCCGCGTTGGCATTCACGGCTATCAAATGGACTGGCGTGGTGGTCCTGCTCTTTATGGGCTGGCGCGCGTGGTGTGCACCCGTCCCGGTGCAAGCAACGTCAGGACACACGATAAGCAATGGCCGCCGGCAGATGTTCGTGTCCGGTTTTCTGGTTGCCATCAGCAACCCGAAAGCGCTCGTTTTCTTTACGGCCTTTTTCCCGCAATTCATCGATCCGGAGCGCCGCCTCGGCACGCAGCTTCTTGTCATGTGTCCGACAATGGCCGCTCTCGACTTTCTGTTCGTGATGCTCTACGCGGCGTGCGCGAACGGGATGCTTGGCTTTCTCAGGCAAAGGCCCCGGCTGCTTAATCGGCTGAGCGGTTCGGTTCTGATGAGTGCAGCGGCCTTTCTGGGTCTCGTCAGCACAGGTGCGTGAACCGGTTGGACAGTCGTTGTCCGTCTCAGCCCTCCTTGCGGAAGCGCTCGATCCACGAGGCGTTCAAACCGTCTGACAGCCTGGCAACAGGAACATCAACTTTTTCTGCCTGCGCGGCGTCTCGGCCAAGCGCCTCCAGAATGTTTCCGGTCACCTTTTGCGGACAACTTGACAGATCCGAATAGGTGATGCGCATCGGATCGATGCATTCCTTCTCGAACCAGTCGGCCCACGAGAGATCATAGCGCTCCATCAGTTGGGCCTGCGCACGGATCTGCTCCCTGTCGTAGACAGGCTCGCCGGGAGGCGCCAGCCTTTCCAGTTCGGTTCCGTCCGGCGCCCTGTGCCAGAGGCCGGTCTGGCTCGCCTTGATGAAGGACACCGCCTGCGCGACCTTGTCGGTGCGCGTGAGGTGAATGAAAAGGGTCTTGCCGAAGACCGCCTCGAATTTCGCTGCCAAAGACATCTCACCCGGATGCAGCGTTTCAAGTTGCCGGAATAGGAAGTCGAAGCTGTGCCTTTGAAGCCGCAAGCCGAAGATCCCGGTGCCTGAAGTGCCCTTTTCGCGCGCCGCGGCGAACAGGGCTCTCAGCCGATCCAAGTTGGTCGCGAAACGCGTTGTCTCCAGGTCCAGATAGGTTTGCCACGCATCCAGGTCAGGCTCGTGGAAGTAGGACTTCGGATTGCCTGCCTGCCCGGACGCCGCCAAGAGTTTGCACAGCAAGGTGCTGCCGCTGCGTGGTGACGTGCAAAGGACATAGGCCCGATAGTCAGTGTCGTTCTGCAGTGTCATGTACCTGTTTCGTTGCGATGACGGTCTGTCTGTTTCCAGAGCGAACGGCCCTTGATCAATTCATCGCAGTTTTCCGCCGGAAACGGACTGCCGTCAAAAGAAGACAGTCCGTTTTCAAAGCGTCAACATATCCCGGGAGGAAGAAAGAAATGTGTCGCTTTCCCTGTAGCCTCACTTTACTCAGGCGGCAGCGCGATCCCGTTTGCCGTGCGGTTTCGGCGCCTTGGAACCGTATTTCATGCAAAGCGTAGCTGCGGAAAGGGCGGCGATAGCTACGTCTCCATATTGCTTGTGTAGGCGGGGGCGATTTTCTTCATCCGCGCTCCGGCGCAAGTTCTGCTCAATGATGTCTTCGAGCGTCGGAATTGTCGTCGTCCGGTCGTCTGAAAAACGAATGGTCATGTCTTTACCCCTTTTTTGGTTGCACTGGGGTAGGCGTCACAAGGAACGTGCCAAAACCAACTTCATTCTTAATGTATATTTTTCAATAGCTTAATTACATTTCACCAATCCATCGTGCTCAGTCGGTTTTCGATATTGCGAAATCTTTTCAATTTTGAGCAAAGACTGGGCGCGGTTACAACCGCTTGCACCGGCGTCTCAGGGTGTCCAGGTCTGATACCCGTATCTCGGCAAAGAGGTTCCTGCCAATTTTCTTCAAGACCGAGCGTCCGGCCAACGAAAAACCTTTACTCCGACGGCTCAATTCGGACTAATCGACGTCCATTCAGGAAGACCAAAAGGGAATGTCATGGCTCTGATCAACTATGTGACCCGTGTCCAGTTCGGGTTTGGCGAACTCGCCACCTTGAAACCGGAGCTGGAGCTGGCTGGCATTTCGCGTCCCATGGTCGTGACAGACAAGGGCGTTCGCCAGCTTGGGTTTCTCGACAGGATCGAGTCGGTTCTCGGCAAAGCCCCGGCAGGTGTCTTTGACGACACGCCCGGAAATCCAAACGAGGCGGCGGTCCGGGCCGCGACCGAGCTTTTCAAAGACATCAACGCCGACGGAATCATCGCGATCGGCGGCGGATCGGCTCTGGACCTTGCCAAGGCGGTCGCCATTCTGGCAGCCCATGACGGCATGCTCAAGACCTATGCCGTCATCGAGGGCGGACTTGAGAAAATCACTGCCAGGACCTGGCCGACGATCGCGATCCCGACGACCTCCGGCACCGGCAGCGAGGTGGGACGCGGCGCAATTGTCATTCTGGACGACGGCCGCAAGGTCGGTCTGCTGTCCCCTCACCTCATCCCGAAAACGGCCATCGTCGATCCGAACCTGACCATGACATTGCCGCCGATGCTGACGGCTGCAACCGGCATGGACGCGATCTCGCACTGCATCGAGACCTATCTTGCCCCCTCCTTCAATCCACCGGCCGACGGAATTGCCCTTGAAGGGTTGCGGCGCGCTTGGGCGAACATCCGCAAGGCGACGGAAAACCCGGACGACAGGGATGCCCGCGCAAATATGGCGATTGCCGCAACCATGGGGGCCATGGCGTTCCAGAAGGGGCTCGGCTGCGTTCATAGCCTCAGCCACGCGCTTGGCGGGCTGAACCCGAAGCTGCATCACGGCACGCTGAATGCCGTTTTCATGCCGGCAGTCCTGGATTTCAACAAGGACGCCCGGGCTCCGGGCGGAGAAGACAAATATGCCCGCATGGCGGAGGCTATGGATCTCCCTGCCGGATCCGAGGTCAGAACCGCAATCAAGGATATGACGGTGGCGATCGGCTTGCCTGTCAGCCTGTCAGAGCTGGGAGTGGAGACAGAACTGTTCGACAAGATCATCGCCGGTGCGCTTGCCGATCACAGCCACAAGACCAACCCGGTCGAGGCCACGCCGGGGGACTACCGCCGGATGCTTGAGGCCTCGTTCTGAGGGCAAGCTTCGCAACGCTGTGGGCGGACTAAGGATCGACCGCGAGCTTCCCGGTCGCAACGACGGTCTCGAAATACTCCACTTTCAGGTCGAATGATTTCAGGAGTTTTTGCGTGCTCGGTTTGACGACCGCGTCGTCAAACGCGCCTTTTTCGAAGTGCCCTGCCGAGGCCAGATCCGACCAAAGGCTCACGACCACCAGCTCCTGATCCTGACCCTTGACCTTCACGGCCAGAGACGCACCCAGATGCCCCGGAAGTTCCGCCATCTCCGCGAAGGTCGTTCTCTCCAGATGCTCCGCGTATTGCCGCAGAACGTCTTCAGAGCCTGCAACCGCGCGCCACCAGCGAATAATCATCTGTTCCTCACATTGATCCACGCCGTGTCTGACAGCTTCTCAGACTGAAAGCAGCTGACGGCCTCAAACCGCGGAAAGCGCCTTTTCGACGTCCTCCAGCAGATCCAGCGGATCTTCCAAGCCGACAGAAAGGCGCAGGATGCCGTCAGTAATCCCGAGCTCAGCACGCGCTTCCTCCCCGATGGACTGGTGCGTTGTGGTCGCCGGATGGGTGATCAGGCTCTTGGCATCGCCCAGATTGTTGGAGATGCGGATGATGTCGAGCGCATTTGTGAAGCGGAAAGCAGCTTCCTTGCCACCCTCGATCTCCAGCGCAACCATCGTCGAACCACCGCTCATCTGCTTGCGGGCCAGCTCGGCCTGCGGGTGGTCTTCGCGTCCGGGATAAATCAGACGGCTGATCTTGGCTTGCCCGGCAAGAAAATCGGCGATCTTGCCAGCGCTTTCGGTCTGGCGGGCAACACGGATCGGCAGCGTTTCCAGCCCCTTCATCAGGACCCAGGCGTTGAACGGGCTCATGTGCGGGCCGGTGTGCTTGACGAACGGCATCACTTCCTCGGTGATCCATTCCTCGTCCGACAGGACCACACCGCCGAGGCAGCGCCCCTGGCCGTCGATATGTTTGGTCGCGGAATAAACAACCACGTCCGCGCCGAGCTGTAGCGGCGACTGAAATAGCGGGGTGGCAAACACGTTGTCGACGATCAGGCGCGCGCCGACAGACTTGGCGATCTCAGCGACCGCCGCAATGTCGATGATTTCCAGCGTCGGGTTGGTCGGGCTTTCTAGGAAGAGCGCGCGCGTGTTCGGACGCACGGCAGCTTTCCACTGGTCTATGTCGGTGCCGTCGACCAGCGTGCTTTCCACGCCGAAGCGCGGCAGCAGGGTTTCGCAGATATAGCGGCAAGACCCGAACAGGGCCTTGGCCGCGATCACGTGATCCCCGGCCTTGACGGACGCCATCAGCGCGAGATTGACGGCGGCCATTCCGCTCGCCGTCCCGCGCGCGGCTTCCGCGCCTTCCAGTGCCTTGATGCGGTCTTCGAACATGGAAACGGTCGGATTGGCGTAACGCGAATAGACAAAGCCCGGGTCTTCACCGTTGAAACGGGCTTCCGCCGCCTCGGCATTGTCGTAGACAAACCCTTGCGTCAGATACATGGCTTCCGAGGTTTCACCAAAGGGGGACCGCATGGTGCCGCCGTGAACCAGGGAGGTTGCAGGACGCCAGCTCTTGTTGGTGGACTCAGTCATTTCTATTCGCTCCAAACGCAAAAAACCCCAGCCTCAAGACCGGGGTTCGCACCTCCGGCCTTTTTTAGCGAGTTGTTTAACGTGGCTGCAAGCCGGCCGGCCCAAATCACCACGAAGTGGTTCTGTCCTATGCGATAATGCTGCGGCGGTCAATCACCTTTGGCGAAAGTTCCCGTGAACGGACAAAGCCTGTTGGCGCGGGCCAGACGATCCTTTAAGGATTCCAATAAGGCAAAACGACGGGAATTCTTCATGAACGGGACAAGGGGGCAGACCTTGAACGGAAGCGCGACACTTGCAGCCAGCGGCATTTTGCCGGAGCGGATCATCCACGCAATGTTTGCCGCAGGTGAAATCGTTGCCGACGCACCACCTGTCGGTGGACAGGTCCAGCCGGCCAGTCTCGATCTCCGCCTCGGGTCCCTGGCCTACCGCGTTCGCGCCAGCTTTCTGCCAGGTCCCGAAATCCGGGTCGCCGACCGGCTGGAAGAGCTCAAGCTTCACACCGTTGACCTGACGGACGGCGCGGTTCTGGAAACCGGCTGCGTCTATATCGTGCCGCTGCAGGAAAGCCTCGCGCTCGCCCCGGACATTTCGGCGACAGCCAACCCGAAGAGCTCCACAGGACGGCTGGACGTATTTACCCGCGTCATCACCGACAATGGCCTTGCCTTCGATACCGTGCCCGCAGGCTACACCGGACCGCTTTACGCGGAGATCTCGCCCCTAACCTTTCCGATTCTTGCCCGCAGCGGTTCCCGCCTCAGCCAGATCCGTTTCCGGCGCGGTCACTCCATCATTGCCGATGCCGTGCTGCAGGACGTGCACCGGACACATACGCTGATGAGCGGTGGCAACGAACGGATCGGTGGCGGTGTCCAGCTCTCGATCGACCTTGAAGGCGACGGGCCGGGCAGCCTGATCGGCTACCGCGCCAAACATCATTCGGGCCTGATCGACGTCGATGTCGTCGGAGCGCAGGACCCGCTGGATTTCTGGGAACCGATCTACCGGCGCAGCAAAGGCGAGCTGATCCTCGATCCGGACGCGTTTTACATCCTTGTCAGCCAGGAGGCAGTGCACGTGCCGCCGGATTACGCCGCCGAGATGGTGCCGTTCGATCCGCTGGTCGGGGAGTTCCGGGTGCACTATGCCGGTTTCTTCGACCCGGGCTTCGGCCACGCAGGCGCAGGCGGCATCGGCTCCAGGGCCGTTCTGGAGGTGCGCTCCCATGATGTTCCCTTCATCGTGGAGCACGGCCAGACCATCGGCCGGCTCGTCTATGAACACATGGCCGAACGTCCCGAAACGCTCTACGGCGAAGGCATCGGCTCGAATTACCAGGGACAGGCCCTGAAGCTGTCGAAACACTTCAGGGTGCCCACCTAAAAATGCCCTTCAAAACCGTGACCCGGGAGTCGGAGGGGTTTCTGGAAGATCGGAAATCCCGCTTTCTGGCGTATCTGGTACCGGTTGACCGGTTTGACTTGCGTCTCGAGGAACTGCGCAAGGAACATCGGAAAGCCAACCATGTTGTCACCGCGCACCGCCGCCTTCTCGATGATGGCCGGATCGAAGAGAGCGGCAAGGACGACGGAGAACCTGCCGGCACGTCCGGTATGCCGACCTTGCGGGTCCTGCAGGGCGCTGACCTGATCAACTGCGCGGTGCTGGTCGTGCGCTATTTCGGAGGTACGAAGCTCGGCGGCGGCGGGCTCGCCCGCGCTTATTCCGGCGCGGCACAGGACGCTATCGGCCACGCCAAGCTGGTCCCCTACCGGAAGATCGAAACCAGAACGGTTAGCGCAGACTTTGCCGCAAGTTCCGAGCTTGAGCGCCGGATCGAAGGGCTTGGTGTGACTGTCGTGGCACGGGATTACACAGAAGCGGGCGTAGAGCTGACCGTCGAGGGACCGGAAGACGTTCTGGCAGCGCTGTAGGCCTGTGCCGGGGATCATTCATTTTGCAAAAAACCGACACCCTCTTCCTGAGGAGGACTGCAAGATCCGTCTCGAGAGACAGGCCAAGCAGTTCCGAAATTGACGCGCATCCT
>JGI12316J15310_10000105_pt38 | contig 22459 bp, 21 predicted proteins | sample MarCyaLeptolynsp_FD_15310 | JGI IMG/M metagenome (IMG submission 15310)
GTCGAAGTTGCCCATGGTGGGACGACTCAGCGTCTGCGCCGATGCCTGCCCGTCGTTGGTCCCATCCTGGTCGAGGTCGTTGGGGGTGGCGTTGGCGAAATCGGACTGGCCGATCACCCCGTCGGCCGCAGGCCCGTTGTCGCTGGGCCACCCGTCGAAGTACACCACCCGATGGTGGAACTGATCGGAGACGTAGAGCCGATTCCCCGTGAAGATCACGTCGAAGGGCCGATTGAAGCCCGTTGCGCCTTCACCCGCCGAGCTCCCCGTGCCGTCGACCTGACCGACGATCACGTCCGCGGGCTGGCCATTGTCGGTGGGGAACGTGTTCCACAGCAGCACGCGGTGGTTGAGAAAGTCCGCCACCGCAAGGCGAGTTCCGTCCGTCCAAACGCCCGTCGGATCGCGCATCGTGTCGGCCGCCGCCTCCCCGCCGCGATTGGGCTCGCCGGCATCGAACGTGGCCTGGCCGAGCACGACGTCGGGCAAGGCACCGTCGTCCTCCGGAATCGAATTCCACAGCAGCACGCGGTGTGCCTCCGTATCGGCAACGACCATGCGGTCACCGCCGATGAAGACGTCTCGAATGCCGGCGAACTGGCTCTGGCTGACGCCTGAACCCTCGGTGACGAAGTCGGGCTGACCGATGACGACATCCGCATCGGTCGCGGTGTCGGGCACCGAGTCGAACAGAAGCACGCGCGGAACCCCGGTGTCGGTCACCGCGAACCGGGTGCCGTCCGTCGACAGACCGCGCGTGAAACCCGACAGCGAGTTGGGACCGAGATCGAACGGCTCACCCTCGATTCCATCGCGGCCGAGCGCATCGTCGGGCACAACGCCCGGCTCGGTGGGGATGTCGTCGTACACAAAGACCCCGACCCCCATGCCTTCGCCGACGAAGACCGCGCCGTCGTGCGTGACCACGCCCGCGGGAAATCGGAAGCCAAAGCCGAGACCGAAGTCGTCGCCGCTGACCGCATCCGGCTGCCCGAGCACGACGGACGCCGCCGGAAATGGGCCGAAGTCGGGCGCGTCGAAGGAGCAGTCCGCGAGACAGCCCGGGCCGGAGACGTCGCAGTCCTCGTCGCTGTCGGTCACACTGTCGCCGCAGGTCGGGAGCTGGCAGTCGCTACGACACGCGTCGGCCTCGGTGTCGCTGTTGGCCGCGCCGTCGTCACAGGCTTCGTCGCCCTCGACGACGCCGTTGCCACACTCGGCCGGCGGGTCTCCCGTCGACGTGTCGTCGTCATCGTCGTCATCGTCATCGTCGTCATCGTCGCCGGTGCTCTCGTCGTCGCCGGTGTCGCCATCGTCATCGCCGCCGGTGCTGTCGTCCGCATCGTCGTCGTCATCACCGGTGTCATCGGCGGCGCCGTTGGAGGTCGATCCGCCATCCTCTGCGTCGTCGTCATCGTCGTCATCGTCATCGTCGGCATCGTCGCCGGGGGCCGAGCTCGACGTCTCGAGGTCACCTCCGTCGGTGCTTCCGTCGCCATCGCCGTCGACGGCGTCGACCGAGTCGCCGAAGCAACCGCCCAGGAGCAGCAGTTGAACCATCGACCAGGTGATCGCGGTCTTGGGCACAACGCCAGTAAGTTGAAGTCGGTTGGGGGGGAAGGACTGGTTCAAATCCACGAATTCGACCATGACCGGCATCCGGCGATCAGGCGGCTTAAGAGCCACTTAATCCAACGTAGGGCCGTATTGCCCACATGGACCCACCGGCGTCACAGCAACCGTGCGTAACCCCGGCGATGGTGCCAACGTACGAGCGAGTCTCATGACTGATTTGCAGATTCGCCCCGCCCAGCCCGACGACGCCGAGCCCATCAAGGCGCTCGCGGTGGCGGCTGACATGTTCGCCCTCGATGAGGTCGCGATGTTCGACCCGATGCTGGCCGGGTTCTTCGACGGCAGCCTCGACGGCCATAAGTGGATCGTTGCCGAGACCGCTGACGGCGAACCGATCGCCGGTGCGGCGTACTACGCGCCGGAGCCGTTCGCCGACCGCATGTGGAATCTGTATTTCATCGCGGTCGACCCCGGCACGCAGGGGTCGGGCTCAGGCACTGCTCTGCTCGAGCACATCGAGGGCGAGCTGCGTGCACTCGGACAGTCCGAGGCTCGCACGCTGATCGTAGAGACGTCCTCCACCGCGAAGTACGAGCGCACGCAGCAGTTCTACGCCTCGCGCGGCTTCGTCGAGGAGGCGCGCATCCGTCAGTTCTACGGGCCCGAGGACGACAAGGTCGTCTTCTGGAAGAGCCTCGTAGACTGACTACGGACCCTCATCCGGGACCCGAGCCGCGATCCGGTATTCGACCACCCAATCCGAACCATCACGAAGCGAGTAGCTGATCTCGATGCCAGCGCGTCGATCGGCAACGAGCATCGCCCCGACGAGCTCACGACGACCGTCACTCGCAATGACCTCGAACGTGCCGGGCTCGAGCGGATCGACCTCGGGACACTGAAAGCAGCCGGTGCCCCCGACGGCCATGCCCAGCAACAGCGCCACCGCCCCGGCGGCTCCAAGGCAGAGCCGGGCGACGCTCATCGCACCCTCCGCAGCTCGATGACCGCCGAGTCACCGCTGAACTCCAGCGTCGCTCCGGCCTCACCGTCGTCGTGGAGCCACACCTCGTTGTCCCAGAACTCGGCCTCGCGGGCTCGCGCAGTGTCGCTGCCATCGCCTTCGAGGACCGGATTGTGAACCTTCCAGAAGGCAGCCTCCGTACATTCGAATGCGAATGCCTGGGCGGGCTCGGGCATCGCAAGCGCACCAATGCCGAAACATGCGGCGAGAAAGGCAAGGACTCTCTTGGTCTGGCGCATGCAGTGGTGGTGCCGCGAACCTCCACTTCGATCACGACCCACTCCAGTTCTTGCCCCAAAGGGCGTTCGCGCCGGAGGCCCTCTCGGTTCCCCGGGGGCCCGCGCACAAACTCACGGCAATGATCGCGTAGATTCAGCGCGACGGAGCGCTTGCCTGCGCCGTCGTCAGACGCTCGAACGATGTGGATTGTCGCAGGACTCGCCGCTGCGGTCGCTCTTTCCAAGCCGGTCGTGGAGGACTTCGACCTCGATTGGACAGCGGCCGAATCGTGTCCCGACGAGCTTGCGGTCACCGCTGAGCTGCACCAGCTCGTGGGACGAGCCGCCGCATCCGAGACGCGCGACCGGCTCGAGATTCGAGGGACGGCGAAGGCCGCCCCCGCGGGCTTCGAAGTCGAGCTGATCCTCCGGGACCCCGCTACGGATGCGGAGGAGCACCGCCGCTTCGAAGATGCGAGCTGCGCCACGGCAACCTCGATGGCGGTGATGCTTGCCGCCGTGGCGATTCGAACCCAGCGCGAACAGACCGCGGCCGCCCGCAAGCAGGCCCCGGCTACGCGGCCTCGAGAAGAAAAGCAGCCCGAAACAACCGAACAACCCGAGCGCCGCGCCCCATCAAGTCGGTCCGCGCTCGTCGGAATCGAGGGCTCGCTGGGGCTGGTCGTCGATCCCACCAGCATCGGCGCGTTCTCGGGTGGTCCGAAGTTCGGGATCGCCGTGCGTCGGCGCCGAGCGGCCGTTCGCGTGGACGGCACGTACCTCGTACCTCGCTCGATCGCCTGGCGCGATCGCGCCGGGGCCCACCTCTCGCTGGGGACCGCCGCAGTGCAAGGTTGCTGGATCCACGAGCGCGCCCGTTGGGGCATCGACGCGTGCGGGGGCCTCGAAGCGGGGGCCATTCGCGCCCGCGGATTCGGGGTGCCCGGCGCACGGGTCGATCACGCCACGTGGGTGGCGGGCATCGCTACGGCGGCGCCGCGCCTGAGGGTCTCGCCCCGGGTTCATCTCTCACTCGACGGGCAGCTGCTCGTGCCGCTCGCCCGCACCCGCGTCCGCTTCGCGACCCCCGACCGACCGATTCACCGCGTCGGGGCGATCGGCGGCCGGATCGGCGCCTCGGTCCACGTGCGCTTTGCCGTGTCCAAGAAATCCGAACCATCGTGACGAATCGGATACCAGCCGGTCATCGTGGAGCCGTAGCGGTGAACTCAGCCAGCCCCAGATCTCTGCAAGCGCTCTACGAGCAGCATTTTGACCTCGTGTGGGCCTGCCTGGCGTCGCACGGGGTCCGTGCCGAGGATCGAGAGGACCTGGTGCAAGAGGTTTGGCTGCTGGCGCATCGGCGGCTGTCCCGGCTCCGCGACGATGCATCGGCGCGCGCGTGGCTGTGGTCGATCGCCGCGAATGTGGTGCGACTGCATCGACGCACCAAGCAGCGGCGCGACCGCAAGCTGCGAGCCGCGGCAGTGGCCCGCGAAGCCGTCCCGCCGGCAACGTTCGACCACGGCGACCGGATGTCGGTGGAACAAGCGCTGCAGAGCTTGCCCGAGGCTCAGCGCGAGGTCCTCATGCTCACCCACCACGCAGGGTACTCGGGTCCCGAGATTGCCGACTTGCTCGGCGTCAGCCTCAACACCGTGCACTCGCGGCTGCGATTGGCCAAGGCCCGGATGCGGGACGGCACCGCGGCCGAGGACACCCGCGAGCAGCGGCGTCGGTGCTGGGCGCTCATCGCCGCCGCGCCGGGCTTGCGCTCCGGAATGCTCGCGGGCTGGAGCCGCGTGGCGGCATGGGTTGGCCTGGGGCTGCTGACCACGGCCTGGACGTTCGAGACGCCGGCCGCGACCGTCGACGAGGCGGTGCGCGTCCGACCCCAACCGGTCGTGGTCGCCCCCGAACCCGAGCCCGCGAACCCATCGTTGGCGGTGGCGATGCAGCCGGCGCCCGACGTCGCCCCGCCTCCTGTGCCGATGCCCGAAACGTCTGTCGCACCGCCCGAGCCCGTGCGTCGCAAACGTCGACGTCGCAAGGCCGCTCCGCAGACCGAGCCGACGGATGCGCCCGAGCGGTCCTCGGCGGGACCCGACGTTGCGCTGCTGCAGCGTGGCCTCGAGCTCAACCGCGCGGGACGCCATCGAGCCGCGCTGCAGGTCTTCGAGCGCCACGCCCGAACCTTTCCCCGCAGTCCGCTGTGGGACGCCCGCGAGAGTGCGTGGGTCCGGGCGTTGTGCCGACTGGGTCGCACCGACCAGGCCCGCACGCGCGCCGAACGTGCCCTGGCTCGCGGTGGATCGAGCATTGCGCTGCACAACTCGCTCGGAGTCTGTTCGTCGTGACGAATCGAGCCGCACCCGGTCATCTTCCGTTCACGATGACCAAGTTTTCGATTGTCTTGTTGGCCCTTGCGGCCGCGCCCGGCTGCGACGCGGTCGTCGGAGACCCGGCGGCGGACCCGACCGACGGCGCCGACCCGACCGAGGGGTCTGATCCAACCGAAGGTTCGACCGCGTCCTCCCCGTCCTCCACCGGCGACGCGCCGATGGGTGAGACCGGCCAGGACTCCGGAGCAGCGGAGAGCAGCGACGGCTCGGCCGAGTCGGGCGGGAGCACCGACGGCTCCGGCGACTCCGGCGACTCCGGCGGCTCCGGCACGGCCTTCGAATACCCCCAATGCCTCGTGCCGCTGCTCGACCCCGAGCTCGACATGCTCGGGCCAGCCTGCACTGAGATCCTCGTCATCGAGTACGAGTTCCAGGGCGAGAACGTGTGGGTGTTCGACTCGTCGCAGTGCGGCTTTTTCGATCAGTTCTTCCCCGTCTACGACGCCAACTGCACCGTGACCTGCCTGCTGTACGGCATCGACGGCAACACGGTGTGCGACGGTGTGGAGTTCTACGAAACGGCCGTCGAAGTCCAGTCCTGGCCCTACCCAGAGTGAGGCTCGTGATAAAAGCCGTGCTCAGTGCTCTACGCGGTCGCGTTGCTCGGGGGAATCGCCGGCCTGACGTGGGAGCTGCTGTGGATGCACTACACGGCGCTGTCACTCGGCGTCTCCGCGCGCGGGGCTGCACTGACCCTGGTGGCGTTCTCACTCGGGATGGCGGTCGGCGCGTTGGCGTCGGGCCGCTACCTCCGACGTGAAGGCGTCGATGCCGTCCGGGCATGGGGCGTGCTCGAGGTCGTGCTCGGGCTGCTCGGTCAAACCCTCGCGCCCGGGTTCGCGATGCTCGCGGCCTGGGACGCGGACTTGTTTGCCGCGTCACCGGGGACCGCCGGCGTTGCGCAAGTGGCGGGCATGCTGGCGGTGCTGGCGGCACCAGCGGCGTGCATGGGCGCGACGATTCCGGTGTTCGCGGCGGTCGCCAAGGGGCGCGGACTTTCGATCGCGTGGCTCTACGCGAGCAACGTGGCCGGAGCGGCGCTGGGGATCGTGCTGGCGACGTTCGTGTTCGTGCCCGGTGCGGGGGTGAGCGCAACCGTCGACCTGGCGAGCTCGGTCGACCTCGGGATCGGGCTGCTGCTGATCATGATCGCGGTCCGGTCGAAGGCGGGTTCGAGCCCGACCACGACCACCGCCGCGCCCGCGCCCACGACCGCGTTCTCGTTTCGAACGGCGCTGGTGCTGGTGGGGGCGACGGGGTTTGCGACGTTTGGGCTGGAGGTCGCCTGGTTTCGGTCGTTGCGGGCCGCGTTTCAGGCGACGACGGAGAGCTTTGCGTTGGTGCTCTCGGCCGTGTTGATCGCCCTCTCGCTCGGCGGGGCTCTGGCGCCACGGCTGCGGGCGTCCGGGCGCGTCGGGATCGGCACGGTCGCAGCCGCGGCCGCGGTCGCGGTGCTGATCTCGACGCCACTCGTCGAGCGGATGGACCTCATCGCGCTCACGTTCGTCGACGGCACCGAGTACACGACGATGATCGCCGGGCGACTCGCACTGGCCCTGCTCGCGCTCGGCCCGAGCATGCTGCTCATCGGCATCATCTTGCCATGGTGCTTCGAGGCGTACTCGAGCACTGCCCACACCGCGCGGCTGTACGCGGCCAACACGGGGAGCGCCGTCGCGGGCTCACTGCTGGCTGCGTGGGTCCTGCTCCCGACGATCGGGTTTGCCCGCACGGCCTGGCTCGCGGCCGGCGTGCTCGCCATCGCGGCCGTGATTGCAAGTGCACCGCACCGCCGACGAGTCATCGCTGCCGTGGTCGTCGGCGCCGGCGTGCTCGCCTGGCTCGGCACCTCCGACGTCGGCCGGCTGCGCGCGCAGATCAACGGCACCGTCGAGCACGAGGTCCTCGCCGTTCGCGAAGGGCCCGACGCCACCGTCAGCGTGATCGAGCACGACGGTGGCACCCGCTTTCTGGTCATCGATGGCTTTCACGCCACAGGCACCGGCATCGGTGAGCACTACATGGCCTGGATGGGCCATCTGCCGATGATCATGCATCCCGATCCGAAGCGGGCCCTGGTGATCTGCTTCGGCACCGGGCAAACCGCCAACGCGGTGCGCAAGGAAAACCCCGAGCACCTCGACATCATCGACGTGTCGGAGTCGGTGTTCGCGATGGCGGAGCTGTTTCCGCAGAACGACGGCGTGCTCGACGACCCTCGCGTAGAGCACCGCGCCATGGACGGTCGCGCGTGGCTGCGGCGAACCGATCGCCAATACGACGTGATCACTCTCGAGCCGATGCCGCCGACGTTCGCGGGCAGCAACGCGCTGTACTCCAAGGAGTTCTACGAACTGGTCGCCGCCCGGCTGTCGGCGGATGGCGTGGCCGCGCAGTGGCTGCCGTTTCACCTGGTCGACCCCGAAGAGTCCGCGTCGATCACCGCGACGTTCCTGGCGGTCTTTCCCGAGGCGCTGCTGTGGGTCGATCGGTCGGGGACGGGCATCCTGCTCGGGCGCATGCCCGCCGCCAAGGGACGCCCGCCGTGGCCGGGCATGATGCGTCCGGTGGAACGAAACCTCCCGCCGGAGGCAATCGCGGCCGCCGTCTACGCGGGCCCCCAAGGACTGGCCGAGTACGCCAAGCTCGGCGAGGTCATCACCGACGACAACCAGCGCCTGAGCTACGGCTTTGGCCGCACGCGATGGTGGCGCCTCGGACGAGGCATCGAGGACACGATCCGCTACCAGCACCAGCTCATCGATGCGATGGCGCGACCGGGCGACACTGACGACAAGCTCGCCGAGTTCATGGCGAAGCACCCGCATCCCGGTCAGTAGGATCCGCGCTGATTTTGCGAGGTGGCCGGCTGCGCGTCACGTTAGACACCGACCGATGCCGATCCCCAAGACCCGGGCCGAGCTGCTCGACGGAATGCAGACCGCGTACGACAAGCTGCAAGACGACCTTGCGCGGGTCGACGCGCGCACATCGAAGCTGATCTGCGTCGACGACTGGCGCATCGTCGACCTGCTCGTGGTCCGCACGCGCTGGGCCGAGATGGTGGTCGAGTGGATCGAAGCCGGGCGGCGCGGAGAGGTCCCGGAGACTCCAGCTCCCGGCTACAAGTGGAAAGAAACGCCGCGGCTCAACCGGGACATCATCGCGGCCGCGCCCAAGCGGCGCGCCTGGAAGGCGACCAAGGAGGCGTTCGTCGCTAGTCACGATGCCGTGCTCGAGGCCGTCGACGGCTTGTCCAAGCGTGAGCTCGAGCGGGTCGGTGTCTTCGAGTGGGCCGACAAGTGGCCGGTGTTGCGTTGGATCTCGATCTCGACCACCACCGGTTACGTCTCCGCGCGCAAGTACATCCGCAAGGTCCTGCGCGAGCAGGAGCGCTGACGATCCGCTACTCGACCACGGTCATCGTCGGCGACGCCTCGTGCCAGCCGACGGGAGCGGAGCAATGGTGCGCGCCCCGGCAGGACCGCACCCGCGCCTCGGGACGCAAGTAGACCAGTGCCAGGTCGACCCGGTAGTCACCCGGTTCGAGCTCGGGGACCACGAACGAGAAATTCGGCGGATCGGCCTCGAGCTTGGGGACCTCGAGGTGGGTCGGCTTGCCTTCGGACGGCCACAGCCGGACGCCGGTGGACGCGTCATAGCCCTCCCAGCGATCGTGGCTCGGCCACCACGACATCGACACGCGATCGCCGGCGCGTACGGGCCCCTCGGGCTCGAGCGTCACCCGGCGCGGCACGGTGAGATCGTCAATCTTCACGACGGCGCGCCACCCATCGTGCGAAACGACGACGCGGCTTTGATCACGGGCAGCGAAGACGTGACCCGGCGGCGATGCGAACTGGCCCGGGGCGCAGTGACCAGGCAGGGTGATCCCCGAGACCTGTTGGCCGTTGGTCAAGCCACCGCTGCCCTCGAGCGCCAAGTCGACGCCGTCGACGGAGACTTTGGTGGTCTCGTCGACCATGAGACAGTCGTCGTCGGACTCCGGAGTCTTGGGAATGATGCCGCGTGGCGCGTGACTGAGCACGACACGCAGCTGGGACACCCCGTGCTCAAGTGACTTGGATCGCCACTGTCGACGGCCGCAGACTTTGACTCAGCCGGGTCAGTAACAGGCGCTGCGGTCTTTGGTGATCGCGAGCGACGGCGGTAAGTGACAGGCGCCTCGGTACGCGTTCATCACGTTGATGCTGTGCCAGCCGTATTCGATGAAGGTGTCGATCGAAAACGAGGGCGCCGAGTCCGGGATGGCGTCCGCGAGCGCCTCGGCGACCTCGACGTCGCCCGCCCCACACCGCGCCGATGCGTAGATGCTCGCGGCCGCGACCGCAGCGAGGATGTCGAAGCGACTGCTGTATGGCGCGCGTCCCTCGTAGATGAAGCCGGTGTGCTTGCCCTCCACCTTGGCCACCACGCAGCCGTCCTCGTAGTCAGGATCGGTCTTGGCGTTGGCGGCGATACGCTGGGCGACGGCCATGAACGACGAGGCCGCTGCTCCGAACGCGAGCTCGCTGTTGATCTCGCCGCGGTCGACCCAGTTGACCCACTGCACGAAGTCACCCGCCGCGACGACGAACCCCCTGCCGGTCTTGTGGGCGACGCGATTCATCGCATCGTTGATGAACTCGGCCAGCGACTCGGTCTCGGCGTAGGTGACCGAGCTCGGAACGCGCGACGAGCTCTCCGCCAGGATCTCCGCCAGATCCTCGCTGGCGTTGTAGAGCACGTACCCGCTGGCGAGCAGCGCGATGGCGGCGCCCACCAAGTAGACCGTCACCGGACCCGACACGAGGCCGAAGTCGGCTTTGCCCAGCGCATCGGGATCGGGCAGCTCCGCCGTCTCCTCGAAGTCGATGTCGAACTCGACCGCCGCGTTCGCTTCGCGCGGGCCGTCGTCGGCATCGCAGCCGGCAAATACAATCGTGCTGGCCAGCGCCAGCGAAAGCCCTCGTTTGAAACCCCCGTCTCGCATGTAGGTGGGTTGCGCACTCGAACCGGACGGTTGGCGGTTTGGCCCAAAAAAATCAGTCGGGCCGTAGGCGCGCCATTCACGCCGACCGCGGGTGGTCACTGCAGCGCGACGAACCGGCCGTAGATCCGGAAGTTGGGGCTGTCGCCCTGGGCCCACGCGATGAACACCACCGCGTCGCCGACGTGGGTCATCGTCGTTGCGTACGGAGCCGCCACTGCGTCGGGAATCTCGACCGGCTCGCCTGCCGTGAGCGCCACTCCATCGTCGTCGAGCCGCGCGATCCACAGGGCGTTCGCGAGGCCGCCGAGGTTTCGGTACCAGAGCACGGCGGCTCCGCCGGGAATGCCCACGATCGCCGGGGTGTGGTCGATGCTCGAGCCGTCGCCGAAGTGTGCGGGCTCCGTTGCGTCGGCGGGCGCCGCTCGCGAGACGCGAATTCGTCCGCCGCTTCCTTGCGGCTGACCTACCGCGAGCAGCACGCCGTGATCGGTGGCCGAGAGCGCGGGTCCCTGCGCCGCCTCGTCCAGCGCGAGCATCGGGTTTGCATCGTCGAAGACATCACCTTCGGCGCGGCCGACCTCGACCTGCCGCAGCTCGAAATCCTCGGTACGCACCCACGTCGCGGTCACGTCACCGGCCTGATCGATGACCGCGTGGGGCGTGTCGTGAAAGACGTCGACGATTGGCGCGAACGCGATGGTGTCTCCGAGCGGCTGGGCATCTGCGTCGATCCGCTGGACGAACACCTGAAACGCGGCGGCTTGCTCGACCGCACGTGTTCCGACCACGGCGAGCCCACCCATCGTATGGCTCGCGAGGCGAGGCATCCACGCCGAGCCGACGAACGCATTGCCATCGATCGTGGTCGCGAGTACCTCGTCTTGCTGCAGCTGCGGCTGCCCCTCGAGGTCGAGCGTCTGCATGCGAATCGAGAGGTTGCCGTCGCCGCCGCTGCCGTCGTCCGAGGACCACACCACGACGATATCGTCGCCGACGCGGGCGAGCTCGGGGTCGATGTCGTTGTCGCCGCTCGTGCGATTGACCAGGGTCGGCTCGAGTTGCGCGGCCCCATCGCAGCCGATGCGCGTCGCCATCACGTCGAACTTGCCCGAGCCATCGGCAGACGGGACGTTGTAGGTCACCCAGACGCCATCGGCCGCGGCATCGAAGGTCACGCCCGGTTGGATCTGACCGTCGACGCCGCTCGGGTCGAGCTCGAAGGTCTCATCGAGAACCGGGGCCGCACACGAGACGGGCTCGCCGCCCGAGCTGCCGTCATCGCTGCTGTCGTCGCCGCTCGACTCCCCCGTGTCCGCGGCAACGGTGGTGGTCGATTCATCACCACCGGTGGAGGTCTCGTCGCTCGACGTCGAACCGCCGTCCGTCGTCTCGCCCGAGCCCTCGGGTACCTCCGGATCGCAGGCCGCCGCCCACACGAGCCCCGCCATCACCCACGCCGCCCCCGCGCTCCGCATCGCCGTGGCTTAGCACGCGGGTCTTCGCGAACACGTTGTCCTGCTCACGACGTGGGAACAGGAACACGAGAACCGAACCGTGCCCCGCGCGGCACGTGAGCTGCAATAATGATCGGCATGATGGATCGCTTGAACTTGATGAGCTGCGTTGGACTGGCCTTCGTGCTGTCGGGATGCCCCGGTGACGACACCACGGACGACGGTGGCAACGGCGAGAGCACCACGTCCATCGGCGGTGACTCGACCGACGACGACGGTGGCACGACCAACACGATGATGACGACCGGCAGCGCGTCGGGAGGCCAAGACAGCAGCGGCGGATCGTCCGGCATGGCGGAATCCGGCTCGGCGGGGAGCGAGGACTCGGGCGACTCCAGTGGGAGCGATGGCGACTCGACCGACACCGGCGGCACGGCGGGCACGGGCGGCGACGAGCAGACGCTGTGCACCGACACCGGCGGCACGTGGGACGAGACCGCATGTGGCCACTACGAGTGCGGTGTGCCCAACGCGTGCGAGGCGATCATCCCGGGCTGCGACTGCGGCGAAACCTCCACCTTCGTCGACGGCATGGGTTGCGTGGTCGATGACGCCTGCGCCGGAGATTTCGGCTGCGGCGACGAGCTGCAGTGCTCGCTCGCCGGTCAGTACTGCGAGGTGTTCTTCCCCGGGGTCAAGGGCGCCGACATCATGTACACGTGCCGCGAGATTCCCAAGGCGTGCGCCGCCTCGCCCGACTGCCAGTGCCTCGAAGACAACGATGTCTTCCCGGCCCTCGCGGGATCGTGCATGGGCAGCGCAGCGGTTGGACTGACGGTCGACATCTTCGCGCCGTAGCGCGAGTCACCGCACGCGCAGGCGGTCGGTTTCGGGGCAGGCGGTCAGCGCCGACTCGTGGACGATGAACGCCGCTCGGTCGATCAGGCGCACGGGCGGCCAGCTCGAGAGCAGCTCGTTGCCGTCGTTGGAGTCGACGACGCGCCAGCTGTCGCCCGACTCAGTCGCATTGTCGACGAATCCGATGCGGGCCCCGACGCCGAGCCGGCCGACCTCGATCGTCTGGTCTTCGACGCGAACGAATAGCGGCGCCTCTTCGACGCAGGTGTGCATTCGCAGCTCCCGGTTCTTCGGCTTCGGGATCCAGCCGCCCGCAACACCACCGGGCACCCCGCCCGGCACCCCCTTGCCGCGGTAGCGCTTCGGACCACGCAGCACCGAGCGCGGCACCCAACCGAGCACCTGCACCGCGGGGATTCCGTTGGCCACGGACGCGAGGTTGAACCCGACCCGCGTCGACCCCTTGAAGCGCTGGTACACGTGCGCGACGCTGCCGTCGATACCGGCGAGCGTCAACGCGACCTTGCGATCGGGCATCATGCGAATCGGGACGCGGGCCCCATCCTTGACGAACTGCCGATCGATCTCGTCGGGGTCGTCGAACGTCCGCTCGACCCATCCGTAGCGCGCGTCCTTGCACGGGACTCGCATCTCCCGGGCGATGCTCGGATCGACGACGATGCTGGGCGGAAGCACAAACGATCCGCGCAGCTGGCCGTGCTCGACTGCTTCGAGCTTCATGTCCAGCGGCCGGACGACGTCGCGCCACCGATGCCGGGTCTGCGCGTGAAAGCGAACCTGTTCGGTTGCGATGTCGGCATTGACTCGAACCGCCGAGCGCTCGACGGTGAGGCGCGCAGTCTTCTGCCCATCGGACAAGACCACGCGAACGTCACCGGCCGGGGACGTCGCGAACTTGTACCCGCGCACATAGAGATCGACCGGGGGGCTCTCGATGTTGACCGAGCGGATGACGCAGGACGGCTTGCCTTGCGCGACGATGCCGGGGCCGACGGGAATGTCCTCGGGCATCGCCGGCTCGCCCTCGGCCGACGGCTCGACGACATCCGGCGCTCGGCTCGAAGGCGCGCTCGCGGGAGCCGGCGTAGGCGCAGCCGGCGGAGACGGTCGGCACGCGAGGGTGAGCAGCGTTCCGAGCCCAACGAGCCAGCAGCGGGTCATGGACGGCACAAATAGGCGGCGGCGAAAAAACCTGCAACGGTCGGCGCCGGCGGTCGACCTGGCAGGTGAACATGCCGCCCGCCCTCCTGCCCCCCGCGTTTTCGGTCGTTTCGAGCTCCCGCATCGTGCGCGCGCGCGATGAGGCCCAGGCAGCGTCCCTGCTGCTCGAATCCGGTTTTGCGCCCGCAGAGGCCCAGCGACTGGCCCGGGACGTGGTCGAGGGCCGCCTCGTGCTCGTTCGCGAACACCACGACCTGGAGCACGACGAGCTGGCGGACATCCTCGCGAACGCCCCGATGTTGTCGGCGCTGGGGGCACAGCCGTGATCGCGCCGGTCGGGGTCACGGAGCTGGAGCTCCGAGCCACAGACGCAACCGGCTCCTCCGTCACGCTCGATGACTGGCGGCTGCGCGCGCTCGAGCTGCGCGAGGAGCTCTCGGAACCGTATGAGCTCCAGCTCGACCTCGCCACCGACGACCTTGGACTCTACGTGCCCGGGCTCGTCGGCGGCCGCTGCACCCTTCGCCTGGGTCGAGAGGACTTCGAGCGGGCGATCCACGGCGTGGTGCTCGGGGCGGACGCACTCGGCGTCGCCCACCGCCGTTTGCAGCTTCGGCTCTGGATCGGCCCATCGCTGAAGCTGCTCGAGGTCCCGCAACGGCGACGGCTGTTTCAAGAGGCGACCACGCTCGAGATCGTCGAGCAGCTGGTCGGCCCGGTGTTCGAACGCTACGGCGGAACACTCGACGCCGCTCGACTTGCGGACGTCCGCCTGCGACGACGCGATCTGTGCGTGCAGATGGACGAGACCGACCTCGCCTTCGTCCAGCGCCTGCTCGCAGAAGAAGGAATCAGCTTCGCCTTCGAGCAGGAGGGGCCCACCGAGACCTTCGTGCTCATGCCCAGGTCGGCGGTCCTCGCTTCGGCGACGGGCGACCGGCTCGACGACCCACGGCCCCTGCGCGTGCGAACGCACGCCCCAGACGAGCTGAACGAAGAGAGCGTGCAGTCGCTGGTGCACCGCTCCCGCATGCGACCGCGCTCCGTCGAGACATCGCAGTGGAACTGGAAAGCGTCCGAGCCTCACGTTCGGCGCGAGCGGCTCGACGACCTCGGGCGCGGGCAAGAGAGCAACCCGATGGCGCACTGGGGCGAGGTCGTCGAGCACGATCCGTACCGACCCGTCGAAGAACAAACGGGCGCGCCGCTGTACGACCAGACCGATCGCGAGGTCGAGCTCCTCGCCGCGCGGGCCCGCGCGCACGAGCGCCGAGCGGCCGGCACATCGAACGTCGTGGCCATGACCGCTGGGGCCGCCTTCGAGCTGCTCGAGCATCCCGCCGCCGACCTCGACGGGCGCTACGTCGTCGTCAGCGCGTGGCATCACCTCACGATCGGCGATCAACACGACGCCAAAGCCGTGGGGCACACGGGCAGCTACCGCAATCGTTTCTCCTGCGTCGACCTCGACGCGGCCTATGCCCCGCCGCAGCGGCCCAAGCCCACCGCGCCAGGGCCGATCACCGCGACCGTCGTGGGTCCCGAGCCGGACGTGATCCACACCGACGAGCACGGCCGCATCCAGGTGCGCATGCACTGGGACCGCGAGTTCGTCGGCGCGCCCCCGCAGGCCTGGGTGCGGGTCGCCCAGACCTCGGCCGGGCCGGGGTTCGGCACCGTGTTCATCCCGCGGGTGGGCATGGAAGTCGTCCTTGCGTTCCTCGGCGGGGATCCGGATCGACCGGTCTGCACCGGCGTGGTCTACAACGGCCTCAACACGCCGCCGTACGCCCTGCCGGAGCACAAGACGCGGTCGGTGATTCGCACCTCCAGCACCGAAGGCGATGGTTTCAACGAGCTTTCGTTCGAGGACGATGCAGGTCGCGAGGAGGTCCACCTGCGCGCCGAACGAAACATGCGCACGCTCGTGAAGGCCAACCGCAGCGAGAACGTGGGTGGCTCACAGCGGATCAGCGTCGGCAAGGACCATACGGTCTCGATCGGGGGTACGTGCCAGCGTTCGGTCACCGAAGACGACTCGCTCGCCGTCTACGGCACGCGCAGGGTCTCTGTCGCGGGTGGTCGGGCGGTGCACGTGCAGTGTGCAACCGAAGGCGCAGACGATGCGCTGGTGGTGGACGGAGCCCACCGCACCACTGCACGAGACGCCTGGCAGCTCGCCGTCGGTTCGGAGGTTGCCATCGACGCGACCCCCCAGCGCGTCAGCATGGAGGCGCCCGCCGAGATCGAGCTGCGGGTGGGCGAGTCCAAGCTCGTGATCACGCCGGATGCCATCGTCGTCTCGGCGGACCGGCTGCTGCTCAGCTCCGGCGGCGCCGAGGTCGAGATGCGGGCGTGGATCTCGGCCCGCGCCGCGGATGCAATCGCGCTCGATGCCGGCAGCGGCGGCGCCAAGCTCGAGCTCGGCAGCGGCGAGCTCGAGGCGACCGCCGCTCGCAAGGCGGCGATCGTGTGCGGACTGGGCTCGGGCATCGTGCTCGACGGTGGCATCGCCCAAGCCGGGGACGCCGTCACGATCACCACGCCAGGGTGTGCGCTCGCGGCCTCGAACGGGCTGAGCATCACCGCGGCGGAGGTCGCCTCCCACGCGACCGGGATCCACACGATCACCGGCGCGCAAATCCACCTCAACTGAGCGATGTTTCCCAATCCTCTCGACGCACTCGACCGCATTGGGGAAGCCACCGGCTTGCCCACCCCGCGGGATGCCCAGCGCGCCCACGAACGCATGATCGAAGTGCTCGACCGCGCGCGGGACAAGGTCGGCCTGCCCACGAGCAAGGACGTCGACGAGGCGATCGACCGAGTCGATCGCTGGTGGGAAGCGCTGGGCGACGAAACTGGCCTCCCCACCTACCACGACGTGTTCGACGCGATCGACGACGCCAAGCAATGGGCGCGCGAACAGGTCGAAGACGTGCTCGACGATCTCCCGGTCGACCTCCCCGAGCTTCCGGACGAAGACGATTGGTCGATCTGGCCGTGGATCGGCGTGGGCACCGCGTGGCTCGTGCATCGCGTGCTCACCAAGGAGCTCGAGCTCGGAACAGACTTCGAGATCGAGATTCCCGCGTTCGAGCTCGACGGGCTGACCGTCAAGGAGGAGCGCGCGTACGTGCCGGGACCGCCGTACGCGGCGCGGGTGGGCGACCCGATGCTGCACAACGGCATCGCCGTGCCGGGGCCGGGCACGAGCAAGGTGTTCATCGGAGGCAAGCCAGCCCTGACCTCCGCGGACCGCACGGTGTGCCCGATGGTCGACCCGTGCGGCACCAAGCACAGCGGCGGCCTGCTGCTGTCGAGCAACGACACCGTCTTCGTCGGCGGCGTGCCCCTGATGCGGGCCGGCGACTACGCGGTCGAGGTCGTCGGTGGGCCCAACCCGGTGATCGCGGGCTGCCCCACCGTGCTCGCCGGGGACCGAGCACCCCCCGTCATGGTGATCGAGTTCCGCAACAAGCCGCTGTCGGAGTTCGTGCCCGGCCTCGAGCGCGTCGGCTACAGCGGCGGCACGATCAAGATCGACGCCAGCGTCAGCATGGAGCTCGGCGACGCCATGGGCTACGCGTTCGCCATTGGGCTCGCCGCGGGAGGGCTCGGCCCCGGCCCGCTGTGGGCCGCCGCGGCGCTGCTCGACGAACCGAAGCTCTCCTTCGACGTGAAGATCGACACCGGCCGCGTCTACGCCGAGCGCCGCGACGACATCGAGCTGCCCAACGGCGAGACGCGAGTCGTGCGAGAGCGGCTCGACCACGGTCTGGGCTCACTGGAGGCGAAGGGCACCGTGGAACCGAGCGTTCCGCGAGTCGACCAATCGAAGCTCGACATCGAGAGCGGCAAGTACACGCCCGGTGGGACCCGCTACCAGCGAGTCATTCACGACCCCGACGAGCCCGCCCCCGAGTGGAAGTAGCACCATGCCCGACGACGAAAGCAGCTTGTTCACCGCCCCGAAGACGAACGTGGCACAGACCCACGTCATGCGCGTGGTGGAGGTTCCGCGCGACCCGACCCTGAGCTACACGCTTCCGGTCCCGCACGGGATGTGGAACGCGACCGCGATCCGCTCGCCCGCGCCGGCATCGGTGATGCAGCCGGAGGCGATCGGAGTGTTCGGAACGGACCGAGCCCTCGAGGGTCCGCGGATCGTCGTCTGCGCGCAGACGCTACCCTGGGAGGTCGATCCGCTGGAGTGGCTTCGGTACGCGTGGGTCTGTTCGGGCTGGCGCGCCGTCGTGGCGCGGACGCTGCCCGGCGACGGTGGCCCACGCTACGAGCTCGGAGCACTGAGGTGTGAAGGCGGACACCACGAGGTGCGACGCTGCGTCGCAACGCGCTCCGGGGCACGACTCGTTCGAGCCGACGCCGTGTGCCCACTCGAGCAGTGGTCACAGTGGCACGACCCGCTCTGGGCATCGGCGGATGGCTTGGCGCTGACGCAGCCGCGAACGGCGACGATCGAGGCGTTGGTCGCACGCAGCGGTCCGCTCGTCCGCTTCGCGACCCCGGGCAGCTGGCACGCCGCCGCCACCGGCGACGACGAGCGCGTGACGTGGCTGGCGCAGTTGACCGAGTCGGTGCAGCGCGGTGCTCAGCTGCGCGTCGACGCAGAGTCGCTCGAGTCGGCGAACACAGCGCCCGCTCGCCGCGAGGCATTCACCACCCGCGTGCGGGCATGTGGAATCACCCTGATGGACCTGCAACCGGTCGAGCGCCCGCTGTTCGACGAACTGCTCCCGGGCTGGGGCGGTCAATGGGGTGCGCCGGCGACTCTGGACGGCGCGCCCTACGAATTGCGTCTCGCCCAGCGCGAGCACGAGGGCGTCGCCGCCGACTACGCGAGTCTCGCCCCTCGCCCCGGCACCGCCCACGTCGACTGGATGCGAGCCACCCGGGCCTTCGACATGGCGATCACCACCTCGTCGTTCGCATCACCACGCTGAGCAACCAACGAAAAGCCCCGAGCCGGGTGGCTCGGGGCTTCTCAGTGGGATGGGTCGGGTTGGGTTTTTGGGTTGTGGAGCGATGGTCTTAGTAGGTCGTTGTCCTACATCTGACCACTCTCACCCACTAAGTGCGACACACCCCTACCCGGTTCACGTCGTGGTCCGCTTTTCTACCGAAACCGCAATAACGGCGTTCCGGGAGCGATCAAGGCTACAGACGGAGAAGCCGAGTCCGGATCGAGGTCTCGAGTGCGGCGATCGCGTTGCGCAGCTCAGCCGCTTTGGGATCGTCGGGCAGGATCGGCACGTCGATGAACAGCAGTCCGACGTCCTCGGTGGTCGCCAACGACTGACCGACGATGTTGACCGCCGAGCTCGCCACCGCCGTGTTGATCGTGGAGAGCACACCCGGAACGTTCTTGTGGACGTTCACGATTCGGCTCGCCTTCTTGTCCCAGCGCGGCGGCGCCGGCACGTCCAGCTGCGGGAGCGTGCGGCAGCCGAGCGTCGACCCGAGTTTCGTCCAGCGGACCAGCGCGTCCGACACCTCGCGACCGATGTTGGCCTGCGCCTCGACCGTGCTTCCCCCGATGTGCGGGGTGAGGATCACGTTGTCCAGGCCCCGCAGCTCTGACTCGAACTCGAGCTCGGTGCTCGCCGGCTCCTTCGGGAAGACGTCGACCGCCGCGCCAGCGATGTGCCCGCTCTCGAGCCGCGACCGCAGCGCGGCGATGTCCACGACCTTGCCGCGACTGAGGTTGAGCAGGTACGAGCCTGGCTTCATCTTGCCCAGCTCGTTGTCGGTGATCATCGCGCGCGTGAGCGGCGTGTCCGGCACGTGCAGCGTGACGAAGTCGGACTCCGTGAGCAGCTCGTCCAACGACGCGCTGGCGTGCGCGTTGCCGAGCGGCAACTTCAGGTCGATGTCGTGGAAGAGCACCCGCATCCCGAGTGACTCCGCGAGAATGCTGACCTGGCTACCGATGTGGCCGTAGCCGATGATACCGAGCGTCTTGCCGCGGACCTCGTGCGAGCCCGTGGCGCTCTTGGCCCACTTGCCCGCGTGCGCCGCCGTGCTGCGTCGAAAGATCCCGCGCGAGAGCATCACCACCTCCGCCACCACGAGCTCGGCCACGCTGCGGGTGCTGGAGAACGGAGCGTTGAACACGGGCACGCCGCGCTGCCGCGCTTGCTCGAGGTCGATCTGGTCGGTCCCAATGCAGAAGGCGCCGATCGCAGCGAGGTTCGGCACAGCCTCGAACACCTTGGCGGTGATGTGAGTCTTGCTGCGTATGCCGACCATGACCGGGCCGGATCCGAGCGCACCCAACGAGTCGATCAGCTCCGCTTCTCCGAGCCCCTTGGGACGCGTCTCCACCTTGATGCCGTTTCCACGCAGGTTCTCCACGGCGGTGGAGTGGACACTCTCCAGCAGCAACGCTTGAGCCTCTTGCACGGAGCGGACTATCCCCAATCGCGGCGATTCGGGAAAGGGTGCTATTTTGCGGCGCGCCGCATGAGCAACGACTACATCATCTTCGGCAGTCCTCTGATCGGTGAGGAGGAGATCCAGGCGGTCACCAAGACGCTCGAGACGTGCTGGATCGGGACCGGTCCGCGAACCCACGAGTTCGAGCGGGCGATCGCGGAGTACGCGGGCGCAGAGCTCGCGTGCGCGGTGGGCTCATGCACGGCGGCGCTGCACCTGTCCATGGTGGCATCGGGCGTCGGCCGGGGTCACGAGGTGATCACCACGCCGCTGACGTTCTGCGCCACGTCCAACTCGGTGATCCACACCGGCGCCAAACCGATCTTCGTCGACGTCGACCGCACCACCCAAAACATCGACCCCGCGGGAATCGAAGCGGCCATCACCGACGACACGCGCGCGATCCTTCCGGTGCACTTCGCCGGCCGCCCGTGCGACATGGATGCGATCGGAGCCATCGCGAAGACCAAGGACCTCCTGGTCATCGAAGATGCCGCCCACGCGCTCGAGGCTCGCTACAAGGGACGGCGCGTCGGCTCGATCAGCCCGCTGACGTGTTTTTCGTTCTACGTCACCAAGAACATCACGACCGGCGAAGGTGGGATGGTCACGACCAACGACCCCGACCTCGCCAAGACGATCCAGACCGCGGCACTGCACGGTCTGTCGGCGGATGCTTGGGAGCGCTTTGGCGACAAGGGCTACAAGCACTACGAAGTCGTGCTGCCCGGCTACAAGTACAACCTCACCGACATTGCCTCGTCGATCGGCCTGGTGCAGCTGAGCAAGATCGAAGGGTGGCTCGAGCGTCGCAACGAGATCTGGGCACGCTACGACGAGGCGTTCGCAAACCTCCCGTGCTTCACGCCGCCCCCCCCCGAGCCCGACACGCGCCACGCTCGCCACCTCTACACGTTGATGCTCGACATCGACGACCTACCGTTTTCGCGCAACGAGTTCATGGGCACGATGCACAAGAAGGGCGTCGGGACCGGAGTGCACTACCGGGCGGTGCACATTCACCCGTACTACCGGGAGACGTTCGGGTACAAACCCGAGGACTTCCCGAACGCGCACTGGATCAGCGACCGCACCGTGTCGCTACCGCTGTCGGCCAAGCTCACCGACGAGCAGGTCGACCGCATCATCGCCACGGTCACCGAAGTCCTGAGCAAGCGCTGACGAGTCAGGCGCGTCCGCGGCTCTGGCCGTCGATCACCGCGGAGCCGATCAGGTGAGCGAGACGCAGCGGCTCGGGCACGTGGCCGGTGTCGGTCGTGCGCTGCAGAATCTCGAGCGCTTGCTCTGCGGTGGTCCCGGCGACCTGAAACACGAACGGCGGGTGCTCGACGATCGGACCCGCGCGTCCGATGGACGCGAGGCGGCGCTCCGGCTCGGGCAGCGATTCGATCGCCTTTCGCATCCCGACCATGTCCGGCGTGCGTCGCATGACCGCAATACAGGGAACGCCGACCCGCGCGTGCAGCTCGGGGAGGTCGACGACGTTGAGACCGCCGACCGCAATCCCGTCGAGCAACACGGCATGAACCTGCGACGCGTACTTGCTGTCGCCCAGCAAACTCGAGATGACGTCCGTCGCATCCCAGCCGTCCTTGACCGCCGTCCCCCAGACCATCCCTTCGAAGCGCGCATCGGAGCACACAACGCCCGCCACACCGACCGATGCCGCGTCACGAGCATGCGGCGCATCGTCGAAGCCGATCGTGCGCAGCCTACGGTTGCCCGGAGGAAGCGAGGCCATGCCCGCAGGCTACACGGACGAGACGCAGACCGTCTTGGCCTTCACGCGGCGCGACGCCGCTTTTTGCCGCACGCGCTTGCCGTTCCAGACCGCCCGCTTCTTTTTGTTGTCGGCGCCGCCCGTCCACCACGAGCCCTTGGCGGGCAAGAAGCCGGCCCGCGCCAGCGCGCGCAGCTCCTCGGGCGTGGGCAAACGCCAGCCGTCTTCGCCCCCGCGCACCAACGACGAGCACGCTGCGCGGCCATCTCGGTAGCGCAGGTCAGTGTCGAGGTCCGCCACGAGCATCGCGTCCAGGGCACGGATCTCTCGGGTAAACAGAGCGCCGTGCACGTCGGTGGCGTTCGCCGCGTCGCGCTCGTCGACGTTGGGCGAGACGTCCTCGTTCGAGTCCTGCGCGACGCGCATCGACTCGTCCCCGTCGCTCGCGGGGCTCGCCTCGCTGGACGAGACCGCAGCAACCGCGGTCGCCGCGGCTTCCGGTGACGCAGGCTCATCGGAGGGGATCGCCATCCAAACGAGGGCCACGGCCGCCGCG
>JGI12316J15310_10000380_pt12 | contig 22459 bp, 13 predicted proteins | sample MarCyaLeptolynsp_FD_15310 | JGI IMG/M metagenome (IMG submission 15310)
CCCGCCGCCGCCCGCGCGTCCGGTCGGCTACCCCTTCGCCCGTCGGCGGTTCTGGCCCGACGGCGCGGGCGCCGTGGCGCTCGTCGCTCCGGCGGTCGAGGCTGCGCAGGGTCCGGCCGCCACGCCGCTCGCCATCGTCGCCGCCTGTCTCGGCCTCGAGGACGGGCGCCTGGATCCCGGCGCGGTGGCGATCGATCTCGGCGTCGACAGCATCATGGCGATCGAGATCCGCTCGCGCCTCGCCACCGAGGCGGGCCTTGCCGTGGAGGTCGCCGAGCTGCTGGGACCACGGGCGATTGCGGACGTGCTCCAGTCGGCCCGGCCGGTCGAGGCGGTGGCGGAACTGGTCCCGGACCCGGACAACCGCCACGCGCCGTTTCCCCTGACCGACCTGCAGCTCGCCTATCTGGTCGGCCGCAGCCCGTCGGTGCCGCTTGGCGGCACCGGCTGCCACGTCTACTGGGAGTTTCTGTGCGACGGGCCGGTGGACACGGCGCGGCTGGAACACGCCTGGAACCGCCTGGTGGCGATGCATGACATGCTGCGGGCGGAGTTCACCGAGGCGGGCGACCAGTGCGTTCTCGCCGAGGTGCCGCCGGTGCGCGTCGACCACCACGACTGGCGCGAGCGGAGGGGCGGGCAGGCCGAGACCGGGCTGGCGGATCTGCGCGACCGCATGGCCCACGAGGTTTTCGAACCGACCCGCTGGCCGCTGTTCCGGATCGAGACCAGCGACGGTCCCGCCGGCGCGCGCATCCATTTCTCGATCGACCTGATGATCATCGACGTGCTGAGCCTGTTCGGCCTGCTGCGGCAGTGGGGCCGCCTCTACGCGCAGCCGGATGTCGAGATCACCGCGCCAGGCGTGAGCTTCCGCGACTACATCGCCGCCTTCGGCAAGCTGCGCGACGGACCGGAGCGGGCCCGGGCCCTGGAGTTCTGGCGGCGCGCGCTGGCCGAGGGACCGGGCGGACCGGTGCTGCCCCGCGCCCGGCCGGATGCCGACCTCACGGGCGCACGGTTCACCCGTCGGCGCGCCGAGCTGCCGGCCGAGGCCTGGACGCGGTTCCAGGAGCGGGCGCGGGCGGCGGGCTCGACACCGGTCGCCGCCCTGGTCGCGGCCCTGGGCGCGACGCTGGGGCGGTGGAGTGCGGCGCCGGACTTCTGTCTGAACCTGACGGTCTACGATCGCCGTCCGGTGCACCCGGACATCGACCGGGTGATCGGGGATTTCACCTCGACGATCCTGCTGCCGACCGGCGCCGACCGCGCGACCGGCTTCGCCGGCGCCGCCGCGGCCGCGTCGCAGGCGGTGGCACGGCGGCTCGATCACACGCTGGTTTCCGGGGCCGAGGCGGTGCGCCGGTTCGGCGATCGGGGCGGCCGGGCGGCGGGGGCGCTGGCCTACGTCTTCACCAGCATGCTCGGTTACGACGCGGTGATCGGCGCGCGGGAGCGGATCACCGATCTCGGCCGGCTCGATTGGGGCGTGACCCAGACGCCCCAGGTGCTGCTCGACGCCCAGGTCTTCGAGGAAGAGGGGCGGCTGATCGCCACCTGGGACAGCGTCGACGCCGCCTATCCGGACGGCCTGTTCGAGAGCGCCTTCGCCGCCTTCGCCGATACGTTGGAACAGCTCGCGGCACCGGGCGCCGACTGGTCGCTGTCGGCGACCGCCGGGATCGAGCGGCGCGAGGAGCGGGTCCGCGCGTGGGCCAACGCCACCGACGGCCCGCTGCCCGACGACCTGCTGCACCAACCGCTGCTGCGCCAGGCGTTGGCGGACCCGGACCGGCCGGCGATCCTGGCGCCCGGCGAGGTCTGGACGTTCGGCGACCTTCTGCGGCGCGCCATCGCCGTCGCCGGCGTGCTGCCGGACATGCCGGCGGATACCCTGGTCGGTATCGCGTTGGAAAAGTCGCCCTGGCAGGTCGCGGCGACGCTCGGCGTGCTGATCGCCGGCGGGGCCTACCTGCCGCTCGACCCCGGCCTGCCGGCGGAGCGGCTCGCCAGGCTGGCGCGCAAGGGCGAGGCCCGTGTGGTGCTGACCACGGACGCGCTGGCGGAAACCCTGGTGGTGCCCGAGGGTGTGCGGGTGATTGCCATCGATGCCCTGGCTCCGGCGCCGATGCCGGACCGGCTCCCGGCGCGGCGCCGCGAGCCGGACGATCTTGCCTACGTCTTGTTCACCTCCGGTTCCACCGGCGAGCCGAAAGGGGTCATGATCGACCACCGCGCCGCCCTGAACACGGTGCTCGACTGCAACGACCGGTTCGCGGTCGGGCGCGGGGATCGGGTTTTCGGGCTGTCGGCGCTCGGCTTCGATCTCTCGGTCTACGACATGTTCGGGCCGCCGGCGGCGGGCGGGGCGCTTGTGCTGCCGGCGCCGAGAACCCTGCGCGATCCGGACGCGCTGGCGGAGCGGGTGCGGGATTGCGGCGTGACGATTTGGAATTCGGTCCCGATGCTGCTGAACATGGTGCTGGAGAGCGCGCCGGCGCCGGAGGCCCTGCGCTCGTTGCGGCTCGCCATGTTGAGCGGCGACTGGATCCCGTTGTCCCTGCCGCCGCTGCTGCGCGAGACGATGCCGGCGGCGGCGCTGGTCAGCCTCGGCGGCGCGACCGAGGCGTCGATCTGGTCGATCTGCCACCCGGTGGAGGATCTGGATCCGGCCTGGCGCAGCGTGCCCTACGGCCGGGCGATGCGGAACCAGCGCTTCCACGTGCTCGACGCCGATCTGCGCCCCTGCGCCGACGGGGTCGAGGGGGATCTGTACATCGCCGGGGCCGGCCTGGCGCGCGGCTACTGGCGCGACCGGGAGCGCACCGACGCCGCCTTCCTCACCCATCCCGAGACCGGCGAGCGATTGTACCGCACCGGCGACCGGGGGCGTTGGCGGGCCGGCGGGCTGATCGAGTTCCTCGGCCGCAATGACGGCCAGGTGAAGATCGGCGGGTTCCGCATCGAGCTCGGCGAGGTCGAGGCGGTGGCAACGGCCCATGACGGTGTGCGGATGGCCGTGGCGCTGGCGGAGGGCGTGACGGAGGACGGCCGCGACGGGCGGCGGCGCCTGATCCTGTACGCCGTGCCGGAGGCCGGCGGCGGGATCGACGAGGCGGAGCTGCGGGCCTACATGGCGGCCCGGTTGCCCGACTACATGGTCCCGCGATCCTTGCGCCTGGTGGAAGCGCTGCCGCTGACCGACAACGGCAAGATCGACCGCAAGGCGCTGCGCGCCGGCGAGGGGCCTCCGGCGGCGGCGCAAACCGCGCCCGCTCCGGCCCACACCTACACCCACGCGGACCTCGTCGAGCGGATCTCCCGGATCGTCGGCGAGGTCGTCGGTATCGACCGTGTCGCGCCGGAGACCTCGTTCTTCGAACTCGGCGCCGACTCGCTTGCCGCGGTTTCAGTCAATCGAAGGTTGCGGAGCGAGCTCGGGCTCCGGACCCGGGTGACCGACCTGTTCGAGCATCCGAGCGTGGCTCTTCTAGCCGCACATCTCGCCGGTGCCGGTCCAGCCGGAACGGCGGACAGCGTCGGGAATCAACCGGTTGCGCCCGCTGCGGAGGAACCATCAGGGGAGACCGGCGGCGAGCTTGCGGTGACCCGCCGGCGGGCCGGCATGCGCCGCGCGTTTCGACGGAGTTTCTCGCCGGAACGCGACCGGTAGTCCGGCCAGATCCCGTCGGACGGCGCGAAAGTTTCATACTGACAAAGTCCTCCACGCTTTCACGACGCGTCTTGACAGTGTACAGTATTGCCAATGGAACGTTCGCGTGTGGGTAGCGAGGCTCTCACACGAACCTTTTCGGTGTGCGAATGAAAGGGACCGGGACATGGCGATGAGACTGCGCGGCGTTGAGAAAGTGACGGTCATGAAGGTCACGCCGGACGGCCGGATGTCGCGGCGGGTGATCCAGGTCGATGACGATGATGATGACGAGGACGGCATCGAGTATGTCGTGCGTCATCCGTCCGGCCGCGTGCGCGAGGGGGTGGTTCGCGAGGAGCTTGGCCCGCTGAAGAAGCAGTCGAAGCGGCTGAAGCCGATTGACAAGCGGCTGCGCAAGTCGGTCCGCCGCCAGATGAAGATGCTGGACAAGTATCTGACCCTGCACGACCGTTCCAGCCGCAAGCGCAGGAACGGCTGGGTCAAGGATCTCGGCAAGAACATCATGAAATCGGTTCGGGTGTAGCGGCCGCGTCGGCGGCGGGAACGGCGGGCAAACGGCGGAAATCCCCGACGGTCCCGGCCGGCGGTGGCACAGGCGAAAGGAACGGAAGCATGGCAGTCGCGGCGGAAAAGAAAGAACAGACCACGGGCGCGAGCGCGGGCGAGGAGCAGGGTGTGTTCTGCGTCCTCGACTTGGGCGAGCAGAAGAAGAAGCGCATCAAGAAGCTGCGCAAGGGCGAAGGCCGCCTGATGATGAAGGTCGAGGATGCGATCGCCGATCTTCAGGAAGAGGGCATCCTGGAAGCCAAGGTCCAGACCGTGGTCGTTGTCGTGCGCGAGGAATTCGCGCTATCGAACATGTTCGACGACGATGACGATGACGACGACGATTGATCAACGGGGCGCCGGGAAACCGGCGCCCGTCTGACGGTTGGTTGGCGGGTGAGAGGACCAGACAAGACCGACATGACGGCCGCGGCCGTTCCGGCGTCGGGGTCCCGGGGACACCACCATGCATAGTGAAGGATCGGGGGCGGGGTCAGGCGGGTCCGGTGGGGCGCCGCGGCCCGACGCTGCCGGTCCGGCGGCGGCATCGGCTGATGCGACGCGGCCGGCGACGGACCGCGCCTCGGGTTCGTCCTCGCAACGACCGACGGCGGACCGGTCCGGCTCCGGCCGACCGCCCGGCAAGCGCAGGTCGGTCGCCCGCGTGCTTCTCTCGGCGGTTCTCCTGATCCTGGCCCTCGGCGGCGGTGCCGCGGCGCTGAACTGGGATACGGTTCAGCCGATGCTGGCCAAGGCCGGCATTCCGACGTCCCTGTCCGGCGCCGGCGGCAAGGACGCCGCCCCCGGGTCCGGAGCGTCCGCGTCCGGGGCGACCGCTTCTGACGGGCAAGCCACGGCACCCGCGATCCCGGTCGCCACCATCACCGTCGCGCCGGGGCCGATCTCCGAGACCCTGCGGGCGGTCGGCAACCTCTATCCCGAGCGCGAGGTCGAGATCACGCCGCCGGGCTCCGGTTTCCTGGTCGACCTGCCGGCGGGGCAGGGCGCGCATGTCAAGCGGGGCGACGTTCTGCTGGAGCTCGACTCCGAGACGGCGCGGGCCGAGCTGGACGACGCCAAGGCGCAGCTTCAGGTCGACCAGCAGGCGTTCAATCGCCAGAAGGAGCTGTCGGACAAGGGCTTCGGCGCCCGCAAGGACCTGGAACAGGCGCAGGCGAAGTTGGCGACCTCCCGTGCCTCGGTCACCCGCAACGAACGGGTGCTGCAGGAGCGTCAGGTGCTGGCCCCGTTCGACGGGGTGATCGGCCGGTTGTCCTATTCCGAGGGCGCCTATGTCTCGCCGGGCGACGTTGTCACCAAGCTGTGGAACGAGGCGACGCTCTATGTCGATGTCCGGGTCGCGGAGGGCGACGCGTCGCGCGTGCGCGCCGGCATGGTCTTCGATGTCCAGGACGGCGTGACGGAGGCGGTGCTCGGCCAGGGGGTGGTGACCTTCATCTCACCGGAGATCGACACCACGACCCGCAGCATCCTGGTGCGCGGCGAGATCCCGAACGACGATCACACGCTGCGTCCCGGCACTTTCATCGCCATCTCCCTGACGGTCGAGGACAAGCCGCAGGCGATCACCGTCCCTGCCGAGGCTTTGGTTTTCGCCCTGTCGGGGACGTATGTCTTCACGGTGGTCGACGGCAAGGCACAGCGGGTGACGGTGAAGACCGGGATCGAGCGCGAGGATGTGGTCGAGATCGTTTCCGGGGTGCGGGCCGGTGACGTCGTGATCACCCGGGGCCAGTCGCGGGTGCGCCACGGCATGCCGGTACGCGTCGTCGGGTCCTGAGGGGACCGGCGTGATCATCTCCGACATCTTCATCCGGCGGCCGGTCTTCGCGATCGTCGTCAACGCGCTGATGGTGGCGCTCGGGCTCTACGGTCTCGCCCGGCTGTCGGTCAGCGAGCTGCCGTCCTTCGACGTGCCGGTGGTGACGATCACCACCGTGATGGCCGGCGCGTCCCCCGATCAGATGGAGACCCAGGTCACCACGCTGATCGAGGAGAAGGTTGGCGCCATCGCCGGCGTCGACTACCTGACCTCGACCAGCAGCGCAGGGCTCAGCACGATCTCCGTCACCTTCCGCGACGACAGCGATGCCAGCCCGCTGGAGGCGGTTCGGGCCAAGCTGGATTTGGCGACCGCCGAGCTGCCCGCCGATGCCGAGACGCCGACGGTCCAGCAACTCAGCAGCGATCAGATCCCGGTAATGTATCTGTCGCTGTCGAGCGAGACCCGTTCGGCTCTGGAGCTCACCGAACTGGTCGAGACGGCTCTGCGCACGCCGATCTCGACGGTTTCCGGTGTCGGCGACATCAGTCTTCTGGGTGAGCGGCAATACGCGATCCGGATCCAGATCTATCCCGCCAAGCTCGCCGCCTATGGCCTGACCGCCTCGGATGTGAAGGCGGCGGTGGAGGGCAGCAACGTCAACCTGCCGCTGGGCGAGGTGGACCTGGCGGGCCGGAGGGTGAACGTCACCGCCGACACCGCCCTGTCGACGGTGCGGGGGTTCGAGGCGGTGCCGGTCCTGACGGCGGACCGCTTCACCGTGCGGCTCAAGGACGTGGCCGACGTGGTGGTCGGGGCCGACGCCACGACGACCGGCGTGCTGATCGACGGGGCCGGGGGGCTGGCGATCGGCGTGCAGCGCGCGGCCGGGGCCAACGCCCTGTCGGTGGCCCGCGACATCAAGGCGCTGCTACCTCAGCTCCGGGCGGTGCTGCCGACCGACGTGACCCTGCAGGTCGCGTTCGACAGCACGGTGTTCATCGAGGAGTCGGTCAACGAGGTGTTCGAGACCCTGATCATCGCCGTCGTCCTCGTGGTGCTGGTGATCCTGCTGTTCCTGGGCTCGCCGACCGCGTCCTTCGTGACGCTGATCACCATCCCGATCTCGCTGATCGGGACGTTCGCGTTCATGAGCCTGATGGACTACAGCCTGAACACCTTCTCGCTGCTGGCCATCGTCCTCGCGGTCGGGCTGGTCGTCGACGACGCGATCGTCGACGTGGAGAACGTCCAGCGGCTGATCGCGCGGGGCCTCAACCCGCTGCAGGCCGCCTTCGTCGGCAGCCGCGAGATCGGCTTCGCGGTGATCGCGACGACCCTGACCCTGGCATCGGTCTACCTGCCGATCGGGTTCCTGCCGGGGCTGATGGGGACGCTGTTCGCCGAGTTCGCCTTCACCCTGGTGGCGGCGGTGGTGATCTCCGGGTTCATCTCGCGCACGCTATCGCCGATGATGTGCGCCTACCTGTTGCGCAGCCGGGCGAAGCCGCATCTGGTCGAACGGTTCATCGAGCGGTTGGCGGTGCGCTACCGGGCCTCGCTCGACTGGTCGCTGAAGCGCCGGTGGGTGGTGTTCCTGGCGAGCGCCGGGATCGGGGCGCTGTGCATCGCGGTGACGACCCGTGTCCCGGGCGAACTGGCGCCGGTCGAGGACCGCAGCTACATCTACGCCCAGTTCTCGGCCGCGCCCTCGGTGACCTACGACCGGCTGACCGAGCATGCCGAGACGATCTCCAAGGCGATGAAGGAGGTGCCCGAGGGCATCCGCTCGCTGGTGCTTCTCGGCACGCCGGCGGCGAATTCCGGCATCGCCATCCTGATGCTGACGCCGGTGTCGGAGCGCGACCGCTCGGCCCAGGCGGTTGGCAAGGCGCTGGAGACGACGCTGCGCGACATCCCCGGCCTGGACGTCAGCGTCCTCAATCCCGGCGCGCTCTCCGGCGGCGGTCAGCTGCCGGTGCAGATGGTGGTCCGCACGACCGCCGACTACGTGACCCTGAACACGGTCATGGAGGATCTGCTGGACGACGCGCGCAAACAGCCTTGGCTCGACAACCCGACCAGCAGCCTGCAGATCGCCAGTCCCCAGGTGGAGATCGATGTCGACCGCCCGGTGGCGGACTCGCTCGGCATCGACATGCTCGACATCGCGACCGCCGTCGCCACCGCCACCGGCCAGTTCAAGATGACCACCTTCTCCTATGGCGGGCGGACCTACAACGTGGTGATGGAGCTCGACACCAAGCACGAGGTGGGCGAGGACATCGGCCTGCTGACCGTGGCCGACGGGTCCGGGTCGCTGATCCCGTTGCGCCGGCTGCTGCACATCAACCGCAGCGTCGCCGCCGCGACGCTGGAGCATTTCGACGGCCAGCGCTCCGCCACGCTCAGCGCCGGCCTCGGGTCCGGCGCGTCGCTCGGCACCGTCCTGACCGAACTGGAGGCGCTGGCCCGGGCGAAGCTGCCGGCCGGCACCTCGATCGACTGGCTTGGCGCCTCACGCCAGCTCAAGCAGGCGGATGCCGCCGCCGGCCTGGTGTTCCTGCTCGCCCTGTTCTTTATCTTCGGCTTCCTGGCGGCTCAGTTCGAGAGCTTCCGCGACCCGTTCGTGGTGCTGCTGGTGGTGCCGTTCTCGGTGTTGGGCGGCACCGTCGCCCTGTCGGCGGTCGAGGGCAGCCTGAACCTGTACAGCGGGATCGGGCTGATCACCCTGATTGGTCTGGTCGCCAAGCAGGGAATCCTGGTCACCGAGTTCGCCAACCAGCTGCGCGAGGCCGGGCGCGACATCCGGGAAGCCGCGGCCGAGGCGGCGGCGACCCGGCTGCGTCCGATTCTGATGACCTCGATCTCGATGATCGCCGGCGCCGTTCCGCTGCTCTTCGCCACCGGCTCCGGGGCCAACGGCCGCGAGCAGATCGGCGCCGTGATCGTCGGCGGGTTGATCGTCGGTACGCTTCTGGCCCTTTACGTGGTGCCGGCCACGTATACCCTGCTGAGCCGCCGGCATCGCCCACCGCTGCCGGCACCGCCAAGCAATGAGGAGGCGCGGGAGATGCTGCACGGTCAGTTCGATCGCGGGGCGCCGTCATGAGGTACCGCCGCCTGAGCAACGGCGTCAGGGCCTATCTCGCCCAGGATCGCCTGATTGACCGGGCGGCGAACGACTCGGGTGTCGCGCGCCTCTACAACCTGGACGACGAGTTCGCGCCCGCGCTGACCGGACTGATCCCGACGCCGCTGGACTTCGGCAAGAAGCGGCGACCGATCGAGTTGGAGGAGCCGGTTGCGACGCCCTGGTGGCGGGGCATCTGGTCGGTCTGGATGATCGCGCGGTACTTCATCCTGCGCCGCATCCGCAAGATGACGGGCCGGTTCGACGAGAACGCCGATGCCCGCGACGCCCGGCTGCTGTTCGAGACCCTCAGCGGTATGTGGATCAAGGTCGGCCAATTGCTGTCATTGCGCACCGACCTGCTCTCCGAGGCGATGTGTCGCGAGCTGTCGGAGCTGCAGTTCCAGATGCGCGGGTTCCCGTCGCGGACCGCGATGAAGGTCATCGAGACCGATCTTGGCCAGCCGCTGCAGAAGCTCTTCACCTCCTTCGAGACGCATCCGATGGCGGCGGCGTCGATCTGTCAGGTGCACCGCGCGGTGCTGCGCTCGAACGACCGCCGGGTGATCGTCAAGGTGATGCGCCCGGGGGTGGAGCGGAATTTTCAGGGCGACATGCGCTGGCTCGGCGGCATCGTGTTCTTCATGCGGATCTTCGGCATCGCCTCGACGCTGCGGTTCGACGAGGGGCTGCGGGAACTGCGGTCCCTGCTGGCGGAGGAGACGAACTACGCCTTCGAGGCGCTGCACCTGAAGGTCATGCGCGCGACCCTGAAGGACCACGGGGTGATCGTCCCGAAGGTCTACTCCAAGCTTTGCTCGGCCCGCGTGCTGGTGATGGAGGAGATCCCCGGTGTCCTGATGTCGAGCTATATCCGGGCCCGCCGCGAACAGCCTGACATGCTGCGCAAGTGGGAACTGAAGAACGGCATCGAGCCGAAGGAGATCGCCGAAGCGCTGGTCATCACCACCATGCGGCAGATCCTGGAGGACAACCAGTTCCACGGCGACCTGCACCCCGGCAACATCATGCTGCTTTGCGACAACAGGATCGCGCTGATCGATTTCGGGTCGGTTGGGCGGCTGGATACCCAGCAGTGGAAGATCTACCGGCAGATGACGCAGTCGCTGGCGCGGCGCGATTTCAACCGGGCGGCCGACTACATGCTGATGATGGCGCCACAGGTTCCGGCGCGCGGCACCAGTTCGCTGCGCCGCGAGCTGGCGGATGCCATGCGCCACTGGGAGGCGCGCAGCGGCATCGAGACCTCGGCGTACGAGGAGAACTCCATGGGCTCGCTGTCGACCGACACGGCGGCGATCATGAGCAAGTACAAGGTCCCGCCTTCCTGGGCGATGATGCGGGTCGGCCGCTCACTGGCGACGCTCGACGCCTCGCTTACCACGCTGTCGACCGACGGCAATTTCATGCGGCTCTACCGGGCCTATTTCAAGGACCGCATGGCGCGCGAAAGATCGTTCAAGGGGCGCATCGCCAACGCCGCGAAGATCGCCGACGAGGTGGCCACCATGCTGGCCGACGCCCAGGTGCTGATCTCGCCGCAAATCCGCAACCAGGCGCTTCGCCTGCGTGGCATGGCGGACCGGATCTCGATCGTGCGGCTCACGGTGATGCAGACCCTGCGCCGGGGCGCGATGATCGTGGCCGGGCTCGGTATCCTGTGCTGGTTGATCGACACCTACGCCCATTACCTGCCGTTCGGCGAGGACCACTGGTTCCTGCATCTCGTCTTCGAGCTCGACTCCGTCCTGCCCGACCTGCACACGCTGCATTGGGCCCTGATCGTGCTGGGCGCCTGGTTCGTCGCCCACATCTTCGACGCGGCCAACAAGGTCTACAACGAGAGGGAATGACGCCTCATGGCGCCGGTCATCCGCGTCGTCACCCGCCGGCTGGACGGCCTGGGCGAGGCGGATCTCGACGCCGAGCGGGCGCTGCTGAGCGCCGCCGAGCGCCACCGCGCCACCCGCTTCGTCTTCGAGACCGGCCGGGTTGAATACATCACCGCCCACGCGCTGGTCCGTGCCAGTCTCGCCGAGGCGCTCGACGTGACGCCGGACCGTCTGTCCTTCGTCGACGGCGCCTACGGCAAGCCCGCCGCGTGGGTCGACGGCGGGCCGGCGCCGATCTCCTTCAACCTGTCCCACACGAGGGGCATGGTCGCCGTCGCCATCGGCTCGGCCGAACTGGATCTCGGGATCGACGTCGAGGACGGGGCGCGTCGCATCGAGCTGTCGATCGCCGACAGCTACTTCGCGCCGCCGGAGGTCGCCTGGATGCTGGCGCGGCCCGAGGCCGACCAGCGGGCGGCGTTCCTGACCCTGTGGACGCTGAAGGAGGCCTATATCAAGGCGATCGGCCTCGGCATGTCGCAGGAGCTCGACCGGTTCTGGTTCGCCGACCCGGATCGCGAACCCGTGCGTGTCGCCTTCGCGGCCGATCTCGACGACGATCCGGCGGTCTGGCGTTTCGAGCGCCGAATGCTCGGAGACGGGACGGCGGCGGGTCACCACCACATCGCGCTCGCCTGGCGCGGGGCGGGAGAATTGGATTGGAGTGGAGTGGCTTAGATGATGATCGTCGAGGACGGAATCGCTTCGTGATCCCGACCTAGGCGTGAATCGTGTTCTTTGCCAATAAGATAGAAAACCACAGGTCTCGTGGCGATTGCTGGCGACCGCGCCAGAACATGATTTGCTCTAGTCGGCCGCCGCCTCGCCGCCGAAGGCGAAGCCGCGGCCGGGGGCGGCGGCGAACAGGGCGCGGGTGTAGTCGTGCTGCGGGTCGCCGAATACCGACGCGGCCTCGCCGTATTCCACCACCTGGCCGCGATGCATCACCGCGATGGTGTCGCAGACCTGGGCGGCGACGCGCAGGTCGTGGGTGATGAACAGCATGGCCAGGTTGAGCCGGCGGCGGATGTCGTCCAGCAGCTCCAGCACCTGCGCCTGCACCGAGACGTCGAGCGCCGAGACCGCCTCGTCGGCGATCAGCAGATCCGGCTCCATGGCGAGCGCCCGGGCGATGCAGATACGCTGACGCTGGCCGCCGGAGAACTGGTGCGGGAAGCGGTCCAGGGCGTTCGGGTCCAGGCGCACCGTCGACATCAGCGCGCGGGCGCGCTCATAGGCCTCCTTCTCGCTCATCCCGTAATTGGTCGGCCCCTCGATGATCGAGGCACCGACCGTGCGCCGCGGGTTGAGGGAGCGGTAGGGGTCCTGGAACACGATCTGCACCCGCCGGCGCAGATGCCGCAGCCGCGACTGCGAGGCCTGGGCGATGTCGTCGCTGTCCAGGTAGATGTGGCCGGAGGTCGGGTCGATCAGGCGAGCGATGCAGCGTGCCACCGTCGACTTGCCCGAGCCGGACTCGCCGACGATGCCGAGGGTCTCGCCGCGGCGGACTTCGACGCTCACATCCTGGGCGGCGTGGACCTCGCGCGCCTTCTGGAAGAAGCCGCCGCCGCCGTAGGTCTTGTTCAGCCGGTCGGTGGCCAGCACCACCGGTGCCTTCTCCTCGCGCGGCCGTCCGTGCGGCGTGAAGCTCGGCACCGCGCCGATCAGCATCCGGGTATAGGGCTCCTGCGGCCGCTTCAGCACCGCGTCGGCGGGCCCCTGCTCGACCACCTTGCCCCATTGCATCACCGCGACCCGGTCGGCGATCTCGGCCACCACACCGAAATCATGGGTGATGAACAGCACGGCGGTCTCGTGGGTGCGCTGGATCTCCTTGATCAGCTTGAGGATCTGTTCCTGGGTCGTGACATCCAGCGCGGTCGTCGGCTCGTCGGCGATCAGCAGCACCGGCTCCAGCACCAGGGCCATGGCGATCATGATGCGCTGCCGCTGGCCGCCGGAGAGCTGGTGCGGGTAGGACGCCGCCATGCGCGGCGGGTCGGGCAGATGCACATCCTCCAGGATGTCGAGGATCTTGGCCTGTCGGGTCGCCTGATCGAGGTCGGTGTGGGTCTTCAACACCTCCTCGATCTGATCGCCGCAGGTCATAGTCGGGTTCAGGGCGGTCATCGGCTCCTGGAAGATCATCGACATGCGGGCGCCGCGTAGCTCGCGCAGGCGCTCGTCGCTGGCCTCCAGGACGTTCTCGCCCTCCAGACGGATGGCGCCACCGCTCGGCGTGAGCTGGCCCTTGGGCAGCAGGCCCATGACGCTGAACGCCGTCACCGATTTGCCGGAACCGGACTCGCCGACCAGGCAGACGATCTCGCGCGGGCCGACGGCGATGCTGACGCCGTCCACCGCATGGCGGCGGTCGTTGCCCTCCGGCAGGTCGACCGTCAGGTTGTCGATCTCGAGGATCGGCTTGGCAGGGGACGCGTCGGTCATGGTCTACAGCCGCTTGCGCATGCGGGGGTCGAGCGTGTCGCGCAGGCCGTCACCGAGCATGTTCACCGCCAGCACCGTGATCGCCAGGAAAATGCCCGGGAACAGGATGTTGTGCGGATACACCCGGAACAGCACCCGGCCCTCGGCCATGATGTTGCCCCAGGTCGGCGTCTCCGGCGGGATGCCGACACCGAGGAAGCTCAGGATCGCCTCCACCAGGATGGCGGACGCGCAGGTATAGGTGCCCTGCACGATCAGCGGCGCGATGGTGTTCGGCAGCACGTGGCGGATCAGGATAAGAGGCAGGCGGGTGCCGACCGAGATCGCCGCCTCGACATAGGGTTCCTCGCGGATCGACAGCACGATGGAGCGTACCAGCCGCACCACCCGCGGGATCTCGGGAATGGTGATCGCCAGGATCACCGTGGCCAGGCCGGCATCGGCGAGCGAGACGAGGGCGATCGCCAGCAGGATGCCGGGGATCGCCATCAGACCGTCCATCACCCGCATGACGATGGCGTCGAGCCAGCGGATGTAGCCGGAGACCATGCCGATGACGAGGCCGACGGCCAGCGACAGGACGGCGACGATCAGGCCGACGGCGAGCGAGACCTGGGCGCCGTAGATCACGCGGCTGTAGGTGTCGCGGCCCAGCGTGTCGGTGCCCATGATGTAGGTCCACTGACGCTCGCTGCCGTCGACGAAGGTCTTCAGGTGCTCGGTGCCCGGATGCTTGTTGCGCCAGGCTGGCGCGATCTCGCTCGGATCCATGGTGCCGAGCAGGGGGGCGCAGATCGCCATCAGCACCATCAGGCCGAGGATCGAGCCGCCGAACACCACGCTCGGGTTGCGGATGAGCTGTTCCCACAGGGTTGCCTTGCGCGCCGCGGCGTCGGCCGAGGCGGCGGCATCGACGAGATGGTCTGTGCCCTCGGTCAATATCGGATCCTCGGGTCGAGCAGGCTGTAGGCCAGATCGATCAGCAGGTTGATCACCACGTAGACGAAGGAGAACACGATGATGATCGCCTGGATCGTCGGATAGTCCCGGCCGAGCACGGCATCGACGGTCAGCCGGCCGAGGCCGGGGATGTTGAACACGCTCTCCGTCACCACCACGCCGCCGATCAGCAGCGCGATGCCGATGCCGATCACGGTCACGATCGGCACGGCGGCGTTGCGCAGGGCGTGCTTCATCAGCACCACATTGGGGGTGAGCCCCTTGGCGTAGGCGGTACGGATGTAGTCCTCGCCCAGGACCTCGAGCACGCTCGCCCGGGTGATGCGGGCGATCAGTGCGATGTAGATCACGCTGAGCGTGATGCTGGGCAGGATGAGGCGGTGGATGAACGGGAAGAAGCCGTCGGCGATGGACTTGTAGCCCTGCACCGGGAACAGCTTGATCTCCATCGCGAACAGATAGATCAGGATATAGCCGACGACGAAGACCGGGATCGAGAACCCGGCGACCGAGAAGGCCATGACCGAGCGGTCGATCCAGGTGCCGTGCTTGTAGGCGGCGATCACCCCGATCGGCACGGCGATGGCGATCGTCAGGATCAGCGTGGTGGTCGCCAGCGCGAGCGTCGGCTCGACCCGCAGCAGGATCAGCTCCGTGACGTCCTTCTTGAAGAAATAGGACTGGCCGAAATCACCCTGCAGGAGGTTGCCGAGCCAGATGCCGAGCTGGATCAGGACCGGCTTGTTCAGCCCCAGTCCCTCGCGGATCTCGGCGATCTGCTCGGGCGTGCCGTTGTCGCCAGCGAGCACCGCCGCCGGATCGCCGGGGGCGAACCGCAGCATCAGGAAGACGAAGACCGCCACCATCCCAAGGACCGGGATGGTGGCGATCAGCCGATTGACGATGAAACCGAACATCGGTCCCCAATCGCTAGTTGTTGGGCCTTACTCGGCCTTGCTCAGGTTCCAGAAGATCGGGAACGGACCACCGATCACGTCGGACAGCTTGTCGCTGTTCCACGCCGACGGCCGGTAGTACTGGCCGGCATGGGCGTGGGTGACGATCTCCATGGCGCGGACCTGGATCTCCTCGGCGATCAGCTTCTGCTCGTCCGGGTTGGTCTCGCGGGCGAAGCGGTCACGCAGCTTTTCCATCGCCTCGTCGCAGGGCCAGCCGAACCACGCGCTGTCGCAGCTCGAGTTGAAGCCGGCCGCCATGATCGGGTTCAGGATGTCGGCCGTGGTCCAGGACGTCATGAAGACGTTCCAGCCGCCTTCGTCCGGCGTCTCCTTCTTGGCACGGCGGGCGACCAGGGTCTGCCAGTCCATCGCCTGCAGGTCGACGTTGAAACCGGCGCGCTTCAGCTTGTCGGCCGCAACCGGGCCGAGGTTGTTGAGCACGTCGACATCGGTCGACTGCATGACCACGATCGGTGTGCCGTCATAGGACGACTCAGCCAGCAGCTTCTTGGCCAGGTCGATGTCCGACTTCATGAGGATGTCGGTGCCCTTGGCCGTCTCCAGGGACGTGCCGCAGGCGAACATGGCCGGGCATTCCTCGTAGAAGTTCTCGTCACCGATCACCGCCTGCAGGAAGCCGAGCTGGTCGATCGCGGCGAGCGCGGCCCGGCGCGCCTTCACGTCGTTGAACGGCGGATGCAGGTGGTTCAGGCGGAACATGAACTGGTTGCCGAGCGGGTTCAGGATCTTCACCGCAACCGAGTCCTCGGCCTCCATCAGGGGCAGCAGGTCGGTCGGCGGCGACTCCAGATAGTCGACCTCACCCTCGATCAGGGCGTTGACCGCCGTCTGGTGGTCCTTGATCGAGACCCACTCGACCCGGTCGACATTGACGACCTTGCCGCCCGAGGCCCAGCTCGCCGGCTCGCTGCGCGGCACGTAGTCCTCGAACTTCTTGAAGACCGCGACGTCGCCCGGCTTCCACTCATCGGCCGCGAAGACGAACGGACCGGAGCCGACATACTCGGTGATCTGCTCGCTCGACGGCATGTTCGCGACGCGCTCCGGCATCATGAACGGCACGTTCGAGCTCGGCTTGGCGAGGGAGGTCAGGACCAGGCCATACGGCTCCTTCAGGACGATCTTGAAGGTCTTGTCGTCGACCACCTCGAAGTCGGCGATGAACTCCATGAGCTTCTGGCCCATCGAGTCCTTGGAGCCCCAGCGCTTGATCGAGGCGATGCAGTCGGCCGGCGTGACGGCGCCGCCATCATGCCACTTCAGCCCGTCGCGCAGGGTGAAGGTGTAGGTCAGCTTGTCGTCGCTGATGGAATAGGTGTCGACCATCTGCGGGTGGACGTTGGTGTCCTCGTCCATCGCGAACAGCGTGTCGTAGACCATGTAGCCGTAGTTCCGCGACATGTACGCGGTGGTCCAGATCGGATCGACGATTTTCAGGTCCGAGTGCATGACCACGCGCAGCGTCGTCTCCGCCGACGCGGCGGTGTTCAGGCCGACCGACATCGGCAGCGCGACAGCGGCCGCGAGGGCGGTCTTGGCGAGTGTGCGTCCCCAGTTCATTGAGCCCCTCCGTTGTTGGAGTTTTTTGGGAAGGGGAAGCGTGGGACTATTCGGTTAACGAGTCCAGATGGCTTTTTCGCAGTTGCGGCATAAAGGACGGCGCCGGACGAACCCGCCCGGCGCCGTCTCGTTCGCGAGCCGATGCCGGCCTATGCCGCCCTGACGGCCGCCAGGAACCGGTCAATCTGCGAGCGCAGGCCCTCACTCTGCTCGGACACGGCGCCGCTCGACGCGCGCACCTGCACGGCGGCGGAACTGGTTGACTGCGCACCGGTGCTGACGTCTTCGATCTTGATCGAGACTTCCTGGGTGCCCTGTGCCGCTTCCTGAACGCTGCGGCCGATCTCCTGGGTTGCGGAGGACTGCTCTTCGACCGCCGCCGCGATCGCCGAGGAGATCTCGTCCAGCCGCACCACCGTCTCGGAGATCTGGCGGATGGCGTCCGCCGTCGCGGTCGTCTGGCCCTGGATCTGCGAGATCTTGCCCGAGATCTCGACCGTGGCCTTGCCGGTCTGGTCGGCGAGGCTCTTCACCTCCGTCGCCACGACCGCGAAGCCCCTGCCGGCATCCCCGGCGCGGGCCGCCTCGATCGTGGCATTGAGCGCGAGTAGGTTTGTCTGCTCGGCGATCTCGCTGATGAGGCCGACGATCTGTCCGACCTCCAATGCCGCCTCCTCCAGGGTGCTGACGGCCGTGCGGGTTGTCTGCGCGGTCTCCGCCGCCTCCTTGGCGATCCGTGTCGACTCGCCGACCTGGTTGCTGATTTCCTGGATCGAAGAGGACAACTCCTCCGTCGCCGCGGCCACCGTCTGGACGTTCGCGGTCGCTTCCTCGGACGCGCTCGCGACCATGGTCGATTGCTCCATGGTCTGTTCGGCGACCTGCGTCATGGATTGAGCGGCACCGTCCAGGTCGCCGGTCGCCGCCGCGACCTTGTCGAGCATGCCGCGGACGCTGTCGTCGAACGCCGTGGTCAGCTCTTCGATCTGTCGGGCCCGCGCCTCGCGCGCCTCTCTATCGGCCTTCTGGGCCTCTGCCATCGCATCGTTCTCGATCATGCTGGTCTTGAAGACCTCCACGGCACGCGCCATCAGCCCGAACTCGTCACGCCGGTCGACTCCGGGGACCTCGACCGACGTGTCATGCTTGGCCAGTCGCCCCATGACTTGCGTCAGGGTCACCACCGATTTGGACATTCCACGACCCAGGGTCATCGCGATGGTGACACCCAACCCGAAGCTGACGAGGCTTGCGACGGCGACCTCGATCTCGGCCAGGAACACCTCGGCCAGGACATCTTCCTCGATCTGTGCCTCAAGGGCCGTCGCGTCCGCCAGGAACGCCTCGGCCGAGTGGATGATATGGTCGGCGCTCGCCTGCAGCGATCCGTCGACGATTTCGCGGACCATGACCTCGTCCTTATGCGCTTTCTGCAGTGCCTCTCGATACTCCGAGAACAGCGCGGTCACCTCCGCGAAGAGCGCCGCCGAGCGCGGGGTCGTGGCCACCGTTTCCAGCTTACCGATATAGGACTCGGACTTGACGATCTCTTCCTCGACCAACGCCGCGACATCGGTATCCTTGTGGCCGAGCAATGTGTTCGAGTGGATCTGCAGCAGCAGAAGGTGTTCGCGCGCGGTTCCCGCCAGCAGGGCCGCCTCCAGGTTGCCGGCGGCGATGAACTCTTCCTGCATCTTGTCCATGTCGGCGACCAGCAACGCACCGTTCGGCAGCATCGTGTCCTTGACCAGCGACTTCAACTCGCGCTCCAGAACGGCCGCGTCAGCGAAATCGAGATTGTAGGCGGCGATCGACGTCTCGATTTCGGTAACGCGGCCGACCAGCGTGTCCGGGATCTCTCGCTGCTTCAGGGCCTCGATGTCGGCCTGGATCTCGGCAGCGATGGACTGGACCTTCTCGGCGTCGCTTTCCTTGCCTCGACTGGCGAATTCTCGGGCGTGCGCGGACATCTTCGCGAACTTCGCCTCGATATGAGCTGCCAGCCCGGCCTCTTTGGCGATCTCCGCGAACTGATGCACGTTGGTCGAGACGTGCGTCAGATTGTAGAAGGTCAGTCCGGCTCCCAGGACGAAAACACTGATCACCGCGCCGAAACCGGCAAGGATTTTGAACTGTGTCGAGTCGCGCGTGCGGATGACGTCGTTCGACATTTCTGGTTGTTTCGTCATCGCCTGTTTCCTTTATGATATTCCGCTACACTGTTAAAAACCTCGGAGACTCTCCGAAGCCGTTGTGGCGAGAACCAAGGGCTTTTCTAGTTGTGAAGCGAAGTGCTCTCGTAGCTCTGGATGGTGGAGGCAACAGATTAACGAGATATTTATCGGGAAAATTCTTCAAATTTCGTTCTTCGATGCGGCGTTGCGCTCTGAACTTCTTTGAATACCAATATAAGAACTTAATGAGTTAATTTTCATAAAATAGTTGCAAAATCCTAAGGAACAGCAGAATCAAACACGGCGAGAAGACAGACTTGGTGCGCATGTCACTCAATTTTTGCAGATCAGATTTGCAGGTTTTTATGTGATCCAGCGCGAGCTCACGGCGGTTTGCGATGGAGTTGACAGCCTGGAAATCCCCCCTATCGTCTGATGCGGGCCGCCGCTCCCCAACGAGCGGTAACATCGAAGGATGAAGCCATGAAGCCGCAGCAACTGCCGCGGGTGCCATTGTTCTCGTCCGGACCGTGTGCGAAGCGACCCGGATGGGGCCCCGCCAATCTCGCCGACGCCGCCCTCGGGCGGTCCCACCGTTCCAAGATCGGAAAAGCCAAGCTGGGCGACGTGATCGAGCGATCACGCCGCATCCTCGGCATTCCCGACGCCTACCGTATCGCCATCGTTCCGGCCTCCGACACCGGGGCGGTCGAGATGGCCATGTGGTCGATGCTCGGCGCCCGCGGCGTCGACATGCTGGCCTGGGAGAGCTTCGGGGCCGGCTGGGTCACCGACGTGACCAAGCAACTGAAGCTCGATGACGTGCGGGTGCTCGAGGCGCCCTATGGCGAGCTCGTGGACCTCGCGGCGGTCGATTTCTCCCGCGACGTGGTCTTCACCTGGAACGGCACGACCTCGGGCGTGCGGGTGCCGGACGGCGACTGGATCCCGGCGGACCGGGCCGGCCTGACGATCTGCGACGCCACCTCGGCCGCCTTCGCCATGGATCTGGCCTGGGACAAGCTCGATGTCGTCACGTGGTCCTGGCAGAAGGTGCTCGGCGGCGAGGCGGCCCACGGCATGCTGGTGCTGAGCCCGCGCGCCGTCGAGCGGCTGGAGAGCTACACCCCGCCGTGGCCGCTGCCGAAGCTGTTCCGCATGACCAAGGGCGGCAAGCTGAACGAGGGCATTTTCAAGGGCGAGACCATCAACACCCCGTCCATGCTGGCGGTCGAGGACGCGCTCGACACGCTCGCTTGGGCCGAGGCGATCGGCGGCCTGCCGGCCCTGAAGGCGCGGTGCGAGGCCAATCTCGCCGCCATCGAGCGGTGGGCGGATGCGTCCGACTGGGCCGGGTTCCTCGCCGCCGACAAGGCCACCCGCTCCTGCACCTCGATCTGCTTGTCGATCGTCGATCCGGCGTTCCTGTCGCTGTCCGCCGACGCCCAGGCCGCCGCCGCCAAGAAGGTGGCGACGCTGGTCGAGGCGGAGGGCGCGGGCTACGACATCGCCGGCTACCGCGACGCGCCGCCGGGTCTGCGGATCTGGGGCGGGGCGACGGTGGAGACCGCCGATATCGAGGCCCTGCTGCCCTGGCTCGACTGGGCCTGGGGCGAGGTGAAGGCCTCGCTCGCCGAGGCGGCCTAGCCCTTTTTCAATCGACTTCCCGGCCTTGAGCCGGGACCCAGGGGACACGTCACCGGCCCCTGGGTCCCGGATCGCGCGATGCGCGTCCGGGAAATCGATCCGTCAACGACATTCCTGGGAGCAACCCATGCCCAAGGTTCTGATTTCCGACAAGCTGAGCGAGCAGGCGGTTGAGATTTTCCGCGCGCGCGGCATCGACGCCGATTTCCGTCCCGGCCTCGCCGCCGACGAGCTGCTGTCCGTCATCGACGGCTATGACGGTCTCGCCATCCGGTCCGCCACCAAGGTCACGGCCGAGGTGCTGGCCAAGGCGGCCAACCTCAAGGTCGTCGGCCGCGCCGGCATCGGCGTCGACAACGTCGACACCAAGGCGGCGACCGAGCGCGGGGTTGTCGTCATGAACACGCCCTTCGGCAACGCGGTGACCACCGCCGAGCACGCCATCGCCATGATGTTCGCGCTGGCCCGCCAGATCCCCCAGGCGAACGCCTCGACCCAGGCGGGCAAGTGGGAGAAGTCGAAGTTCATGGGGGTCGAGCTGACCGGCAAGACGCTGGGCCTGATCGGCTGCGGCAATATCGGGTCCATCGTCGCCGAGCGGGCGCGGGGGCTGCGCATGCGGGTGCTCGCCTACGATCCCTACCTCTCGGAGAGCCGGGCCGTCGAGATCGGCGTGCGCAAGGTCGACCTGGAGGAGCTGTTCGCCGAGGCCGACATCGTGTCGCTGCACACCCCGCTGACCGACAGCACCCGTGGCATCGTCGACGCCGCGGCCATCGCCAAGATGAAGCCCGGGGTGCGCATCGTGAACTGCGCCCGCGGCGGCCTGGTGGTTGAGGAGGACCTGCGCGCTGCCCTGGACGCGGGCACCGTGGCCGGCGCCGCGTTCGACGTGTTCGTCACCGAGCCGGCGACCGAGAACGTGCTGTTCGGTCATCCGAACGTTGTCTGCACCCCGCATCTTGGCGCCGCCACCTCCGAGGCGCAGGAGAAGGTGGCGCTGCAGATCGCCGATCAAATGAGCGACTACCTGCTGACCGGCGCGGTCTCCAACGCGATCAACGTGCCGTCGGTCTCGGCCGAGGAAGCGCCGATCCTGCGCCCCTACATGCGCCTCGCCGAGCTCATGGGGTCGTTCTGCGGCCAGCTCACCCGCTCGGCGATCCGCTCGATCTCCATCGAATTCGAGGGACACGCCGCGGCTCTCAACGCTGAGCCGATCAAGTCGGCGGCCATCGCCGGGGTGCTGCGCCCGCAGGTCGACAGCGTGAACATGGTCAACGCCCCGTCGCTCGCCGGTCAGCGCGGCATCGACGTCAGCGTCACCCGCCACGACCGGGATCCGGACTACCAGACCCTGTTGCGCCTGACCGTTACCACCGAGACCCGCACCCGCGAGGTCGTCGGCACGCTGATCGGCGGCGACAAGCCGCGCCTGGTCGGGGTGCAGGGGATCGCGGTCGAGGCCGATTTCGCGCCGCGCATGCTCTACGTTCGGAACTACGACAAGCCGGGCTTCATCGGGGCCCTGGGCTCGATGCTGGGCGACGCGGGGGTGAACATCGCCACCTTCCATCTCGGCCGGCGGGATTCCGGCGGCGAGGCGATCGCCTTGGTCGAGGTCGACGAGCGGATC
>JGI12316J15310_10000215_pt23 | contig 22424 bp, 18 predicted proteins | sample MarCyaLeptolynsp_FD_15310 | JGI IMG/M metagenome (IMG submission 15310)
CCGACCCGTCGTGCAGGTACGGCGCGGTCTCCCAGATGCCCAGCAGCGTTGGCGTGTCGATGCCCGGCAGGTCCATGCCGAGCCGCTGACCGGAGGTCGGCAGCAGCGTGCCCACGTCGTGCAGATTGCCATCGGCGCTGTCGGTGAAGTCGTCGCCGCCGTGGCACGCGTCGCACCCGAGCTGACCGAAGATCGCCTCACCCTCGATCGCGTCGTCGGTCATCGAACCGTCGTCGTTGCGGAATGGGCTGCGGTGCACCGCGTCCAGCGAGGTCACGAACGCCGCCATCGCGTCGAGATCCGGATCGAGCCCAGCCTTGGCGGCGCCCAGCGGAGCATCCGCATCGCTGCCGGGGTAATCCGCCGCGCCGATGAACCCTGCGCCGCCAAACGCATTGCGAATGTCGTGCTCGAAGTCCTGAATCTCGTCGAAGTTGGCGCTCCAGTGCACACGCCCGTGACCCATCCCGCGCCGGCCGAGCAGCGAGATGTTGTTGCGCAGTCCCTCGCCGCGGTCGGTGAAGTCCCAGATGCGCCCGTCCTCGAAGCCGTCGAAGTGGCACGTGCCGCACGAGACGTAGCCCTCGGCGGTCATGCGGGTGTCCTCCGAGTCGTAGAACACCTGCTTGCCGCGCAAGACCTCGGGCGCCAGCGTCTCGCGCTCGACGGTAGGAATGTCGGCGAGGCGCACCGCCTTGAAGTCCACCGAGGCCAGGATCTGGCTGACGTCGAAGACGACGATCGAGCGCGACAGCCAGCCGTGCACGAACAGCTTGCCGTCCGGGCCCAGCACACTCGCGCGCGGTCCCAGGCCGGCCTCTTTGAGGTCGGCTGCCGAGGTGCGCAGGCCGTAGCGGTCGCGCACGTCGATGAAGGCGCTGCCGAGCACGGTGACGAACGCGTAGTCGCCCAGTGGAGAGAAGGTGACGTGGGCGGGCAGGTTGCGGTCGTCCAGATCCAACCGGCGTTCGAGCACCTCGGCGCCGGTGGCCACGTCGATGCTCGCCAGCATCGGGCGCACGGTGTTGTCCTCGTTGAGCGCCTCGCCGTCGCGCACGATGCCGCGCTCGACGTTGTCTTTTTTGCCCGTGACCCAGGCTTCCTGTCCGTCGGGGGACAGCGCGACCGAAAACAGGTAGTTCGGCACGCCGCGTCCGGTCTGATCGGTGTCGGGGCCCGGATCGACCGGCAGCTCGATTGTTGAGCGCACCGACATCGTGGCGGCATCGAGCAGCACCACGTGCCCGGCGTGCTGCTCGGAGATGAAGCGCGTGACCCATAGCGTGGCGCCGTCGCCCGACAGCGCGAGACCCCGGGGCCAGCCTCCGACCGACACCGGCTTGCCCACCGTCTTGGACTCGAGCTCCACGGTCACGACCTGACCCGTGGCCATCAGCGAGACGTAGGCCTGAGTCTCGCCCATCACGATGCCCATCGGCTGAGAGGCATAGGGCAGCCGCAGGCCGTCGACGACCTCGAGCGTGTCCAGATCGACGATCGCGATCGCGTAGTCCTCGCGCGCCAGCACCCAAAGCCGGCCGTCGGGGGCCAGTGCAAGGCTCGACGGTCGCGCGTAGACGTCGATCTCGGCGACCTTGGTCAGGCCGGCGGCGTCGACCACGGTGACGGTGTCGTTGTCGGGATTGGCATTGACGACGATGCCACGCGCCTCGTCATAGACGATCGTGGTGCTCGAAACGGGCGTACCCGCGGTCAGGGGCTCGTAGACGGTGTGGGTGAAGGCGTGCCCGGCAAAGGGCGTCTCGTCGTCCCGCACCAGCAGGTTGACCGGGTAGTGTCCCGGCTCGGCGTAGTCGTACGTGACCGTCGAGAGGTCCGAGGACCACTCGCCGGCGTCGGTGCCGTCGCCGAAGTCCCAGCGGTACTCCACCGTGCCGACCGCATCGGTCACCGTGGCGGAAAACGTGCTGGTCTGTCCGCGCTCGGCTGGCGCGTGGGTGATCTCGACCTCGAGCGCCTCAGCTCGCTGGGCAACCGCGAGGCTGAGCACTGCGCCAAGTCCAACGGCGAAGATGCGCATGGTCGTCACAGCACGGTGAAGGTCGAGCGATACTCCTCGGCGATCGCGTTGCCGCCGAGGTCCGTGATGCCGCCTGCCGGCAGCACGACCTCGTAGGTCGAGCCCGAGTTCAGGGGAGCATCGGGGGTGAAGTTGAGCATCGTGCGCATGTGGCCCCACGTGCCGGTGACGCACCCGGACTCGTCGCTGTCGAGCTCGCGAACGTAGAAGCTGGCCGTGTTGACCGTGGCCAGCTCGATCTGGTCCGAGAACGACAGCCCGATCGCGCTCGTTGCCGGAACCTGCAGACCCTCGGGCGGCCAGATCGCGTTGACGACCGGCGGCGTCACGTCGGGGGCGCTCGTCTCCACGGCGATGAAGGTCCCGGCGTAGCCTTCGGGAGTGAGCTGGTCGTCCGACAGCACGAGAAGGTTGCCCATCTTGAGGGTGAACTGGTCGTCGTTGCCGCCGAGCTCCCGTCCCTCGATCTTGTCGAGCTCGATCGGATCGGACATGTCCGAGACGTCGTAGCGAATCGCGCCGGGAAACGGCCGAAGAAGGCCGAGGAACATGCGGTCGTCGCCGAAGCTGACGTATTCGCTCTGGTCGGTGTTCATGCCCTCGAGCACCGGCGTGATGGTGGTGGGGTCCGACAGGACGTCGAAGATGCGCAGGGGCGTCTGCAGGATGACGTGCCCTCCGTAGTACCAGCCGATGTAGCTCTCCGGCTCGATCACGGAGTCGAGCAGGACCGGATTGTCCGGATCGCTGATCTCCATCGTGGCCACCCCGCCGTGTTCCTTGGGTGTGCTGAGGATCAAGATGTTGCCCATCGCGAACACTGGCCCGACGAAGAAGCCGCCCGTGGCGGAGTTGGGCAGGGTGTCGACCACGACCGGAGCCTCGACATCGGACACGTCCACGATGTGCAGGCCGGTGTCGTTGCCCCCGACGTAGACGCGGCTGCCCTGCCACGCCAGACCCCACACGCCGGCCGCGATGTCGCCGTAGTTGATCCCTGCGAGCTCGGTGTGGCTGACGTGACTGGGATCGGTCATGTCCGTCAGGTCCCAGATGTCGAAGCCCAGGCCCGAGATCGTCGCCGCGTAGAAGCGGTCGCCGACCTTAGCCAGCGTGAGCTGATGCGACTCGGCCTCCCCGATGCTGTGCTCGCTCTGAAAGTTCGACAGCTGCTCCGGCTCGTCGAGGTTCGACACGTCCCAGGTCGAAAAGCGCGCGTTGCCGGCGAGCATCAGGTAGCCGTCGAGCACCGTCGGCTGGTTGTGGTGCACGTTGGCGAGCGTGGGGCTCACCGCTTGGCCATGGCTGTCCTCGGGGTACTCGACGTTGGGGATCACGCCGCGCGGTCGGGGCACCTCGAGGTCCTCGCCGCACGCGGCCATCGGCGGGGCGCCGCTGCTGCTGCCCTCGTCGGCCCCGGTTGCGCCCCCGGAGCTGTCGGTCGCGGGGATCGTCGTCGCCGCGGTGGCAGCGTTGCCCGTCCCCGGCGCGTCCCCGCCGCCGGTGCTCGTGCCGTCGCTGCCGCGCTCGACCGGATCAGAGCCGCAGCCCACCAGGCCCACGGCGAGCGCCAGCCCCAATGATCGTGCCCCGCGAATCATCCCGGGGACGATAACCGATGGGGCCGCCGCCCGGGGCGCGGGGATCAGTCCGTATCGCTGGCGGGCGGATAGACCAAGTCGTGCTCGAGCGAGAGCTCGCCGATCGCGTGGGTCTCGGCACAGCGGAGCGCGCGGACCAAAGCGGTATCACCGACCGTGGGGGGGTGGCGGGTGCCCAGCGCGACGAACAGTCGACCCGGCTCCATGCGGAGGTTCGTGCGGAAAAACGGCCGCCAGTGCTCACCGTCCTGTGACATCTCGTACGACACGATGTCGGCGGTGTCGTGGCGGTCCTCGATCTGGATGCGGAAGAAGCGGTCCTCGGGACCGAGTGCCTGATGGTGGCCGCGGATGGCCGGCGCAAGCGGGAACACCCAGCGACCGCCGTACACGAGGATCCCGGCCATGAAGATGCCGTCGCCGTCGTCGAGCCCGATGATCAACTCGTGGTCCTCGTCGCGGGACGCGGTCGCAGCAACCTCGAACTCGATGGCGCGGTCGAGAAAGGCCGGGGTGTTGACCAGCTCGGTACGAACGAACTCGTCCGCCGCGTCTGTCCCGACTTCGGACGGGGGAAGCGTCAGTCGAAGCTCCTCGATGGTCCGGTCGACGCCCGCCGATGGGGTCCATTCGTGCTCGGCCGACAGCAGGTCTTCCCCGATGTCGCACGCGCCGGCGTCCTCGGCCGTGGCAGGGACCACGACGTCGTCGGCGACCTCGGTGCTCGGGGACTGGCTCATCGCCACCGCGGCCACCGCCGCCGAGCTGAGCGCCGCGCCTCCGATCCAGCGCGGGGCGGTCGAGGGGCGAGACGCCCGGCGCAGGGCGTCGACCACTTCGTGTAGGTCAGCGTATCGACGCGCCGGTTCCGGGTCGAGCATGCGGGCGATGACCCGCCATACCGACCGACGCAGCTTGGGTGGGCGCGGCGGCGGGTCGAAGTTGCGCGGCTCGAAGGGAGCCCGGTGGGCGATCAACTCGTAGAGCGTCACCCCCAAGGCGAACTGATCGGTCGACGGCGATGGTGGATCGCCGCGCCAGAGCTCGGGGGCCATGTACAGCGGGGTGCCCGCGATTCGCCCGTTGCGCGTGATGACCGGCGCCTCGTCATCGTCGCTGCGAAAGGTGGTGACCTCGTCCTTGCCCAGTCCCCCGCGTGCCAGCCCAAAGTCGATGATCTTGGGCTCCCCGTCGTCGTCGAGGACCACGTTGAGCGGCTTGAAGTCTCCGTGCACCAGCTTGGCAGCATGGGCCGCGGCGAGACCCGTTGCGCAGCGGATCGCCACCTCGACGACGGCCTCGGCCGAGGGCCTGGACTTCTTGACCCAATGCTCGAGCAGCAGGCCCGGCAGGTATTCCATCACCGCAAAGACCTGTCCGTCCTTGGTCAGGCCGACCTCGTGCACCGTGACGATGTAGCGGTGACGAAGCCGCGCGAGCGCCTCGGCTTCGGCCAGCAGCTGCCGCTGCGCGCGCTCGTCGGTGCCACGCGCGTGCAGCTTGATCGCGACCTCGCGCTTGAGCGCCGGATCGACCGCGAGATAGACCACACCCATGCCGCCGCGGCCGAGCTGACGGACGATCTCGAACTTGCCGATCTTCGTCACGGGCGCTTCCGGAAAGAGCGACCGTTCCATGACCGACAGCGTCGTCGGGAACTCGGTGACGACGTCGGTCATGCTGGCCAGTATAGGGCGTGGCGATGGGCCCGTGGTACGTTGGAGATGCGGTGGCGGGCTCGGACGACGACGACGCGGGACTGCACGCGCGCTGGCTCGAAGGGGATCGCGGAGCCGGTCGCGAGCTCTTTCGCCGGCATGGCCGCGCCATCATTCGCTTCATTCGCAGCAAGTTCCCCGGGGTGGCCGAGGACCTCAGTCAAGAGGTCTTTGCTCGCTTCTTCCGCACGACCAAGGGGGACGTCGACGTGCGTCCGTTCCTGTTCGGGATCGCGCGCAACGTCGTGTTCGAGGAAGTGCGCCGACGCCAGCCAGGAGCGGACGTCGGCGTGACCTCGATCGTGGATCTGCAACCGCCCTCGAGCACTCAGATGCTCGAGCGGCATCGGCTGCTGCAGGCGCTGCAGGTGCTTCCGCTCGACCATCAGGTCGTCCTCGAGCTGCATTACTGGGAGGGCATGGCGTCCGAGGAGCTCGGCGTGGCGCTGGGGGTGACCGCCAGTGCAGCGCGGAGCCGGGTCGCAGCGGCCCGTGATCGGCTGCGTGCGTCGCTGCAGAAGCGCTTTCCCAAGCGCCCCGAGACCGACTTCGTGGATCTCGAGCGTTGGGCACAGCAGCTCCGAGCGGCGATCGACGAGCGCTGACACGGTCGCTCAGAGCTCCTCGAGCCAGCCGGCGTAGGCGGGATTGCCGACGCCGTCGACGTCCATGCCGAGCTTGCGGCACAGACTGGTCAGCAGGTGGTTGTGTGGGGTCCCGCCGGTCCCGTCCAGGTGCGGATTGTGGCTGCCGTCGCTGAAGTAGTACTGCAGGTAGCGACCCATCTCGATCTGCCCCGCGCCGCCGGCGAGCACGATCGGCAGGTCGACGTTGCTGTGCAGCGCGGGGTCGCCCATGTCCGACGTCCAGCACACGATCGTGTTGTCGAGCAGGGTCTTGCCGTTTTCCTCGGTGATGGAATCGAGCTTGCCGAGCAGGTCGGCGACCGTCTGCGCCCAGAAGGTCTGCATCTTGAGGTAGTCGCTGCGGTACGGTTCGGATTCGATCACCGATCCTCCCGCAACGGCGCCGTGGGCCAGCTCGTTGTGGGTGTCGTAGTTGATGTCGAGGAACGGCAGCGGCTCGCCGGACGTCGAGTACAACAGCTGTAGCCCCGCGACGTGGGTGAGGCGACAGGCCAGGCTTTGGGTCACGATGTCCGACAGTTCGGTGATGGTGCGCGGGAACGCATCCGGGCTGTTGTCGAAGAAGAACTCGTCACCCGATCCTTGCACGTCGGGCGGGGTGCACGAGGCGATCGGAAGATCGAGCCGCGCCTCGAGATCGGCGATCGCATCGAGGTGCGCCTCGAGCTTGGCGTTCTCCGTTGCACCGACGGTGGCCTGCAGCGCTGCGATCTGCGCCCGCGAGGTGTCGAGAATGCTCTGCTTGCGGGCGACCAGCGCGAGCGCGGCCGGGTCGGGCCCATCGGGCGTCACGCCGTCGAACAGCCGGTTGAAGATGGCCAGCGTGTTGCTCTCGCCGACCACGGGCTGCACCTGCCCGCCGACGTTCTCGAAGAACGCCGAGGTGCCGTACCCGAAGGTGCCGTCCAGACCCATCACGAAGTTGACGCGATCGTTGGGCGCGGGATTGGTCGCCTGCAGATGCTCCGCAACGAGCTTGTCGATCGATTCATGCGTGGCCCCGTCGACGTTGCCAGTGATCCGGTTGCCGCCCGTGAACATCGAGGCCATGCCACCTTCGTGGCCCGAGGCGGTGGCGCTGTAGGCCGACAACATCTCGAGCCCCTCGACGACGCACAGCTTGTCCTTGAACGGCTCGAGCGGAGCGAGAATCGAGTCGGGAAAGTCGAGCGTCCACGCGCTGCCCGAGACCTGCGGGCGCCAGTGGGGAAAGGATGTGCCGTGCGGCGTGTAGATCAACAGCAGGCGGCAGGGCACGCCGCCGTCATCGGCGTGCGCGACGGCGCTGGTGAGCATGCGCGCCAGAGGCGTCGTGGCGGCCAGCGCAGTGGCGGCCTGTACGAAGCGTCGTCGACTCAGTCCGAGGAGATGCATCGGCTCGTCCCTTCTATTCGCCCCTTCGCACGATTGCGCTGGGTCCCGCCGCCCACTGGGCGACCATCTCGAGCAGGTTGCCGTCCGCCCCGGCGCCGGCCTCGATGAACTCCTCGGGCACGCAGGCGCCGGAGTAGTCGGTGGGCGCGCTCATTGCCACCATGTGAAAGTTCATCGCAAAGCAGTCGCGCACATCGGTCCCGGCGGCGAGCAGGTCAGCCATCGAGGCGAGGCCCTCAAAAGCCCCGTTGCTGTCGGCGGTGCCCGCGAGCTCGCCCGTCGCGTCGACCGCCACGCCGTTTTCGGTGTCGCGCCAGCGGCCGAGCTCGTCGTAGTGCTCGAACGCGAAGCCAAGCGGGTCGATGAGCGAGTGGCAGCCGGCGCAGGTCGGGTCGTCGACGTGGGCCTCGGTGCGCGAGCGGGTCGTCGGCAGCTCCGGATCGCTGGGAAGGTTGGTGTCGACCGTGGGCGGGGGAGGGGGCAGCGTTTGGCACAGCAGGCGCTCGCGTACCAGCACGCCGCGTTTGACCGGCGAGCTGCCGTCGGGATGGGCGAACGCGGCGAGGAGAGCCGGCTGGCCCAGCACACCGGGTCGATCGGGCGACTCGATGCGCTCCATGCCGCCGCCGTCGGGCGTGGGCAGCCCGTACAGCGGCGCGAGCACCTCGTCGACGAAGGTGACGCGCGCCGCGAGCAGGGTCTTCACGCTTGCGTCCTCTTCGTAGAGCACGTACTCGAGGTAGCGGCGCATCGACTGCTCGAGGCGCTCGCGAACGTCGGCGTCGTAGGCCGGATCGGCCTTGGTCAGCCCCTCGAGCGCATCGAGCTCGAGCCACGACCACACGAACTCCACCACGCGCGCACGGCCCTTGGGGGTCGCGAGCAGGCGTCGCGACTGCTCGACCCGAACGTCATCGTCGAGCAGCGCCCCCGCGTCGGCGAGCTCGGTGAGCTCCTCGTCGGGCGGCGCCTCGGTGAGAGTGAACGACAGCAGGCTCGCGATCTCGGGTCCGGTGAGAAAGCCGTTGTCTCCGAGCTCGGAGCGGTACAGGTGGGCGGGCGACATCAGCATGCCCGCGACGGCGGCCGCGATCGCCGTGCGGAAGTCCCCGGTCTCGTCGAAGTCGGCGTCGAACAAGGCCACGATCGCGTCGACCTCTGCGCCCTCGATCGGCCGCCGGTACACGCGGGGCAGGGTCTGCTCGACGAAGCCTCGGGCGCAGGTCGAGGTGGGATCGTCGGCCGCGCAGGGGACATACGCGGCGAGGTCGGCCGCAACGAGGTCGCCGACCGCGAGCGATACCGACAGCATCTGCTCGAGCCGGACGTCGGACATCACTCCGGCCTCGGCGCTGGCGTAGTAGCCGTTGACCTTGGGATCGGCGGGCAGCAGGCCGGTCGCGAGCGGGTCGGTGATGCCAAAGACCGCCTCGAGGCTGCCGTCGAGCTCGGCGCGGGTCAGCAGGCGCAGCTTGGCGGTGGACCCGAGCTCGCAATCGAGCGGGACGTCGTCGCCATCGGGTGGGTCGTCGTCGTCGTCGTCATCGTCGTCATCGCCGTCATCACCCGCGTCGCCACCATCCGCGTCGTCGGGGCTGCCGTCGCGACCCGAGTAGCAGCCCACGGCGAGCGCGCTCGCGAGCGCGAACGTGGACAATTGACGGACCGCGAACCGTGCCACGACGAGCACATGCACGCGGGCGCGACCGTGTCCGGATTTTCTTTGCGGGCGACGTGCTCGTGCACGGAACGTAGCGGTCGCTACTGGAACCTCGACGCCGTCAGGGGGTAGCGTAAGGTGGGATGTGGGGACGCTACGGGTGGCTGGGTATGGCGCTGATGACCGCCGTCGTCGGTTGCGGCGGCACGTCGCCGGAGATGACGCAGAGCGCCACCACGGAGGCCGACGAAGGCAGCGCAGGCCCGACGACCTCGGAGTCGACAACCGCGACCGGCGGACTAACGAGCCCCCAGCCGACGACTTCCGGAGCGGAGGACGGCTCCAGCGATGGCGCGGCCGACAGTACCGGTGACGACACGGATGCCGACGGCGGGAGCTCGGGGTCCGGCGGTGACGCGGCCGCGGCGTGCCTGCCCCAGGCCGCGATCGATGCGATGCGGCAGCCGTTTTCCTGCGAGACGCTGCCGTTCGTCAAAGCTCCGGTCGAGATGCTCCCGTTCGAATGCCATACCCAGGGCATCGGTCTGTCTCCGTCCCACGAGCACTTCGTCGTGACCTGCCAAGACGAGGGCGCCGGTGATCGCGGCCGCGTCCTGAGCTTCGCCGTCGAGCCGGATGACGACGGCGAGCACCTCGCCATCGATGCGATCGACCTGTTGTTTGCGACCGATGCCAATCACCCTTCGGCCATTCAGATCGACGCGGGTGGTCGGTTCCTGGTCGCGATGGCCGGCGGCGACGGTGAGCCTTCGCAGCTGCACCGTTTGAGCATCGACGCTGCCGGGCAGCTCACCGAGCTCGGCGTGGCGGTGGCGCATCCGGCCGGTCACGTGGGCGCCGTAGCCCAGTCGGACGCGCTCGCGATCGGCTGCGGCTGGGACTGCGACACCTTCGACGTCTTCTCGCTCGCCGACGACGGTACGCCCGGTCTGGCGGGTCATCACGACACCGCCGACCTCGTCCTTGAGGGCGTGGATGAAAACGTCGGTGCCTACAACTCGCTCGCCCTGGTCCGGCGCTGCGAAGACGACCGGTCTCTGCTGCTGGCGTCCCACGGGGACTGGCTCGACGTCTGGTCGCTCGACGACCTCACGACGACGCCTGCGCTGACCAAGCTGGCCAAGCGCCAGATCAACGAGGATGTCGTGCACTGGGGCAGCCGGCCGATCTTCTACGAAGGCATGACCCCCGAGCTCACCGACGACGATGTCGCGATCTGGGCGGCCCCCCACGATTTCGGCACCAACGACTGCCCCGACGGCACCCGCTGCATGCAGTTCGCCTACCGCTGCACCTTCGGCGGCTGATCAGAACGAGGCGCACTCGGGTTGGATGATCGCGGCGGCCTGTTTTTGCAGGACGCGGGATTGCGCGGCATCCAGGTCCAACAGGGGCATCACGTTGTCGACGGGGTTCAGGTCGGTCAGCGCGGCGAAGACGACGTTGGCGGCGAGGTATGAGCCGGGCTTGCCCGGGTGGTTGTTGTCCGAGGCGTACAGGTCGATCTCGGGGGCCCGCGCCGACGCGGCCATCCAGGCTTCACCGACTTCGATGACCTCGGCGCCGGTTCGCCGCGACAGCTCGGCGTAGCCGTCGCGGACCTTCGCCTGCATCTCGCCGGGCGTGTACCCGTACTTGCCGAACCGGTAGATGCTGGCGTCGGCCTTGCGCGCCCAGGTTTCAAACAACAGCGGTTCCGCCCCGGCCTTGCGGACGCGCTCGACGAGCGCTTGTCCCGCGGCAAGAAAGCCCTTGCGGTTGCGCAGCGTATCCAGGCTGTGGCTTTGCAGGATCACGTAGTCCCACTCGCGCTCGGCGAGCTTCTTGGCGGTCTTGCGCGACTCGAGGTGGTACTCGAAGTTCTTGCCGCCCATCGCCAGCAGCTCGGTGCGCAGCTCGACCCCTGCGTGCTCGCCCAGCGCCGCGACCAGGTCGGGCAGCTGGTTCATGATCATGTAGCTGTTGCCGATGAACAGCACAGCGAGGGGCTCGGGCGTCTCGCAGTGCGTACGCTTGGACGCCTTGTCTCCGTGCTCACCCTGGCCGTCGTTGGCGACGGCAGACCCGCCGGGCAGCGCCAACAGGGCGGCACCCAGCCCCAACACCCGCAATCCCTTCACAGCGAAACCACGATAGCGCGAGGCGTCCCCGCTGTGTGCGCGCGCCTGTAGCATGAGCGTCGCGATGAACCTGCAGGGAAAGACCATCGTCATCACGGGAGGCTCGGCTGGCGTCGGTCTCGAAGTTGCGCGACAGCTCGTCGCACGTTCAGCCAACGTCGTCATCACGGGGCGCGATGGCGCGCGACTGCAGCGGGCGGCGAACGATCTCGGTCACGCCGAGCAAGTGATGACGGCGCCCGTCGATGTCGGCGACATCGCCGCCGGTCGTTCGATGCTCGCCGACGCCGAGTCCCGATTCGGGGCTCTGCACGGCCTGGTCAACAACGCGGGGTTCAACGCCCGCGGCCCCGTGCTCGAGTGCGACGCCGAGGACCTCGGCCGCATCGTCGATACCAATCTCCGCGCGCCGATCCTTCTGTGTCACGCGGCAGTCCCGAAGATCGTGCGCGCCGGGGGCGGGGCGATCGTCAACGTTGCATCACTGGCCGGACGTGTGCCCCTGCCCGACGAGGCCACCTACTCCGCGACCAAGTTCGGCCTGCGGGCGTTTTCCCTCGCGCTCGCCGAGGAGCTCAAGGATCGCGGCGTGGCCGTCTCGGTCGTCTCTCCGGGTCCGATCGAGACTGGCTTCATCATGGACGACATCGACGACACGCCACCTTTGGTGTTCTCGCAACCGATGTCCCAGCCCGAGGAGATCGCGGGCGACGTCGTCGCGTGCCTCGAGGATGGCAAGCCCGAGCGCGTGCGACCCAAGTCGTCCGGGGCGCTGACGACGGTCGCCTACCTGGTGCCGCCGCTCGCTCGCGTCCTGCGGCCTGTGCTCGAACGACGCGGGGCCAAGGTCAAAGAGTCCTACCGCCGCAAGTACGGTCGGTAACCCTCACGTCTTCCAGAAGTATTCGCCCATCGGAATCGTGCGCACCCGCCAGATCCGGGTGAAACGCATGACGACGATGAGCACGACGATCAGGTTCCACACCAGCCGCAGCGGGTTTCTGCCCGCACCGTAGAAGCGAAACGGATTGGTCAGATCCGCGGTGGTGGCAAAGCACTCCTCCACGATGCCCTCCCACGGCGGCGCATCGTCGGTCAGCGGCTCGAGCACGAGGTTGCGGACGTAGCGGCAGCGCGGCTGGATCTTCGCGGTGACGGGCGACAGCCGGTCGTGCCAGCGATGAATCCACGTGTCGCGCGACATGCCCGGCGGGCGCTCGATCAGGTTGAGCGTCACCAGACCCGGCGAGCGCTCGGTGTCGGGCCAGTCACGTGGGCCGTGGTGCTCGTTGTCGCCGTAGTCGGTGTAGACCGACTCCTCGACCCGATACGCCGCCTGGCGAAACAGCGCGTCTTCGAAGAGGGGGGCGAGCCGCGAAGGATCGTCGATCCACACGTTGAGCAGCGCGCACGGAAGATGCTCGCCGCGCCCGAAGGGCGAAGGGGAGGGAACGTCGGATCGGGCGTCGACGACATCGATGCCCAGCCGGGTGGCTCCCTGCTCGACGATCGCATCGCCGAGCTCGAGTACCGCGTCGGTGAGCTCGGAGCGCGAGCGCTTGGCTTCGTCCCACAGCAGCACGCATGCCTTCATGATGGTTTGTCTCCGGAGCTCTGATCTTCGTACAGGCGGCGCGTAGCCCGGCTGAATAGGCGCACGGCCGTGCGCCGCGGCAGCAGGCGACTCGCGGCGAAGTGCACCACCTTGTTCATCGTGCCCGGCACGACCACGGGGCCGCGGCCCAGGCCTTCGAGCGCGGCCCGAGCCACCGCGTCGGGCGACATCGGAAACACACTCTTTTGGCGGTCCTTGGGGGTCGAACGCAGAAAGCCGGGCGTGGTGGTGGCGCCGGCGTGGCACACGACCACGTCGACCCCACAGCCGCGTAGCTCCTCCCACAGCGACTCGCCGAACGTCGCGAGGAACGCCTTGGTCGCCGCGTAGGTCCCGATCATTGCCGTGCCCTGCAGGCCCGACATCGACGACATCAGCACGATGTTGCCCCGGCCACGCGTCACCATGCCGGGCGCGACGGCACGACACAGCTGCATCGGCGCGCGTACGTTGACCGCGACCGAGTGCTCCATGCGCGCCGGGTCTTGCTCGAGCAGCGGCGCGATCTCGACGCTGGCCGCGTTGTAGACCAGTGTGTCGATGTCGCCCGCGAGCACCGACTCGAGGGTGGTCAGCAAGTCGGGCGACGCGAGGTCCACCGCAATCGTGTGGACCCCGACCCGATGCGCGGCACGCAGAGACGACGCGAGCGCCTCGAGCGGTTCGCGGCGCCGCGCGACGAGGACGAGGTTCGACCCGCGTGCGGCGAGCCGCCGGGCGAACGCCTCGCCGATGCCCTCCGAAGCACCACAGATCAGGGCCGTCTCGCTCACGCGGCCGTAAGCCTACTAACAGCAACTCGCTTCGGCGACCCAGGCAGGCGGTCCGTTGCGCGGTCCCTTTGCGTTGTCCTTGACAGCGTCGCGCGGCGATGAAACCACCGATCGGTGGATGCCCCGCCGGCTCGGCTCTCGCGGACCCAGTGGGCGGTGCTGCTGGTCGCGGGGCTTGCCTACGTGGCGTGGGGTGCCTTGTACGTGCACCGGACGAGCTTCGTCGTCGATGGGCAGCGCGTCTTTTGCCTTTGGGACGACGGGATGATCTCGATGACCTACGCGCGCAACCTCGCGCGCGGGCACGGGCTCGTCTGGCATCCGGATCTGGCGCCAGTCCAGGGCTACTCCAATCTCGGGGTCACGCTGCTGATGGCGGCCGCGCACGTCATCGTGCCGCAGGCGGAGTACGCGAGCCTCGCCGTGCAGGGACTCGAGCTGGGCACGCTCGCCGCCACCGCGCTCGTCGTCGGCTCGCTCGCGCGGCGGGTCCGCCCACAGCAACCCGCCATCGCCGTCGCCGCCGTGCTGGGGTGTCTCGGGTGCGCGTCGCTGTCGGTGTGGGCGCTGCAGGGCTCGGACGCCGGACCCACCGCCCTGTGGTTGGCCGCGAGCGCGCACCTCGTCTTTGGTTCGCGCGCCCGCGAGCGCCCGTGGGGGCCGGGAACGGTGGTGCTGCTCGGCGCCGGCCTCGTGCTCCGGGTCGACGCGGCGCTGTGGTTCGTTGCCCTGATGATCGGAGCGATGCGCCGGCCCGGCCCGCGACGGCAACGCGTGCTGACGCCGGTCGCGGTCCTGATCGGCGTGACCGCGCTGACGCTCGGGTTGTCGTGGGCGCTGTACGGCGACCCGCTGCCCAACACCGTGTACCTCAAGGCGATGGGGTCGCCGCGCGACCTCGTGCTGCGTTCGGGCCTGTCGCAGCTCGGCGACTGGCTGCCGTGGCTGGTCCCGGCGCTCGGGGTGGCCGGCTACGCGGCGGTCCGCGATCGCGACGAGCCGCTCGTCGTCGGCATCGCGACGGCCGTGGGGCTTGGGCTGCTGTACACGGTGTGGGTCGGCGGCGACTGGGCACCGGAGCTCGGCAATCGCCTGTTCGTGCCGTGCCTGCCGCTGCTGTGGCTGCTGGTCGCCCTCGGAGGGGCGCCGCTGGTCGAGCGCGCTCTCGTCGACTGGACCGCGAAGGCTCGAGGCTGGGCCGTCGCGGGGACGACCTCGAGTTTGTCGCTGCTCGCCAACCCCGGCCCGGCCCATGACGACTGGTTTGCGACGGGTCCGACCACCTACCGCGACTACAACCAGCGCAACTACGAGCGCGCGCTCGCCGTTCGGAACCACACCGACCCCGACTTTGTCATCGGGGTGTTCTGGGCCGGGGTGCCGGTCTACTTCTCCGAGCGCCCCGCCGTCGACTTGCTCGGCAAGTCGGACCGCCACATCGCGCGCCTGCAGGTCGACCGCTTCTTTCCCGGCCACAGTAAGTGGGACTGGGACTACGTGCTGCGCGAGCGCAAGCCCGACGGCTTCTTCATGATGCGACGTGGGCTGGGAGATCGCCCTGAGCTCGCCCGCGACTACGTCGAGGTAAGGGTCGGCGGTGCGGTGACGCTGATCGTGCGTCGCGACGCGGCGGCCAAGCTGGACGAAACACTCAGCGCAGCGATACGCCGATCGACAGCGCCATGAAGTGCAGCCAGTTGCGATTGAAGCCGTCCGAGAACGCGTCGGGACGGCTGGAGGTTCCCTGGGCTCCACCGCCGAGGTAGCGGATGTTCAAGAACGTATCGACGCCGCGCTTCCACGCGAGTCCGGCCCGGAACGACGCGTCGACGATGGCCCCCTCGACGTCGGTTCGTCCGCCGTTGAGAAAGCGGATCGGCGCGTAGAAGCCATCGATCTCACCACCGAGCCAGAAGTTGCCGCGTACGAAACCACGACCCCGAAACTTGAGCAGCGGCACGGGACCGACGTTGCGCGAGGCCCGGAGCAGCTCGCCGTCCTGGGTGGAGTACTCGAGACGGGCGTTGCGGATCTGCAGTCCCGCGCCGATGGCCACCTCGCGGTCGCCATCGAGAAAGTCGTACAGGTAGCTCCCGCGCCAGAACGGGAAGCCGTAGCGGAAGTTGATCGGTGTGCCCGCGGCGATCGTCGCGTCTTCGATCTGGAGGTCCCGCTCCGTGACCGCCTGCGTGCGGAGATCGAGCGGTTGATACAGAAAGACGATCGAGTGGCGCCGCGACTCTCCGATATCGAGGTCGCTCGACACCCGCCCGAACACGAACAGGGTGTCCTGCCCGACGTCGCGGCGGAGGTCGACGTACGTGCCGTTGCTCCCGAGCTGAAGCCGATGGTCGAGCACTCCGAGAAAGCCGAGCTCGGCGTGTAGACGCAGCGCGACGCGGCGGTCGGGGTTGTTGAGGACGGAGTCGCTCGCCTCGGGACTTCCGGCGTTGGCGACCGCGGGCGCGGACACGCCCAGCAAGCCCGTCAGTGCCGCAGCCGCCCATCGGATCATCGGTCGCACCCCTGTGCAATAGCAGCGGCCGGGGGCACGGCAACGAAATGGAGGTTGGCCCTGGCTCACAGTCAAAGCAGATACACGACCCACGCGTACAGCCACGGCAAGCCCAGCACGATCGTGAGGAACGAGACGACCATGGTCAGGGTGCGATGCAGGGTGGACACGGCGGTCGCGGTCCCGAGCAGCAGGTTGAACACCCCGAGCGCCACCGCGGACGCGCCGAACGTCGCGGGGTAGTCACCCGCAGCCACGGCGTTGACGACTCGCGCGATCGTTTGTTGGGCGTCGACCCCCGGCGATATCGCCCCGCTGAAGGGCAACACGACTGCGTCCTTGGCAATCGCGAGGGCGGGCGGCAAGCCGAGCACACCGATGCCCAGCGCGGTGAGCAGGACGTTGGCGAGGGCGACCGGGACCATGCGCTGGCCCACCGAAGCGTCCTCGACCTTGGTCGTGACCGACCCCCCGAGGGGAAGGCCGCACAGGCGCAGCTGCAGCGCGCCGATTTTGCGCTCCAGCACTTTCGGACCCACACCGAACACGATCGCGTCGGGCTGCATCTTGGACAGGTGCGATCCGACCGCGAGCAGCCCAAGATGCAGGGCGAGCAGCAGCCACAGGCCGCCGAAGAAGAGCACCCACGGCACGGTCGCAAGGGTAGCGCAGTCGTCGTCATTCGGGGCCGACGGCCGCCCGCAGTGAGGCGGCCCAGCCGTCCAGATCGTCGACGGTGCTCGCGGCCACGTCCGGGTTGGCTTCGGCTGCGAGGATCGCCTCGCGTAGCAGCTGCTTGGCGCGGCGTAGACGCGTGCGCACGGTGCCTTCGGGCACGCCGAGGACCTCGGCCAACGCCGGGCCGGACAGACGCTCCCAATAGTGCAGCTCGAGCAGGATCTGATGGTCGACCGGGAGACTGCGCAGCCCCTGGAGCAGCAGCCGCAGCTGCTCGCGCTCGACGAACGCCGCGGACATTCGTGGGCCCGCCTGCTCGACGCTGACCGCCGCTGGATCGAAGACGCGATCGTGTCGCGCGCGCTTTCGGTAGTGGCCCACCAGGACCGAGCGCGCAATCGCGTAGAGATAGGTCGAAAAGCCCGCCTCGCCCCGAAAGCGGTCGCGGTGCTCGATGCAGGCGAGCAGGGTCTGCTGCACGAGCTCGGGCAGTAGCTCCGGATCGACCTTGGTGCGAAAGAACCGGTACAGCGAGTCGAACTGCCGTCGCAACAGCTCCGATCCCGCCCGCTCGTCGCCGTCACGCCAGCGGTCGAGCAGCTCCAGGTCGTCGGTCACGGCCAACAGGATACCCTGACCGGCGTGGACATCGAGCGTCAGGCCGCCTTGGCCGCCGTCGCCGATCGAATGTTCGGTGACGGACAACCGGTTCGGCTCGGGCGCTACGTCATCCTGTCGCGGCTCGGCAGCGGGGCGGCCGGCGTGGTCTATGTCGCCTACGATCCCGACCTCGATCGCCGCGTCGCGGTGAAGGTGCTCGCGACGGACCCCGGGGGCGAGCGATCCCGTGGTCAGGCGCGGCTGCTTCGCGAGGCGCGGTCGCTGGCCCAGCTCTCGCACCCGAACGTGGTCGCGGTCCACGACGTCGGGGTGCTCGACGACGAGCAGGCGTACGTTGCGATGGAGCTCGTCGAGGGGCAGTCGCTCGATCGTTGGCGTGCGCAGGCCGAGCCCGGTTGGCGTCGAGCGCTCGAGGTGATGATCGGGGCAGCCCGCGGACTGGCGGCGGCGCACGAGGCCGGGCTGGTGCACCGCGACTTCAAGCCGAGCAACGTGTTGGTGACCGAGGCCGGCGTCGCGCGGGTGCTCGACTTTGGTCTCGCCAAGCCCGTCGACGAGGCCTCGGGTCCGTCCGGCGAGGACGTGAGCGTCGGCGACGAGGGCGAGGGCGAGGATGCGAGCCGACAGTCGCTCACTGCAACCGGATCGGTGCTCGGTACGCCGCTGTACATGGCGCCCGAGCAGCACCGGGGCGAGCCGGCCGATGCTCGCTCCGATCAGTTTGCGTTCTTCGCCACGCTCTACGAGGTGCTCTTTGGGCAGCGGGCGTTCGACGGGCGCGGTCTGGCGCTGGCCAAGGAAGACGGCCAGATCCGTACGCCGCCCGCCGCGGCAGCGGTGCCGGGGTGGCTTCGGCGTGCGGTGTGGCGGGGATTGTCGCCGGCGGCGACCGACCGCTTTGCGGACATGCCTGCGGTGGTCGCGGCACTCGAGCGGCCGCGCTCGCGCGCGGGGGGCGGAGGCACAGGCCGCCGCGATCAGGATCGACGAGCCCGGGCGGGTCTCGTTTGCCCTGAGGGCAGCGGCGTCGGTCCACGCCGGACTCGGCGATCTCGAGACCAGCCTCGAGGCCAGCGCCAAGGCGATCGAGGCGGCGCGCCGGCGCGGCGAGGATTCGCTCACGCTCGCGGACGCCCGAGTCGCTCGCGCTGCGACGTTGGGGGCGGTCGGGCAGCTCGACGATGCACAGCAGGAGCTCACGGACGCGCTGGAGACCTTCGTCGGGCGGCTCGGTGCCGAGCACCCACGTGTCGCCACCGCGCGCTACAACCTCGGCTCGGTCCTCTTCGAACTCGGTCGCTATCGGGAGGCGCTCGCGGAGCACGAGGCCGCGCTTGCAACGATGGAGATGGCGCTCGCGGCGGGCCATCCCGAGCGGGCCGATACCCTGCTCGCAATCGCTGGCGATCGCATGGCGCTCGGGCAAACCGAAGCCGCGATTCCGATCGCCGAGCGAGCGCTGCAGGCCTACGAGCGCGCGCACGGACGGGCACATCACGACACCGGTCGGGCGGCGTTGGGGCTGGGTCTCGCGCTCGTGGAGGCCGGGCGCGTCGAGGATGGGCTGGCCGCGCTGCGCGATGCCGATGCGATCTACGCCGAGCTCTACGATGAGGGCGACGCGCGTCGGGCCGAGCCGCTGTACGCGTTGGGCAGCGCGTTGGCGAGCCTCGAGCGGCCGGACGAGGCGATCCCACTCGTGCGACGAGCACTCGCGATCGGACAGGCGGGCCTCGGCCCGGATCACCCGATCGTCGTCGAGATGAGGTCGACGCTCGATGCGCTCGAGCCGGCCGAAACCGGCCGCTGAGGGCAGGCGGGAAAAATCGCAATCGAATCCGGGCCGGCCGCTTCTAAGGCCGGGACCCGTGATGACGAACCGATCCGCCGCTCCCCTTGCTTTGGCCGTCGTCGCGCTCGTGACGCTGTCGACGGCCTCGACCGGCTGCATCGCGGCCATCAACACGCTGCTCGGCCGCGAGACCTCCGGCAAGGGGGCGAGCCCCGGCAACAAGGGGCTGCGCGATCGCGGCACCCAAAAGCTCGAGCAGGACGCCGGTGCCAATCACTGGCGCTGCACCCTGTACTACGAGGCCGACGAGCACGAGAGCTGGGCGTTCGACGATGCCTTTCGCTGCCCACCGGATTTCAAGAAGGGCAAGCCGAGCGCCGCGGACGACCCCAAGCTCGGGGAGCCGGTCGCGCCGACGGCGGGGGCGCCCACGATCACCGCCGCGGTTCCGGATTGGTGCGCCGACTACGACGGCTGGGGGCGGGGGCAGCGTTGGTCCAACCACTACGCGATGCCCAAGATCGGTCCGGACAGCTCGACGCGCGAGCTGCTTGCCTTCGTCCATTTCGTCGCCGTGTCCGGGTGCGATCGCAAGCACTACCGCCCGCGGCAGGCCTGGGTCGCCTCATGGCTGCAACAGTGGGTCAACGTCACGCGGATGGACGTCGGCGCGACCAAGGTGCTGCTGTCCGAGCTCGTGCAGCGGGAGGACGCCGTCGCCCAGGCGCAATCCCTGGCGTGCGGAGACGGCCCGCTCGTCTCGGCGCTGGTGTGCCCCGAGCCGACGGACCTTCCGACGGCGGTCGAGCTCGACGCGGCCGAGGTCGCGGGAGCGCTCGACGACTCGATGCGCGTCGCCTATCTGACGCGGTGTCGGGGCGCCCACTGCCGCATCGATGCCGAGCGCGTCGACTGGGCCGGCGTGCCCGCCCGCGTCGCTTCCGAGACGTCGCTGGCCACGGCGCGCTTCATTGCCCGGCGAGCGCTGTCGGTGCTCTCCGCTCACTTCGACCCCGAAACCGACGAGACGATCAAGGCGCAGGCAGCCTACGACCGCTGGAACGAGACCGTCGACGTATCCGACAGCATTCTCCGGGCGTCGTTTCAGGTCGTGTCGGCGGCACGGCGAGCCGAGGCACACGCCAGGGCGGTCGAGCAGGCCAAAGCGCTGCGGCGCGAGCTGCCCAAGGGCGAGGCGCCCGCCGTTCCCGCGTGCCCCGAGGGTCTGGCCGAGGCCGTCGATGCTCGCGTCGCTGCGGTCGCACCGAAGCGTCGCGCTCAGGCCGAGGCATTGCTCGAAAATCCCGCCACGCAGATCCTGGTGCGCGCGCTGGCGCTGTGTCAGCAGTCGCCGCTTGCCGCGATGCGTGGGGCCACCGTCGCCCGCGCCCGGACGTCATGGTTTGGGCCGCGTCGCGCCGCGCTGCAGGCGGTCGGCGTGCGCGTCGATCCGCTGCCGCCGCGGTCGCCGGTCGAGATCAAGGGAGAGGCGATCGTGGCCGGCGTCAAAAAGCAGAAGGATGGCACCGTGCTCGTCCGCCTGCGCTCGACGGTGCGGGTCGAGCCGCGCGAGCGGTGCTGGGAGACGCGGCGGGTCGATGGGATCGACGCAGACGGCTACCTGATCTACCGCGAGCGCTGCAAAGTGGTGGGCAAGGACCGCTACGAAGTCGAACCCGTCCCTCTGGTGATCGCGGCGGCGCAGTCGCGAGCCCTCGCGCGGGGTCGACTGGTGCAGTTCCACTCGGACTGGATCTACGGCGCCTACATCGAGCGCCTCAATGGCAAGGTGACCCACAACGGAGGCAAGACGCGAAACGCGACCATCGCGGCGGTGTACGACTCGGACGCGCCCGGCAAACAGGGCAAGGGCCTGAAGTACTGGCTGGGTCTGAAGCTCTCTCCGTGAAACGCGGGCGGATTCGAGGGGCGCGGAACCTCGCTTCCACGCCTGCACACAACTCGTCGGGGGGCATCTTTGAGACATTCGACGAGTTGGACGAGCGCAATTGCCGGGGCCGCGATCCTGATGCTGGGCGCATGCGCGGACGAGGCCGGTGGCCGAGGGGGCGCAGCCGGATGGACCGGGGCGCCCAATCCCGACACCGCTGGTGACGCCGGCGAGGGGATCGGCGACGGCGGCAGCGTCGGCGACGACGACGAGGACGGAGACGACGACGATGACGACTGGGACGACGACGCCGGCCTCAAGTTCGACCTGCCCGACAACGACGACGGCGGCGAGGTCCCCGACCCCGAAGAGGGCTGTCAGAAGGTGGACTTCGTGTTCGTGGTCGACAGCTCCCCGTCCATGGCGGACGAGCAGGACAATCTTCTGGCGAGCTTCCCCGGTTTCATCTCCGAGATCGAAGACACGCTGCAGGTCAACGACTTTCACGTGATGGTCGTGGACGCGGGCGAGCTGTCCGGCGGTGGCTGCGAGGGCACGCTCGGCGCCGGCCAGGTCAGCAACCACAACGGCCAGGACTGCGGGCTGATGGCCGGGCAGCGCTATGCGACCGCGGCGACCCCCGATCTCGCGGGAGCCTTTTCGTGCATGGCCAACCGCGGTGACGAGGGACCGGCCAACGAGCGCACGATGGATGCGCTGCTGCAGGGGCTGGGGCTCCAGAGCCTCGTCGGTGGCTGCAACGAGGGCTTCCTACGCGACGATGCGCTCCTGGTCGTCACCCTGATCACCGATGAAGAGGACAATCCGGGCGACGGTTCGCCCGACGTGCCACCGCTGGACGGCTCGTGCGTCCCGGTCGACATGGACCCCAACTCGGGGGGCGATCCCACGGGCTGGAAGTCGACGCTGGTCGGCGCGAAAAATGGCGACGAGGACGCGATCGTCGTGCTCGGGCTGATCGGCGACTGCGATGTCGGGGGATGCCCGGGCATGGCCATCGATCCGCTCGGAGGGGTGCTCAGCGGCGCGGAGCCGGCACCCCGGCTGCGGTCCTTCATCGAATCGTTCGGGCACGGCTCGACGGGCCCGGTTTGTGCGAACGACTACACCCCGTTTTTCTCGGCCGCGGTCAGCGTCATCGACAGCGCCTGCAGCGATTTCGAGCCGCCAGGGTAGCCGAAACGGCCGAAATCGACGTTTTTCGGGCGGCGCAATCAAGCCGGGGCGCGGGGGGACAGCGAGGTCGATGAAGACCTCCTTCTACTACGCCATGCTCTCCGCGCTTGCCCTCGGTCCCGCCGCCTGCGGTGGCTCGGACGGAGCCGAGGATCCGATG
>JGI12316J15310_10000142_pt3 | contig 22411 bp, 24 predicted proteins | sample MarCyaLeptolynsp_FD_15310 | JGI IMG/M metagenome (IMG submission 15310)
AGTTTGCCCCGTTCGGCAATCAGCGCGTCGACGATATGGGGGTCCGCTAGCTGACGCTGCTTCGTCTCCTGACGGCGCGCCGGCAAGGTGTCTGTTGTCTGGTCTGTCGTCCGCACAATGCACCTCTGCCCATCGGTAACCTGTACTACTCACCTGCATCGTTAGCGAAATCGGCCGCGTGGTGCAAATGCTCCCTGCAATTAATTTTCTGGCTGCGGCACGGTCAGCTCCACAGTGAACTCGTGAAAAGTGCCACAATTGTGATGAAAGACGCCGCCCATGCGAGTGACCTGGGGTTGGACCGGTCGGTCCAGTAGCAAAACACGTAAATCAGGCGCAGGAGTATGAAAAGCACCGCTAGCTGGTTGATCCAGTAGAGCGAAGCCCCCTGGCTCATGGCAACGAAAACGGAGACGGCGAAAAAGGGAAAGGCCTCGAAACCGTTGGCCTGTGCAGCCCGTGCCCGTGCCCGGAAACCGTCGCGCCAGTAATCCGGGTTGCGCGGGTCTGAATTGTCAAAGTCCTTGCTGAACTTGGCTGGAAAGGCAGAGAGGATAGGCAGGATGGCCGCGGCGAGAATGCACCAGATTGCGATTGGCATGAAGTGTTCCTTGTAGTCCCGGTTTCCGTTGACATAGGGCGTGCGGCGGCAAAAGCGCAAAAAAGAGCACGGCTGAATATGTCCGGGAAGCGGCTGACCGGGTTTGAGGTCTACCCGGGCGAGACCCTTTGTGACTTATGGCAGGTGTTCTTGCGGGGGGAGCGTCACTTTACCGCCATTTTGAATATCTAACACCAGCGCCTGTAGGCGGCGTTTTCAACATCGTGGGTCATGAGGCAATTGAGCGGTTCTCGATCAGCAGTCCCGTGGCGTTTTTTGAATACGCGGCCCGGGTCCGGACGGGCCGGATTGCTGGCGCCGGGACACGCCGCACTGCACTGAAATTGCGGACAACTGCGCTGTGTTTTGGATTTTCAGTAAATAGTAAGTTAAGAGATGCCACGATGGTGAGGCGGAGATTAAGGGACTGATTCGTCATGATACGCTCGGGAAAGCTGGTTTTGGTTTTGGGAATGGTGGTTCTTGCCGCTGGGTGCCAGAGGCTCTCGGGAGGCCCAAACTACGCCGCGCCGTTGCCCGCGACACCGACGACACCGGTCGGATCCGCTTCGCTTGATCCGCTTGATCCGAACGCTGCGCCGCCGGTCGGCACCACGACGGACGGGACGGGTGCCTCGGCCGATCTTGCAAGCAACCCGGTTGCAGCGCCAAGCAACGCCCAGCAGGTGGGGCGGACGGATCTTCTGGGTGGCTGGAAGCTGGCTTCTTCGGGCGACAACTGTCAGGCATTCATGACCCTGACAACCTGGTCCGGTGGCTACCGGGCAAATACCAGAGGTTGTACCACCCCGACGCTGTCCGGAATCTCGGCCTGGGATCTGAACGGCAATCAGGTTGTTCTGAAGGATGGTTCCGGCGTCATCGTCGCACAGCTTTATTCCAGCGAACCCGGGAAGTTCAACGGTCAGACGTCGACTGGATCGCCCATTTCGCTGTTCCGATAAACAGCCTCGGTAATTCTGCTAGACACTGCGCGTAATAAGTGTATATTGGCATTGCTACCGGAAAGGCTGTGCGATGTCGAAATACGAACCTTTACGCGAACACCTTGCTCGTCTTGAGGATGTCGTCTGGGCGGCAAAGCTCGACGAGCTTGAAGACATTCTGGGAACCAATCTCCCTAAAAGTGCACGCGAGCACCGCACCTGGTGGGCAAATTCGGGCGGCACCCTCGTCCATCAGAATTCCTGGCTGGATGCAGGCTGGCGGGTCGAGCGGACCGACTTGATGCGCGATGTGATCGTATTCCGGCGTCTGCGCATCGGCGGCACGATTGCGGTCGGCAAATCGCAGGCCGCCGAACGCATTGCCAAGAGCCCGAAGCGGGCGGCCGAAAAACGCCTTGCCAAGGAGATGCCGGCGCTGCGCCAGCCGGCGACGGTAACGCTGCGCTCCGAATGGACGGCGCTCGGCGATGTGCACAACACTCCCTGTTCCAGCAATTCGATCCCGCAGCAGGGCGGCGTGCTCCGTTTCGCTGCAATGGAGGGTGAGAGCCTCGTAACCGCCATCGTGGCAACGCTCGGGGTTCAGCAGGTCTATCGCGGTCTGCGGATCCAGGTGAAAGGGCTCGATGCGGAAGACGAGTCCCGCGTCGGCACGGAGCTGATTGAAAAGGCGGGCCTTGACGCTAGCGAGCCCGTTGAGTGTGACGTCGTCAAATCCGGCAATGCCTGGCTTCTGACCGATGGTCGCGGCCGCAAGGCGAATCTGGACGACCGCTCCGAATGCTACCTTGTCGCGCAGCTTCTCTATCTTCAGGAACTGCAAAGCGGCCGCAAATCGACGCTGCTCCTGCGTTAGTTTCCTCCCGCACAGTGTTCCCCCTCCCTGTGCGTTGCGCCCGTATCCGGTTAGCCGGATGCGGGCGATTTTGTTTCTGCAAACGTTATCCGTGTGTCGTCCGGACGCTTTGAGAACATGGACGATCAGGTCGACGTAAAGGCGAATCCAACGGGTCTGAATTGATTTTGCCAGGCCAGTCGAATGGCTGATGACCACGTATGGGCACCCAAGATCTTCCGCATTCGGCCATTCAATCGTTTGAAAGTTGTTGACGTGAAGAAGTGTAACAGATTCAAACCATAACTTGACTTGCATCCAAGGCGCATTGACCTTATTCCGCCGAGCCAACAGTCACGTCCAAGGCCCCATGAGTCCTCATGGAGGGAGCAGCACCTTTGAAGATGGAACTGCCGGTCAATCGCGCATTGAGCGCCCGCTACGATGCCCTGATCGCATCGGGCGAGATCACCGAGGATCCTGTTCAGCGGGAAGCCGTCAGACATCTCGATCTGCTCAATACCCGTCTCGCCGAGACCCGGCTTGCCTCCAAGAAAAGCTCGCTCGGGTGGCTCTTTGCCAAGAAGAAGAACCAGCTCTGGGCGTCCGTGAAGGGCCTCTATATGTGGGGCGGCGTCGGGCGCGGCAAGACGATGCTGATGGACCTCTTCTATGAGGTGACGGTTATCCAGCGCAAACGGCGTGTCCATTTTCACGAGTTCATGAACGATGTGCACGAGCGCATCCATGAGCACCGCCAGGCGCACAAGCGCGGCGAGGTCAAAGGTGACGATCCGATCCCGCCGGTCGCAAGCCAGATTGCGGTCGAGACGCGGCTGCTGCTGTTCGACGAGTTTTCAGTGACGGACATTGCCGACGCGATGATTTTGGGGCGGCTGTTCACGCAGCTCTTTGAAAAGGGCGTGATCGTTGTCGCCACCTCCAACGTCAACCCGTCGAACCTTTACAAGGACGGGCTCAACAGGCAGCTCTTCATCCCCTTCATCACCATGCTGAAGTCGCAGGTCGAGGTCCTGCACTTGGATTCGCCGACGGACTACAGGCTTGAAAAACTGGCCGGGGCGCCGGTCTACGTGACCCCGCTCGGCGAGAACGCGGACGCGGAAATGGACCGGCTCTGGACCAAGCTGACCCACGGTATGAAGGCGCATCCGGCGGAACTGGAAAACAAGGGCCGGACGATTCCGATCCCGAAGGTTGCCTCCGGTGTCGCCCGGTTCACCTTCGACGATCTGTGCATGCAGCCGCTGGGCGCAAGCGACTATCTGAGAATTGCGAACGCCTTCAGCACTGTCTTTCTCGATCATGTCCCGGTCCTGTCCAAGGCGCGCAGGAATGAGGCCAAGCGCTTCATCAATCTCATCGACACGCTTTACGACAATGGCATCAAACTGGTTGTGTCCGCAGAGGCGGAGCCGCCGGATCTCTACGTCTCCGAGGACGGTACCGAGGCATTCGAATTCGACCGGACAAGTTCCCGGCTGATCGAAATGCGCTCGGAGGCCTACCTCGCGGGTGACAGACGGGACATACACGTATAAGTCTGCATTCCGTATAGGGGAATTATGCAGACGGGAAGAATTGAAAAATTTTGCCGCCTTAATCGCAATATTCTTTTGGCGAACTTGCGCAGGGACGGCAAAGGGGGTAGTGCCATCAGCAGTCATCAGCGGATGGCACTTAGTTCCATCTTACGTAAAGGGAAACTTTCGATATGGCGCGGAACAAAATTGCCTTGATCGGCTCTGGTCAGATCGGTGGCACGCTCGCTCATCTGGCAGGTCTGAAGGAACTGGGAGACATCGTTCTCTTCGACATCGCGGAAGGTGTTCCGCAGGGCAAGGCGCTGGATCTCGCTGAATCTTCCCCGGTCGACGGGTTCGATGCCAAGCTGGCCGGTGCCAACAGCTACGAAGCGATTGCAGGCTCGGACGTAGTCATCGTGACCGCCGGCGTCCCCCGCAAGCCCGGCATGAGCCGCGACGATCTTCTGGAAATCAATCTGAAGGTCATGGAGCAGGTCGGCGCGGGCATTGCCAAACACGCACCCGACGCCTTTGTCATCTGCATCACCAACCCGCTTGACGCCATGGTCTGGGCACTTCAGAAATTCTCCGGCCTGCCGAAGAACAAGGTTGTCGGCATGGCCGGCGTGCTTGACAGCGCCCGCTTCCGTTACTTCCTTGCCGACGAATTCAACGTCTCGGTCGAAGATGTCACCGCATTCGTTCTCGGCGGCCACGGCGACACCATGGTGCCGCTGACGCGTTACTCAACGATTGCCGGCATTCCACTGCCTGACCTCATCAAGATGGGTTGGTGCACGGCAGAGCGTCTTGAAGAAATCGTTCAGCGCACCCGCGACGGTGGTGCTGAGATCGTCGGCCTCTTGAAAACCGGGTCCGCTTTCTACGCGCCTGCATCCTCCGCGATCGCGATGGCGGAAAGCTATCTGAAGGACAAGAAGCGCGTGCTGCCATGTGCGGCAGCGCTCGATGGCCAGTATGGTCTGAAGGACACATATGTCGGCGTTCCGGTCGTCATCGGCGCCGATGGTGTCGAGCGCATCATCGAGATCGACCTTCAGGGTGAAGAAAAGGCCAACTTCGAAAAGTCTGTCGGCGCTGTCGATGGTCTGGTGGAAGCCTGCAAGAAAATCCAGCCGGCGCTTGCCTAAGCGCCGTCTGTCTCGGGTAAGCAGCGGCCGTTCTTTCACCCCTTGAAAGAGCGGTCCTCCGACAACGGGGGAAACACATGAACATTCACGAATACCAGGCCAAGCAGGTGCTGAAGTCTTTCGGCGCGCCTGTGGCAGAGGGCGTGGCCATCTTCTCCGCCGACGAGGCGGAAGCGGCAGCGAAGCAACTTCCCGGCCCGCTTTGGGTCGTCAAGACGCAAATCCACGCGGGCGGCCGCGGCAAAGGCAAGTTCAAGGAACTTCCCGCCGATGCCAAGGGCGGTGTCCGCCTTGCCTTCTCGCTGGATGAAGTCACGGCGCATGCCAGGGAAATGCTCGGCAACACGCTGGTCACCAAGCAGACCGGTGCCGCGGGCAAGGTCGTCAACCGCCTTTACATCGAGGACGGTGCTGACATCGAGCGTGAACTTTACCTCTCCATTCTGGTCGACCGGACGGTCGGACGCCCTGCCTTTGTCGTGTCGACCGAAGGCGGCATGGACATCGAGGCCGTTGCGGAGGAAACCCCGGAAAAGATCATCACTCTGCCGATCGACCCGGACACCGGCGTCACCGACGCCGATGCCGCGAAGCTCTGCGACGCGCTTGCGCTCGATGGCGCAGCGCGCGAAGACGGGATGACGCTGTTTCCGATCCTGCACAAGGCGTTTGTCGAAAAGGACATGAGCCTTCTGGAAGTGAACCCGCTGATCGTCATGAAGGACGGCCGCCTGCGCGTTCTCGATGCCAAGGTCTCCTTCGACGGAAACGCCATGTTCCGTCACCCGGACATCATGGAATTGCGCGACGTCACTGAAGAAGACGAGAAGGAAATCGAGGCGTCCAAGTACGATCTCGCCTATGTCGCGCTCGATGGCGATATCGGCTGCATGGTCAACGGTGCCGGTCTTGCTATGGCGACCATGGACATCATCAAGCTCTACGGTGCCGAGCCGGCGAACTTCCTCGATGTCGGCGGTGGCGCCTCCAAGGAAAAGGTGGCTGCTGCCTTCAAGATCATCACCTCAGACCCGAACGTGAAGGGCATCCTGGTCAATATCTTTGGCGGTATCATGCGCTGCGACGTGATCGCGGAAGGTGTAGTTGCAGCCGTCAAGGAAGTCGGCCTTCAGGTTCCGCTCGTTGTTCGCCTGGAAGGCACCAACGTGGAACTCGGCAAGAAGATCATCAACGAAAGCGGTCTCAACGTGATCGCCGCCGATGATCTCGACGACGCCGCCCAGAAAATCGTGAAAGCCGTTAAGGGGGGCGCGTAAATGTCCATCCTCGTCAACAAAGACACGAAAATCATCGTTCAGGGCCTGACCGGCAAGACCGGCACGTTTCATACCGAACAGGCACTTGAGTATTACGGCACCAGGATGGTCGCTGGCGTCCACCCGAAGAAGGGCGGCGAGACCTGGGGCAGCGTGGAAAGCGCGGCGCAGCTGCCGATCTTTGCCAGCGTTGGCGAAGCCAAGGAAGCAACCGGCGCGGATGCGTCCGTGATCTACGTCCCGCCGGCGGGCGCGGGCGCCGCGATCATCGAGGCGATTGACGCGGAAGTCCCGTTCATCGTCTGCATCACCGAAGGCATCCCGGTTGCCGACATGGTCAAGGTCAAGGCGAAGCTGGACAAGTCCAACTCGCGGCTGCTCGGTCCGAACTGCCCCGGTATCCTGACCCCTGAAGAATGCAAGATCGGTATCATGCCGGGTTCCATCTTCAAGAAGGGCTCCGTTGGTGTCGTTTCGCGCTCTGGTACGCTCACCTATGAAGCTGTTTTCCAGACCACCAATGCAGGCCTCGGCCAGACGACAGCGGTCGGCATCGGTGGTGATCCGGTCAAGGGAACCGAGTTCATTGACGTCCTGGAAATGTTCCTGGCCGATGACGAGACTGAGTCCATCATCATGATCGGCGAGATCGGCGGCTCTGCGGAAGAAGAAGCCGCGCAGTTCCTGATCGATGAGGCCAAGAAGGGCCGTAAGAAGCCGACGGCCGGCTTCATCGCGGGCCGCACCGCTCCTCCGGGCCGCACCATGGGCCATGCGGGCGCGGTGATTTCAGGCGGCAAGGGCGGCGCGGAAGACAAGATTGCAGCAATGGAAGCAGCCGGTATCAAGGTTTCGCCGTCACCGGCCAAGCTCGGCGAGACGCTTCTCGAAGTCTTGAAGGGCTAAAAACGCAAGAAATTGTGCTGACAGCAACGGAAACTGTTTACCTTTCCGTCTGCATGATGAAAGGATGGGTTGCGGCGCCAAGTGTGCCGCGATCAAATTTCGAGGGGCCGGTGTTTCATCGGTCTTTGTAGGGAACCGGCCGCGGGTCTTTTTCGGCCCGCCATAACAAAAAGGGCGGAGCAGCCCTCCGCTAAAGGACATGGCACGGCAGGAAGCGAACAACGTATTCGCACTGACGTCGTTGCTTTACGGCGCCAACGCATCCTATATCGAAGACCTCTACGCCCAGTACAAGACGGATCCGAATTCGGTCGATGCCGAATGGCAGGACTTCTTCGCGGCCTTCCAGGACGAGAAGGAAGCCGTGCTGAAGGAAGCGCGCGGGGCTCCCTGGAAGCGCAAGGACTGGCCGATCGAAGCCAACGGCGACCTCGTCAACGCATTTGACGGCAACTGGGGTCCGATCGAGCAGAAACTCGGCGAGAAGATCAAGAAGAAGGCCGAAGCAACAGGCGCGCCGGTGTCCGACGCCGAGGTGCATCAGTCGACCCGCGACTCGGTGCGCGCGCTGATGATGATCCGCGCCTACCGGATGCGTGGCCACCTGCATGCGGATCTCGACCCGCTCGGCCTTGCCGGCAAGGGCGATCACGAGGAACTGCATCCCTCGTCCTACGGTTTCACGGAAGCCGACTGGGACCGGAAGATCTTCATCGACCATGTTCTCGGCCTGGAATACGCCACCATCCGCGAGATGATGGACATTCTGAAGCGCACCTACTGCTCGACGCTGGGTGTGGAGTTCATGCATATTTCCGATCCGGCGGCGAAAGCCTGGATCCAGGAGCGCATCGAAGGACCGGACAAGCAGGTCGCGTTCACGTCGGAAGGCAAGAAGGCGATCCTCAACAAGCTGGTCGAGGCAGAAGGCTTCGAGAAGTTTCTCGATGTCAAATACACCGGCACCAAGCGCTTCGGCCTTGATGGCGGTGAAGCGCTGATCCCGGCGCTGGAACAGATCATCAAGCGCGGCGGCCAGCTTGGCCTCAAGGACATCGTTCTTGGCATGGCCCACCGCGGGCGCCTGAACGTTCTGTCCCAGGTGATGGCCAAGCCGCACCGCGCGATTTTCCACGAATTCAAGGGCGGTTCCTACGCGCCGGATGAAGTCGAAGGTTCGGGCGACGTGAAATATCACCTGGGCGCGTCCTCCGACCGGACGTTCGATGGCAACAACGTGCACCTGTCGCTGACCGCCAACCCGTCACACCTGGAAATCGTCAATCCGGTCGTGCTCGGCAAGGCGCGGGCGAAGCAGGATCAGCTCGCCGCCGACAAGAACGGCAACTTCATCGAAACAACGGAAGTGGAACGCAACACCGTGCTTCCGCTTCTGCTCCATGGTGATGCGGCCTTTGCCAGCCAGGGCGTCGTTGCCGAGTGTTTCGGCCTGTCCGCCCTGCGCGGCCACCGCACCGGCGGCTCGGTGCACGTCATCATCAACAACCAGATCGGCTTCACGACGAACCCGCGCTTCTCGCGGTCCTCGCCGTATCCGTCCGACATGGCCAAGGTAATCGAAGCGCCGATCCTCCACGTCAATGCGGACGATCCGGAAGCCGTTGTGTTCGCCGCCAAGATCGCGATCGAATACCGCCAGACGTTCCAGCGTCCGGTGGTGATCGACATGATCTGTTATCGCCGTTTCGGCCACAACGAGGGCGACGAACCGGCGTTCACGCAGCCGATCATGTACCGCAAGATCCGCAAGCACGCGACGACGCTGCAACGCTATTCGGAACGGCTCATCAAGGAGGGCGTCGTCAGTCAGGACGAGGTCGACCAGATGAAGGCCGACTGGCGCAAGCACCTGGATGGCGAGTTCGATGCCGGTCAGGCGTTCAAGCCGAACAAGGCCGACTGGCTTGACGGCAAGTGGGCCGGCATGCGCCGCGCCGACGACGAGGAAGATCCGCGCCGCGGTGAAACCGGTATTCCGATGGGCGAGCTGAAGGAAATCGGCCGGGCTCTGACCCATGTGCCGGAAGGCTTCAACATACACCGCACCATCGCGCGTTTCATGAACCACCGCGAGCGCATGATCGAGACCGGTGAGGGGATCGACTGGGCAACGGCGGAAGCGCTCGCATTCGGATCGCTCCTGGCGGAAGGCCACCCTGTGCGTCTGTCCGGTCAGGACTGCGAGCGCGGTACGTTCTCGCAGCGCCACTCGGTGCTCTACGACCAGGAAAATGAAAGCCGCTACATTCCGCTCAACCATGTGTCGCCCGACCAGCAGCGCTACGAGGTCATCAACTCGATGCTCTCCGAAGAAGCGGTGCTCGGCTTTGAATACGGATATTCACTGGCGGAACCGCGGGCGCTCACCATGTGGGAAGCCCAGTTCGGCGACTTCGCCAATGGTGCACAGGTCCTGTTCGACCAGTTCATCTCCTCCGGCGAGCGCAAGTGGCTGCGCATGTCCGGCCTCGTCTGCCTTCTGCCGCATGGCTACGAGGGCCAGGGACCGGAACACTCCTCCGCGCGGCTTGAGCGTTTTCTGCAGCTGTGCGCGGAGGACAACATGCAGGTCGCGAACTGTTCGACGCCGTCGAACTACTTCCACATCTTGCGCCGGCAGCTCCGCCGCGACATCCGCAAGCCGCTGGTCCTGATGACACCGAAGTCGCTTCTGCGTCACAAGAAAGCGGTCTCGCGGATAGACGAGCTCGGCCCCGACACGACCTTCCACCGCGTCTTGTGGGATGACTGGGGTGCAAACCTCAGCTCGGAAGGCAAGCTGGTCTCCGACGACAAGATTCGCCGGGTCGTGATGTGCTCGGGCAAGGTTTATTTCGATCTGTTCGAGGAACGCGAGAAACGCGGCATCGACGATGTCTACCTGATGCGCGTCGAGCAGCTTTATCCCTTCCCGAAGAAGGCACTGATGCTCGAACTGGCCCGCTTCCCGCATGCGGAAATGGTCTGGTGTCAGGAAGAGCCGAAGAACATGGGCAGCTGGTTCTTCGTCGAACCGTATATCGAGTGGGTTTTGGAGCAGATCGACGCCAAGCACCGGCGGCCGCGCTATGCCGGACGCACGGCAATGGCGTCCACCGCGACAGGCCTGATGTCGGTCCATCTCGCGCAAATGCAGGCATTCCTCGAAGAGGCGCTTGGAAACTGATCTTGAGAGGGCGGCATCGCCCTCTTTCAACAAATTGGCCGGGTAATTTTAAGAGAAGGCGACCATGGCAACCGAAATCCGCGTGCCCACACTGGGTGAATCCGTTTCCGAAGCAACTATCGCACAATGGTTCAAGAAGCCGGGTGACGCTGTCAACCAGGACGAACCGCTCGTCGAGCTCGAAACCGACAAGGTCACCGTCGAGGTGCCAGCCCCGGCCGCAGGCACGCTGGAGAGCATCGTCGTGAAGGAAGGCGACACCGTGGAAGTCGGTGCTCTGCTCGGCCAGATCGCCGAAGGCGCCGGTGCCGCTGCGGCTCCTGCCGCCGCAGCACCCGCTCCGGCCGCCGAAGAAGCTGCACCCGCAGCCGGTGCGGCCCTGGTCGACGTGGTCACGCCGAGCGCAGGTGAATCGGTAACAGAGGCCGAAGTCGGCGAGTGGAGCGTCAAGGTCGGCGATGTCGTCAAGGCGGATGACACGCTTGTTGAACTGGAAACGGACAAGGCGGCCCAGGAAGTTCCTGCACCTGTCGGCGGAACGGTCGTGAAGATCGCAGCTGAAACGGGCGCCACCGTGGAACCCGGCGTTCTGCTTTGCCAGATCGATCCGTCAGGCGAAGCTGTTGCCGCGGCGCCCGCAGCGGCAGCCCCGGCGCCGGCACCGGCCGCTGCATCCGGCACATCGATGCCGCCTGCGCCGTCCGCACAGAAGATGATGGCGGAGAACAATCTCTCCGCGGATCAGGTCGCAGGCTCCGGCAAGCGCGGCCAGGTTCTGAAGGAAGACGTGATCGGGGCGATTGCTTCCGGCGCAACGGCGGCATCCGCCCCGGCAGCGGCGCCTGTCGCCCGCGGCCCGGTCGTGGCGCAGGACGAGGCACGCGAAGAGCGCGTGCGCATGTCTTTGCTTCGCCAGACCATTGCGCGCCGCCTGAAGGACGCACAGAACACGGCTGCCATGCTCACCACCTACAACGAGGTGGACATGGGCCCGGTCATGGAACTGCGCAAGCAGTACAAGGACCTCTTTGAAAAGAAACACGGCGTCAAGCTCGGCTTCATGGGTTTCTTCACCAAGGCCGTGACCCATGCGCTGAAGGAAATTCCGGCGGTTAACGCGGAGATCGACGGCACCGACATCATCTACAAGAACTTCTGCCACATCGGCGTGGCCGTCGGTACGGACAAGGGCCTCGTGGTTCCGGTCGTGCGTGATGCCGACCAGATGTCGATTGCGGAAGTCGAGAAGGAAATCGGCAATCTCGGCCGCAAGGCACGCGACGGCAAGCTCGGCATGGCCGACATGACCGGCGGCACCTTCACCATCTCCAACGGCGGTGTCTACGGCTCGCTGATGTCCTCTCCGATCCTGAATGCCCCCCAGTCGGGCATTCTCGGCATGCACAAGATCCAGGAGCGGCCCATGGCCGTGAACGGTCAGGTGGTGATCCGTCCGATGATGTATCTGGCGCTTTCCTATGACCACCGCATCGTCGACGGCAAGGAAGCCGTGACCTTCCTCGTTCGGGTCAAGGAAAGCCTGGAGGATCCGCAGCGTCTGGTTCTCGACCTCTGATCCGGATCGTTCCGAAGGCTATGGAGGTAACCTCATGAGCCTGGAGTTTCTGATAACCGCGCTGATCGTCGTTCTGGTTCCTGGAACCGGGGTGGTTTATACGGTCGCTGTCGGTCTCGGCAAAGGTCGGCGTGCCGCCCTTGCGGCAACGATCGGCTGCACGTTCGGGATCGTTCCGGCGATCCTGGCGTCTGTCGTTGGCCTGGCGGCGCTCATGCACACGAGCGCGATTGTCTTTCAGGTGGTGAAGTATGCCGGCGTCGCCTACCTGCTCTATCTGGCGTGGCAGACGCTGAAAGACAGCGGTCCGGTGGAGCTGAAAGCCGACAAGGGCGCGCGCAAGAGTTTCGTTGCAACGGCCCGCACCGGGTTTCTGATCAACATTCTCAATCCGAAGCTGACGGTGTTCTTTCTCGCATTCCTGCCACAGTTCGTCAGTGCGTCCTCCGCACACCCGACACTTGAGATGCTTTTGCTCGGCGGTGTCTTCATGGCCATGACGTTCTTCGTCTTTCTGGTCTACGGACTGTTTGCTTCGCTGGTCGGCGAGAAGGTGCTCAGAAGCGACCGTGTCATGGTCTGGATGAGACGGTCCATTGCGGCGGCCTTTGCCGGCTTCGGGCTGCGGCTGGCTGTTGCGGAACAGTAAATACAAATCCGGCGGATGCGATCCGCTCAAACATGTTCTGGAGTTTGAATGTCTGACAGTGTTGTCATCGTAACGGGCGGAAGCCGCGGCATCGGCGCGAGTGTTTGCCGCAAACTGGGGCGTCTCGGGCACACGATTGTCGTCAACTACGCGGCCAACAAATCTGCTGCCGACAAGGTCGTGTCTGAAATCGAGGCCGAAGGTGGCAGGGCCGTCGCCGTTCAGGGTGACGTCGGCAGCGAGAGCGATATCCTGAAGATGTTTGAAGAGGCCGACAAGCTCGGCCGTCTTGCCGGCCTGGTCAACAATGCTGGTGTCGTCGACATGTCTCAGCGCGTTGACGAAATGAGCGTCGAGCGCCTCAACCGGATCTTCAACATCAATGTTGTTGGCTCTTTCCTGTGCGCGCGCGAAGCCGTGAAGCGCATGTCGACCAAGCATGGCGGTACGGGCGGTGGCATCGTCAATCTCGCATCGGCCGGATCCAAGCTCGGGTCGCCGGCACAATATGTCGACTATGCCGCTTCCAAGGGCGCGATCGACACGATGACCGTCGGGCTCGCACTCGAAGTTGCCGACGAGAATATCCGCGTCAATGCCGTTCGCCCGGGCATCATCGACACGGAGCTGCATGCCTCCGGCGGTCTTCCGGACCGCGTGGCGCAGCTTGAATCAAAACTGCCGATGAAGCGTGCGGGAACCGCGGACGAAGTCGCAGACGCAATCGTCTGGCTTATGTCCGACCAGTCCAGCTACACGACCGGCGCCATTCTGGATGTGTCCGGGGGCCGGGCAATCCTTCCGTAATCCGTCAATGGACTTGAAACTGAAAAGGCAAAGGCGACCAAAATGTCCCAATATGATCTTGTCGTCATCGGAACCGGCCCGGGGGGGTACGTTTGCGCGATCAAGGCGGCGCAGCTCGGTCTGAAAACCGCGGTTGTCGAAAAACGTGCGACGCTCGGCGGGACCTGCCTGAACATCGGCTGCATTCCCTCCAAGGCGCTTCTTTATGCGTCGGAAATGTTCGAGGAAGCCGGTCACGGATTTGAGAAGCTCGGCATCAAGGTGTCCAAGCCGAAGGTCGACCTGCCGGAGATGATGAAGCACAAGAGCGATGTGGTGGATGCCAACGTCAACGGCGTCGCCTTCCTGATGAAGAAGAACAAGATCGACGTGCACACCGGCACAGGCAAGGTTCTGGGAACGGGCAAGGTTGAAGTGACCGCCGACGACGGCAGCGTGTCCGTCGTCGAGACGAAGAACATCGTCATTGCGACCGGTTCAGATGTGATGCCGCTGCCGGGTGTCGAGATTGACGAGAAGCAGATCGTTTCTTCAACGGGTGCGCTCGAGCTCGACAAGATCCCGGGCAAGATGGTCGTCGTCGGCGGCGGTGTCATCGGGCTTGAACTCGGGTCTGTGTGGAACCGTCTGGGCTCCGAGGTGACCGTTGTCGAATTCATGGACAAGATCCTTGGTCCCATGGACGGCGATGTCTCCAAGAACTTCCAGCGCATGCTGAAGAAGCAGGGCATGACCTTCAAGCTCTCGTCCAAAGTTACGGGCGTGGCCAAGAAGGGCAAGGGACTGGCGGTCACGGTCGAGCCAGCCAAGGGAGGCGACACCCAGGAAATCGAGGCGGACATCGTGCTTGTGGCGATCGGACGGCGTCCCTATACCGAAGGCCTTGGCCTGGAGGCTGCCGGCGTGGCGCTGGACCCGCGCGGCCGGGTTCAGATCGATGCGCATTACAAGACCAACGTCGATGGGATCTACGCCATCGGCGACGTCGTTGCGGGCCCGATGCTGGCGCACAAGGCTGAGGATGAAGGCGTTGCGATAGCTGAAATTCTGGCCGGTCAGGCCGGACATGTGAACTATGATGTCATTCCGGGCGTGGTCTATACGCAGCCGGAAGTCGCTTCCGTCGGCAAGACGGAAGAGGAACTGAAGGCCGACGGGGTGGAGTACAAGGCCGGCAAGTTCAATTTCTCGGCCAACGGCCGTGCGCGTGCGATGAACCACACCGACGGTTTCGTGAAGGTTCTGGCTGATGCGAAGACCGACCGGGTGCTCGGTGTTCACATTATCGGATTCGGCGCGGGCGAAATGATCCACGAGGCGGCCGTGCTGATGGAATTCGGCGGATCTTCGGAAGATCTCGGCCGCACCTGTCACGCGCATCCGACGATGTCGGAAGCCGTCAAGGAAGCGGCAATGGGCGCGTTCGCCAAACCGATTCATTCGTAAACCAACGACCGTGAACCAACGGAGCGCTGCAGGACACCTTGCCTGCGGCGCTCTTTGCATGTTAGCGCCGACGCGAGAGGCTGACATACGATGAAGAATCAGGTCTAGGTCAAGGCTTCGAACCTAAGGGAGGTCGCACGTGCAAGGCGCGGATACCAGCCGTTTCACAATGCTGCAGTCAGGGCTTTGGCTGTTGCTGGCCGTCGCTGCCGGCCTTGTGTTCTTCTGGCCCGAACGCACAATCGCGCATGTGGACGATCTCTTCTTCGTGCCCTGGGCGGCCGAGGTTGCCGCGTCCGGGAACCACATCAATCCGCTGCTGTCGGTTCAGTTTCCCGGTCTGGAAAACTACCACCTCTATACGCGCTTCCACCTGATCCTCTCTGGCATCTACCTGGACCTGTTCGGCGTCAGCCGTCTGAGCGTCGTTGCGTATGAGTACGTGTGTTATCTGCTGACAGCGCTTGCCTTTTCGGCCACGTGTCTGGCGATTCGTCTGCCGAAGGCAGCGCTGATGGCACCGCTCCTGTTCGCACCGATATATGTCGTGACCGGGTTCCGGCTCGAGATCACGGCCTGTGTCTTCTGGGCTTTGGGTTTCTTCTTCCTGTTCTGGCCTGCAAGGGAGCGGGATGGGGCAAGCGCAGCGGCGCAATTCTCGGCGATCAGGACTTTGGGCAAGCTGGCGCTCGCCTTTGCTCCGCTCGCCTCTCCGGCAGTCTTCGCCTGGAGCCTCGGCGCAATCATAGTACATGACCTCTGGCGGATCGCCTTTCGCGAACAGAAGATCGTCACACTGGTGTTTGAAAACGCCGTGGCGCTGGGTATTGCCCTGCTGATCTTTGCCCTCAGCGTTGATTTTCAGTTTCGCGAGTTCATCGATCAGATCGTGTTTCATGCGCAGAGATCGACCGGACACGGGATCAACGACGAGGCGCTCGGCCGGGCTGCCATCTTTGCCGTGGCCGGTCTGGTCCTGCTGAAGTTTTCTCGCCCTGCGGCGCTCATGTGCCTGATGTTGTCCCTCGGTCAGGGGCTTGCAGCCTTCCTGCATGACAAGGTTCTGGTCCGGAATCTGGCAGCAACCATGGTGTTTCTTGTCGGACTGGACGCCGTCACCCAGCAACGCTTCCAACGGGCGGCATATGTCCTTTCCACGCTGGTGTTCCTGGTCATTTCGGCCAACTTCCTGATTTTCTACGTTCTGTCGGAGCGAGCGCCCGGCCGGGACGCGGCCGCCCTCGACTATCTGTCCGATACCAGCGCACAAAAACGGGTCTTCATCGACGAAACCATGGCGCACCACTATCTCGACCATCAGACCCGCGATGCGATTTCCTGGACCTGGGGACGGAAGTTTCCGCTGGCCCGCGCCGAGGAGCTTCAAGAACTGCGCGATGGCGAGGTCTGGTATCTGAGCCCGTACACGCTTTTTGCCTATCTCAAGGGCCATACGGACATCGCCAGGGCGTTGTCGGATGACGTCACCTACAACAGAACGCCCCAACTGCCCTGCGTGATGGGCCGTCATTCCTGCCGTCTCCCGGCGGACGGCTGGACCATGCTGCGTCTCGAGCGGGACGGAGACCGGGTGAAGGTGCGCGACTATGCCTCCGAGCGCGAGTTCTTCGTTCCGGATTAGGTCCGTCCTATCCGGGCAGCGTGGCCGTTATCACGAAGTGGGTAATTGAGAAGAAGAAACGTCCTGATTTCGCAAGTTGCGCCTGTTCATCGGCCCAGGCGACCGCATCGTCTTGCGTAAACGGTCCTTTCCTGACCACATACGGCTTCATGAGATGGATCATCATGTTGGCCAGCCCATCCGGGTGAAGGTTCGTGCTGGTGAAGGGGAGTGCCGTAATGCTGTCCACGCGGTAACCCGCGTCGCGCAGGATCGGCGGCAGAACGGCGGGAATGCAGCGTTCCACGAGATGGCCGTCCCAGGTTTCCAGCATTGCCTTCATGCGGTCAGGATGATCGCTGAACCAGGTGATGGTGTCCCAGTGCATGTCACCCACGACAAGCCGGCCGCCGGGTTTGAGGATGCGTTTTATTTCGGTGACGGCCCCGGGGAGGTCGTCGAGATATTCAAAGACCTGAAGGGACACCGCCTTGTCGGCAGACGCCGTTTCGAGCGGAAGGTCCGTTACGGTTCCGCCGAGAATGTCGACGTTTGAGCAGGCAGCGCATCGCTTCACTGCCGCACCGCGCATGTCTTTGCTTGGATCGATGCCGATGATTCGGCCCTGGTCTCCCAGGGTGCGCGATAACTCGAGCGTCAGCAATCCGTTGCCGCAGCCGACATCGGCGATGACATCGCCCGGCGACGGGGTCAGGGCGTCGAAGGAGGCGCGTCGCCGCCGGGAGAAGTCTGCCCCGAGATAGGCCTCTTCCAGCAGTTGCGTGGTGCGTTCGTCGAACTGAAGCATCGGATCGGCCTCGTTTCAGTGCGCCTCCAGGCATTGGCCGTGATCGCCAAAGGCCTTGAGGACGTTGCATTCGGTAACGGTGTGATCGCCCTTGCAACTGGAAGCGATCCGGACAAGCTCCGCTTCCAGCCGTTTCAGGTGCGCAATGCGTTCACGGATCGATGCAAGCTGGTTCTCCGCGATCCGGTCTGCCTCACGGCATGGTTTGTCAGGGTGCTGACTGAGTTCGATCAGATCGCGGATGGCCGGCATCGGCAGGCCGAGATCACGGCTGTGCTTGATGAAGCGAAGCCTGTCGCGGTCCGTTTCCCGGTAACGCCGCTGATTGCCTTCCGTCCGCCAGGGCGCGTCAATCAGGCCTTCCTTTTCGTAATACCGGATCGTCGGAACCTTCACGCCGGTCTGCTTCGACAGTTCACCGATCGAAAAATCCATCAACTTACCTCTTGAAGCTCTAGTCGCTATAGGAATTAGACTGCCCGCGTTCGAATAAATCAAGAGGTCCCAGGAGCAGGACATGGGCGCATGCTGCGCGAAAACCCAGGCCCCCTTCGATGGCATGTCGCAGTCCTATCGCCGCCGTCTCTGGCTGGTGATCGGATTGAACGCTGCCATGTTCATGGTTGAAATGACCGCTGGTCAGGCGGCCGGCTCGAAGGCATTGCAGGCTGATGCACTCGATTTTTTTGGCGATGCCGTGACCTACGGAATTTCCCTGGCAGTGATCGGGGCATCCCTGAAGACGCGCGCACTGGCGGCGCTGGGCAAAGGAGTCAGCCTGCTTCTGATGGGGCTCTGGGTCGCCGGATCGACCCTTCATCAGGTCTTTGTGCTTGGCGTACCGCAGGCTGCGGTCATGGGGTCCATCGGGTTTCTCGCCCTTGCTGTCAATCTGGCAAGCGTGGCGCTGCTTGTGCGCTACAAGGACGGCGATGCCAATGTCCGGTCCGTCTGGCTCTGCTCCCGGAATGACGCGATCGGCAATGTTGCGGTCATGATCACGGCGATGGGTGTCTGGGGAACGGCAACCGCCTGGCCCGATCTTGCCGTGGCCGGACTGATGGCGACGCTGTTCCTGAGTTCCGCGGTTCAGATCCTCGCTCAGGCCCTGCGCGAGTTCCGTCAAAAGACGGGGGCTCCGGCCAGAGCCGCCTGAACGGGCTGAAGACCCTCAGATCGCAGCGGCCGGTGCTTTGCCACCCAGATGCACGAGCGTGATTTCGGGCGGGACGCCCAGGCGCATAGGAAGGAAGGAGCATCCGAGACCGCCCGAAACGATAAGGTGCCGGGCGTCCTGCTGGCCCGGCGTTTCGACAATATGCCCATAAGCCAGGTTTTCGTCCGGTTTGATCAGCTTGAAGGGTTTGAGGCCGAAGCAGTTGATTTGACCGCCATGCGTGTGCCCGCTCAAGGTCAGGCTGACGCGCGACGGCACGGAACGAAAGATGTCTGGCTCATGGGCCATCAGCAGGACCGGCGCGTCGTCGGTGACCTGCCGGAGCGTGCCCGCCAGATCGTCGACACCCTGGATGTGCCGCCGGTTCAGTTTCCTGTTCGGGGCAAGCGCGAGCTGATCGTCTACTCCTGCGAGCCAGAAAGCCTTGCCGTCCTTGGCGAGACGCACGGCCCTGTTCTGGTAGAGCTCAATGCCGGCATTCATCAGAGCCGTACCGTATTTCGTTGGGCCACGGCCGGAAAGCTGCGCCGCGCCGTCATCCCACCAGTCGTGGTTGCCAAGGATCGCGTGGATGCCGAGCGGCGCCTCAAAGGTGGCGAAGATATCCGCCCAGGCCTGCGCGGGTATCGGTGCTGATTGCCAGCGGTGGCTGGCGACATAGTCGCCGAGCATGAGAACGATATCGGGTTTCAGCGTGTTGGTGCGCTCCACGATGAACCGGACGCGATCCAGCCCCATCCAGGGTTCGCAGATATGGGGATCGGCGATCAGGGCGGCCTTGAGCGTCAGATCTCCGGGCCAGTTTGGCGGACTCAGGAAATAGTTCTGGATGCGCATCCGAAACGGTTCGACGCCGATGGCGTATGCGGCTGTGGACATCGAACTCAAGGCGGCGGCCCCAAGCCCTTGCAGGAACAAACGTCTGGAAATCATCTAAGCTTACTGCCTTCTTGGCGGACCCTGTCTATATGAAATGGCAGTGTTTGATTTTTGATTGACCTCGTCAGGGAGAATTTCAGCATTTTTTCTGCAGATCGGTTTTGGCAAAAAAAAACCGCTGCCGAAGCAGCGGTAAGATAGATTGGAGCAAAAGAAACTTGAGTTATTCGGTTGGTGCCTCTTCAGGAACCGGCAGGATAACTTCTTCCTGCGTGACCTCAACGCTGAGATCGTTGGTCGCGATGGCGACGTCCGTGTCGACTTCCGGCACGATGGACGTGTCCGCGACCGTCATGTTTTTGTCGGCCTTGGCGGTTTTTCCCCAGGAACAGGCATGTGCCGGTGCGATGGCGAATGCCGCGATGGCGAGCCCTGCTATGGCTGTGCTGATCAGACGCATGATGAGCCTCCGTCTGTTGCTGCGCGGGACAGGCGCAGTAACGTCTAAGGTAAAGCAAAAATGAAATCGGACAAGGAAAAACCGGGTAGAGATTGATACCAAGGTTAAGATCGGGGCATTTACTTTCTGTTAAGGTTGTACGTACGTTGAGTCTTGGGCTGAGACAAGTCGTTGACAACGTTGACGACATTCGTGTCCAGAAGATCTCCAAAGGCCTTGAGCGTGATCTTCTTGCTGCTCAAAAAACCGATCAAAAGCACCTGTATGGCCCCGTCTGAACGCAGCTCCGCCTGTGTCCAGCCCCATTTGCAATCGCGCGGGATACATGACGTGAAAGCCCTGACGCGAACGAAGACCTGTTCGTTCTCACATTTGCTTTCAACCTCGATGCGGCTGATTTCCTTAGGCTCCGCATCTGGATTGACCCAGACACCATCCTCCGGCAGCGGGCAGTAAATCCTCTGCGCCTGTGACGGCACGGTCCACAGGACAAGGAGCGCGGCAATCAAAAGCAGGAGACGGGGCATGATCGGTCCACCTTGTGTTTCGCCTTCATGATACCTCACTTTGTGCCGTTTCGCGGGTGTGCCCGGTCATAGGCAGCCAGCAGGTGTGCGCTGTCGATCTCCGTATAGATCTGCGTGGACGCAAGGCTGGCGTGCCCGAGCAACTCCTGGATCGTCCGGAGATCGCCGCCGCCGGCAAGCAGATGTGTGGCGAAGGAATGCCGGAGGGCATGTGGTGTGGCGCTGTCCGGCAACCCGAGCGCGCCGCGCAGTTTTTCCATAGCCAGCTGGATCATGCGCGGGTTGAGAGGGCCGCCGCGCGCGCCAAGAAAGAGCGGGCCGTCGGCGTCGATCGCATAGGGACACAGCTCGACGTAATGCGCAATCGCATCACAGACCGCCGGCAGGATCGGCACAATGCGCTCCTTGCGACCCTTGCCGACGATACGCATCGTCTTTGTGCCTGGTACAGGAGCCATCTTGCCCGTCAGCGACAGGGCTTCGGAGATCCGGAGACCGCAGCCGTAGAGCAGGGTCAGCACCGCGGCATTGCGGGCTTCGATCCAGGGAACCGTTTCAAGGGCGAGGTCGCCACTGGTGACATCGATGGCGTCGCGCGAGGAGACCGGCTTGGGAAGGGACCGCGCCTGCCTGGGCGGACTGACGGCATCGGACGCAGCCGCATTCACGTCCCCGCGGCGTTCCAGATACTTCAGAAAAGACCGGATACCGGCAAGGCCTCTGGCCAGCGACCGGCTCTGGACGCCCTGCCTGCGCCGGGAGGCGAGGAACCCCCTGAAGTCTGCAGGTCTCAGACTCGCGACATCTTTCAACGATGGCGGGCCGCCCAGGTGGCCGGTCAGGAAACGGAAGAACTGTCTCAGATCACGCTCATAGGCAACCAGTGTCTTGTCGGACAGGCGGCGCTCGTCGGAAAGGTGATCAAGCCAGAGCCCGATCCGGTGATTGAGATCCGGCTTTGCGGTGACCAGGAGGTCGGACGGGTCTGGAACGGTCGTGCTCATAAGACGATTTTAGCCCCGTTGGCGTTCTGATTGGTTAATGCGAACCATTGTATTTGCCCGTGCTTCAGTCCGCGGCAGTTGCATAGGCAGAGTCGTATCTGGCGTTTGCGGGTGAACGAAACGCGGGCGTTGCCGCACGGATTTGCGAGTTTCTTCAGCTTGTGTTGACCAGCCGGGCCTACGGCGCGGCATTTCTGGCCGCAGTCGGCTTTGCGCTCACGATGCTGCCCGGACCTATCCAAAGAGACAGCTTCTGATCCGCCCGCTGCGCTCCCACATCAGATATCATGGTCTTTATTGGGAGGGACGAACGGATGACGGCAAACGAACAAGACGAGGGCCCGGTCCTGCGCCTGTTTCAGGTGACGGTCAGGGAGGGCTGCGCGGATCTGCTTCTGGAAAAGTTCGCCACGACATCGGCGGCCGTCGTTCGGAACGAGGACGGCAACCAGGGCTATTTTTTCGGCCGCGACGTGGGCGGGGAGGACAACATCCTTGTTTTTGCGTCTCTGTGGAGGGATCTGGCTTCGGTAAAGCGCCGGTTTGGCGACGACTGGCAAAAGTCCTTCCTGCCGGAAGGCTATGAAGACATGATAGAGCAGCACTCGATCCGTCATATCGATCTGAGCGGCGGATGGTTCGTTCCGCCTGTCAGATAGGCGACGGAACCTTATCCCGCGTTGGGACGGTTCAGAGCGTTCGAAAACTCACTGCGAAGGCGATATCCGCCGAATGATCGTGGCCTTCCTTTGCATACATGCGGATTTCGTCGACTTCGGGCTCCTTTATCCGCCCTTCGTCCGCCAGTCCGTTCAGCGCAGCGTCGAAACCGTGATCGCCGTAGTGCGCCCGGTTGACGCCGATGACGAACAGCGCGCCTCTGCGGGCAATCGAAAGCAGGCTGACGAGCACGTCCGGACCGAGATGCCCATGTGTGAACGCGCCCGATGACAGAACGGCGCCGTAACCTTTGCTGATCGGAGTT
>JGI12316J15310_10000143_pt6 | contig 22387 bp, 23 predicted proteins | sample MarCyaLeptolynsp_FD_15310 | JGI IMG/M metagenome (IMG submission 15310)
CGCATCACCACCCATTCGCCGGACTGGATCGGCCCATGTTCGGCTTCCCAGGCGCGCACCCCGTCCGCCGTCAGCAGGAAGTCCGGATCGGCAGCGGCCTCGGCCGAACAGTCGATGACGTTGACCGGCGCGACAAAGTTCTGCGGCGGGATCGTGTCCGTGGTTCCGTCGGCATAATCCTTGCCGGTCACCCAGTGGGTCGGCGCATCGAAATGGGTGCCGGAATGTTCACCCAGCTTCAGCCAGTTCCAGGCCCACCAGGGCCCGTTTTCATCGTATTTCGAAATCTTGTGGACTTCGATTTTCGGCGTGTCGACAGCCAGCTCGGGCGGCAGTTTCAACAGCGGCGTATCGGGACCGAGCGGACCTGCGAGATCGACGACCTCGATATCTCCCGAAAGCAGCATGGCCGCGAGGCTGGTGATCGTATCGGTGGCTGACATGGCGTTTCCTTCCTGTTCGGTCGCCGTTCCGAACCCTGATCGGTTCGGCCGGTTATTCCCTAGATGGTCTGTATGTCCTGTGGCCGGGTGTCCCGCGGGACCGCCTGCGGACGGGCGCCGACACTAAGGCCTTCCAATTCGACGGTAGACCGAGTTACATGAATATGCAAATATCTCTGGAAATAATTCTGGCAACAAACCGAACGCGGATTCCGGACCATGCGCTACGACGCCGTTATTGTCGGGGCAGGCCATAACGGCCTTGCCGCGGCCGCCCTGCTGGCCAAACAGGGATGGTCCGTGGGCGTTTTTGAGCGCAATCCGGTCGCCGGTGGCGCCGTGCAGACGCGGGAACTGACATTGCCCGGCTTTCGCCACGATTTCGGCGCGATGAATCTCAGCCTGTTCGCCGGATCGCCATTTCACCAGGAGCATGCCGCGGACCTGGCCGGCTACGGCCTTGAATTTGCGCCGGCAACGCACTGTTTCAGCAGCGCATTTCCTGACGACACCTGGCTTGGCATTTCAACCGACCTCGATGCGACAGCGGCCGCGATCGGCGCTTTTTCCACCCGGGACGCCGAGACGTGGCGCACCCTGGTGGCGAATTTCGGAACCGACGCGCCGCATATCTTTTCCTTGCTTGGCTCGCCCATGACACCCTGGTCACTGGCGAAAACCGGCTGGAAGTCCTGGCGCGCCATGGGCAGGAACTGGGTTTACGACACGGTGCGACTGCTGATGTCATCCCCGCGGGCATGGCTCGACGAGACGTTTGAATCCGACAAGGTTCGGTCAACGCTGGCAGCCTGGGGCATGCACCTGGACTTTCCGCCCGACATGGCCGGTGGCGCCCTGTTTCCCTATCTGGAAGCGATGGCCAATCAATGCTTCGGCATGGTGATCGGCAAGGGCGGCGCCGATACGATGATCAAGGCATTGTGCGCCATGATCGAAGCCAATGGCGGCGAAATCCATACGGATGCGGCGGTTGCGGAAATTTCGGTGTCGGGAGGTGCGGCGACCGGAATCAGGCTGGTCGACGGCCGAACCGTCAGCGCCAACAAGGCGGTGATTGCCAATCTTGCACCGGCGGTTCTCAGCCGGCTCCTGCCGGAAGGCTCCGGCAACAAGACCTTCGACAAAGGCACGGCATCGTTCCGGCACGCACCGGGAACCATGATGATCCACCTGGCGATGGACGATCTGCCGGACTGGCGTGCCGGCAGCGCCCTGCGCGATTACGCCTATGTGCATCTGGCGCCGACCTACAGGGTCATGGCCGACGCCTACACGCAGGCAAAAGCCGGCTTGCTGCCGGTTGAACCGGTGCTTGTGGTCGGACAACCGACGGCGATCGATTCGAGCCGCGCGCCGGAAGGCAAACATGTTTTGTGGATCCAGGTCCGGGTCGTACCGGGAACGGTCAGCGGTGACGCGGCCGGCGAAATCACAGAGACCGACTGGAGCGCAGTGAAGGAAATCTATGCGGACCGCACCATGGCAATACTGGAGCGCTATGCGCCCGGTACCGCGGCCAAGGTTTTGCATCGGACAGTTCATTCGCCGCAGGATCTTGAAACCGAAAACCCCAATCTGATCGGGGGCGACCAGATCGGCGGCAGCCATCACCTTTCCCAGAATTTCCTGTTTCGTCCGGTCACCGGTTGGGCGAACTGGAACACTCCGGTCGACAATCTGCATCTGGTCGGCGCATCGACCTGGCCGGGCGCGGGCGTCGGCGCCGGGTCGGGAACCATGCTTGCGAAACGGTTGGGCGGCTGAACCGGGGCAATTTTCTGATGGACAAATATATATGCAAATGCAAATTTTAAGCTTAAAACAAACCGTAAAACCGGAACGTGAGGGAGAGAAATCATGACACTGATCAGACGGGACGTCCTGAAATACGGTCTGCTCGGCGCCGGCGCGCTGTCGCTCGGCCTGCCGCAATCGGTCTTCGCCCAGGGTGGCGACCTGACGATTGCCTACAATGTCAATCTGCCGTCCTGGGACCCGACGGTCGGTCCGTCGGCGGTCAATCCGACCATCCAGGGCATCTATCAATCGGTCTTCGACCAGTTCATCTCGCAGGCGCCGGACCTTTCGATGGAGCCCGGACTGATCACGGAATGGGGTTGGAACGAGGACAGGTCCAAGATCCATATGACGGTGCGCGAGGGCGTGACATGGCACGACGGCTCGGCATTTTCGGCTGAGGACGTCGTCTGGTCGCTGGAACGGGCCGGTGCGGAAGCAACCGGCAACCCGATCCAGTTCGTCTGGTCGAAGATCGGCAATTTCTCCATCGACGGCAACACGATCACCGCTGATGTCCTGTCGTTTGAACCGACCCTGTTCAAGTGGATGACCTTTCTGACCGGCTACATCCTGCCGAAGGCCTATTACGAAAAGGTCGGCGCCGAAGGCTTCGAAGCCGCCCCAATCGGAACCGGCCCGTATATGGTCGACAAGTTCGAGCGCAACGCGTTTGTCCGGCTGAAAGCCAATGCAAATTATTGGGGCGGCAAGCCGGCCTATGACAATGTTACGATCAAGTTTGTCACCGATGCGTCGAGCCGGGTGGCGGAGGTCGAATCCGGCGCGTCGCACGTGACGCTCGAGATTCCTTACGAGGAGTTCGACCGACTGAAAGCCAAGGACGGTCTCGCCGGCGCGACGACGCCGATTTCCGATATCGGCATGATCTTCCTCAACGACATCGAGGTGATGACCGACAAGAATGTCCGTCTCGCCGCACACCACGCCATCGACAAGAAACTGCTGATCGACCGGCTCCTGAAGGGTTACGGCGTCGCAATCGATACGCTGCAGGCCCCGGAATATGCAGCGTTCGATGAATCCATCACGGTCGGTTACGATCCCGAAAAGGCAAAGAGCCTGCTGGCGGCCTCCGGATATTCCATGGACAATCCGGTCAAGTTCAAGATCCAGACCACCCGTGGATTCAAGCCCAAGGATTATGAAATGATCCAGGCGATCGTCGGCATGTGGCGCAAGGTCGGTATCGAGGCGGAAATCGAGGTCTACGAAATCGCCAAACATTACGAATTGCGCGCGGCAGACACGCTGGCCCCCGCGGCGTTCTACAATTGGGGCAATTCGATCGGCGACCCGGCAACCTCAACGGGATTTGCTATGTTCGGCCCCAGCCCGCACTCGGTCTGGGACGGCAAGGATCTGATCGAAATGATCGGGCCGCTCTGGGGCGAGCCCGATGAAGAAAAGCGGATCGCCGGCTACAAGGCCGTCGACAAACACATTGCCGCCGAAGGATACGTCATCCCGATCCTGCAATATGTTCAGCCGATCGTGCATGCGGCAAACGTGTCGATCACACCGCACGTGTCCGGAGCCCTGCATCCGCATCGGATGAAACCGCAATAAGTCCGGCAACACCGAAGGCCGGGCCGCCATTGGCGGCCCGACCGGCCTGACCGACATCGAAACAGTCTCTTCATGACCGCACGGCTCTTCATCCTGCGCCTGATCACGACGCTGGTCACGCTGTTCGGCGTGGCGGTCGTCGTCTTCATCGTTATCCGCGTGGCCCCCGGAAACCCGATCGCCATGATGTTGCCGCCGGGTGCGAGCGACGCCGATATCGCCCGGCTGAAAGCGCTCTACGGCCTCGACAAGGGCATTTTCGAACAGTTCGTGATCTGGCTTGGCGGCGTCCTGACCGGAGATTTCGGGACATCGATCTCGTTGCGCCAGGACGTGGTGACGATCGTTCTGGGGCGCCTGCCGGCAACGCTTGAACTCAGTCTGCTCGCCCTGTTTATCGCCGTACTCATCGGCGGAACCCTGTCGTTCCTCGGCGCCCGATACCGCGGCGGAAAGACCGAAGCCGGCATCGACCTCTGGAACGGCATGGCGTTGTCGATTCCGGATTTCCTGTGGGGGCTGATCTTCATTTTGCTGTTTGGCGTGGTGATGCCCCTGTTCGCAATCTCGGGCCGTATTTCCCCAAGCATCGATCTGGATTTCCTGACCCAGTTCTATCTGATCGAGGCGGTCGTGCGGCTGCGCTTCGACGTGATCGGAAATCTGATCAATCACATGCTGATGCCGGCGCTTGCTCTGGCCTTGCCGCTCGCGGCAGTGATCGCACAATTGCTCAAACAGACACTCAAGGAAGTTATGCATCTGGACTACGTGATGCTGGCACGAACAAAGGGCTTCAGCGAAACCACGGTGCTTTTGCGCGAAGCCCTGCGCAACGCGGTCCTGCCGACACTGACCCTGGTTGGGGTCCAGTTCACTTTTCTGATCGGCGGCACCGTCATCGTCGAGCGCCTCTATTCCTACGAGGGTCTCGGCAATCTTGCCATCGACGCGGTGATCAATCGCGATCTGCCCCTGATCCAGGGTATCGTGATCCTGTTTGCTGTTCTGTTCGTCCTGATCAATCTGGCCGTGGATCTTATGTATGCCGTGCTGAATCCGAGATTGCGGCATGGTTGAACGACGCACCCTTCCCATGCGCCTCTGGCTCGCAGGGTCCTGGCTGGCCATTCTGGTGCTTGCCGCCCTGTTTGCGCCGTTGATTGCGCCGCAGGATCCACTGGCACAGGATCTGCTCTACGAAAAACTGCCGCCATTCTGGGTCGACGGTTCGGAAGCGGGCTTTTATCTCGGCACCGACAGTCTCGGGCGGGATGTGCTGTCGCGGATGATCTACGGAACGCAGATTGCGCTGATCGTCGCCTTCGCCGCCGGGGGCGCCGCCTGTCTGATCGGCGCCAGCCTCGGCCTTGCGGCGGGATATTTCGGCGGCTGGACCGATCGCATCATCTCACGAATCGTCGATATCTGGATGGCCTTCCCGCCCGTCCTGTTCGCGATCCTGCTGGTCGCCGTGCTCGGCACCGGCCTGCATTCGGTGATCATTGCGATCGCGGTCATCGACTGGACCCGCTTTTGCCGGGTGATCCGGGCCGAAGCGATGCAACAGGCACGCATGGAATATGTGGAAAGCGCCCGGGTCGTCGGTCGGCGCAGGCTCGGCACCATGCTGACCGAGGTACTGCCCAACGTGCTGCCGGCAATCGTTGTGCTCCTGTCGCTTGAAATGGGTATCGCGGTGATCGTGGAAACCATCCTGTCCTTCGTCAACCTGTCGATTTCCAGCGACGATCCAACCTGGGGTGGGATGATTTCGGAAGGCCGCACTGTCATCTATCACGCCTGGTGGGTGCTGGTGTTTCCGCTGATCGCCCTGTTTCTCACCGTACTGTCGTTCAGCCAGTTCGGCGAAGGCCTGAAGGAGCGGTTCGATCCGGTTTTGCGATGACCAACACGCCGAGCAAACCCTTTCTGGAAATCGACCGGCTCAGCATCGCGCTTGGCGGCAGCGGCACGCGTGTGCTGCGCTCGGTCTCGCTTGCGGTGAAACCCGGTGAAGTGCATGGCCTGGTCGGCGAAAGCGGGGCCGGAAAGAGCATGATCGGCAAAGCGATTGTCGGCGTGCTGCCGCGTGCCGTCAAAGTGATTGAGGGGACAATCCGGCTCGATGGAAAGGATCTTGGCGCCCTGCCCGAACGGGAAAGGCGACAACTGATCGGAACCCGGACCGCCATGATCCCGCAGGATCCGATGACCGCGCTCAATCCGTCCCGTCGGATCCTCGGGCAGATCACCGACCGGCTGATCCGGAGCCTGGGTTGGGACGGGAAAAAGGCGGACGAACGGGCGCGTGAAATCCTGGAAGAAGTGCAGATCCGCGATATCGACCGGGTGCTGAAGAGTTATCCGCACGAACTGTCCGGCGGCATGCGCCAGCGGGTCCTGATCGGCGCGGCGTTTGCCGCGGAGCCGAAGCTGATTGTCGCAGATGAGCCGACCACCGCGCTCGATGTGACGGTCCAGAAGCAGATTTTGAAACTGATCGCGGATCTCCAGCAGCGCCACGGTACAGCACTGCTGTTCGTCACCCATGATATGGGCGTTGTCGCAAAGATCTGCCAGACGGTGTCGGTGCTCTATGCCGGCAAGATCATGGAGCAGACGGATGTGCGGAGCCTTATCGAAACCCCTTCACATGCCTATTCCGCCGCGCTGATCGCCGCAACGCCGCGCTATGACCGCCCCGATCGCTCACTGCAGCCAGTCGCCGCGTCGCTGACCGAAATGCTGTTGAGGGACATTGTCGATACCGACCGGGCCTGGAGCAGCACGAAGGGAGCCGTGCATGGATGACGCTCTCATCAGGGTCGATGACCTGCGGCTGGCGCTGCCCGATCTCAGCGCCAAGCCGTTGTTTGGCGCCGCCCCGAAACTGGAAATCCTGAAGGGTCTCAGCTTTTCCGTCAGGCCGGGGTCGGTCGTCGGCATTGTCGGCGAGTCCGGATCCGGCAAGTCGACGCTCGGGCGGGCGCTTGTTCGCCTGCACGAGCCGACCGGCGGGACCATCCGCTTTGACGGCAACGATATTACGCACGCCGACGAAACCGCGCTGGCGCCCTATCGCCGTGACCTGCAGATGATTTTCCAGGATCCGATGACATCGCTCAATCCGCGCAAGACGGTCAGTGCGATCATCTCCGGTCCGGTCCGGTTTCACGGTCTCGGCGACAATCCGTCCGGTGCGGCAATCGCAGCCCTGGACCGGGTCGGTCTGCCCGCCGCCTTTTCGGCCCGTTATCCGCACGAACTGTCCGGCGGACAACGCCAGCGCGTCGGCATTGCCCGAGCGATTGCGCTCGCGCCGAAATTCATTCTCGCAGATGAAATCGTCTCCGGGCTGGATGTGTCCAACCAGGCTCAGATTATTGCCTTGTTGCGCGAGATCGTCGCCGAAATGGACCTGACGATGGCCTTCATCAGCCACGACCTCTCGGTGATCCGGCATTTCTGCGACCGGGTGATGGTCATGCGCAACGGAGAGATCGTCGAACAGGGCGAAACCGCCGCCCTGTTCGAGGCCCCCGAGCATGACTATACCCGCGAACTCAAGGCCGCCATCCCGCTGCCTGAAGTGGATGCTTCCTGGTTGGCGTCCTGAACAGCTCTAACGAACCGCAGCCCGTCAAGCCGCCTTTCGGTCCGTTTCAGTCTGCCGATCGGCGCCTGTCGAAAATGCGGTGCCCATCAATTTTTGATATTCGGCAGCATATTGACGCGCCATCGTTTCCAGAAATCCGGCCTGAACTTCATAAAAATCGCGCGGTTGCCGGCAATCCAGCAGATTTTCCTGGAATTCGATATCCCTTCTGATCCGCTCGGCAAAGAAACGCAATCCTGCGCGATACAGATCCAATCCACGGACCATCATGGTTTCGCCCGCCGTGACGGCTTCGCTTGCCGCATCTTCAACCGACTTGGCCAGGCCCTCCAAATCTTCGGCAGGCCCCTCGGCCTTTTCAACGGCATGCCCGCTACCAGCCGTTTTTTTCGGTTTGCGGGCACCAACATTCTCTGTGTGGACAGCAGTCATCTTTCATCTCCTCGTTGGGGTCCTGCAGGCCTCCTGCATACTGTGATTTTTACGAATCATTCTTGAGAGGATTGTGACAGAGATCAAACCGCCATCCTTTTTCGCAGCCGGCGGATTTGATCGGAATCAACGCGATCTATCGACGGATTCGGCAAAAGAGATGTGGCGCGCATATCGGGAAAATGCGGGCCTTGTTCCTGGACCACACATGCGGGCCGATCCGATGACAGATCTCCAATCCAGCCGAACGCACGCCTCGCAGGACGAAGTGATCGCGTTTCTGTCAGATCCGCACAATCACGGGCCGAATGCGAAAGAGGTCGACCGGATCGACACCCATTGCGCAATCGTCTTCCTGACCGATGAGACCGTCTACAAACTCAAACGCGATGTACACTACGACTATATCGACTGCTCGACACTGGCGAAGCGAGAGGCGCTTTGCCGGCGCGAACTTGCGATCAACCAGCCGCATGCGCCGATGATTTATCGCGACGTCGTTGCCGTCACCCGCGAGAGAGACGGAACGCTGGCGATTGACGGATCAGGCGAACCGCTGGAATGGGCCTTGCGCATGAACAGGTTCGACGAGGAGTCCGTGCTGGAAAACATGGCCGAACGCGGCACGCTGTCCCCCTCCGTCGCCGCCGATCTGGGCAGGATGGTTTCGAGCCTGCACCAGGTGACGGAAACCGTCTCGGGAGAGGACGGATACGATCTGGTCCGGGATATCGTCGATGAACTGGCACGGGTGTTCGGCGAATTGCAGCAGGTTTTTGACGAAGGCGAAACCGACGCGCTCGATACCGGGCTTCGTGCCCAACTCGACCGCCAGAGGGCGCGTTTGCGGAAACGCGCCAGGCAGGGGTTCGTCCGCCGCTGCCATGGTGACCTGCATTTGCGCAATATCGTTCGCCTGGATGGCGAAATAGTGCCCTTCGACGCGCTTGAGTTTGACGACCGTCTGGCAACGACGGACATTTTGTACGATCTGGCGTTCCTGCTGATGGACATGCTGCATCGTGGTCTCAGCGAAGAAGCCAACATGACGTTCAATCAGTATTTTGCGAATGAGCAGGCCCATGCCGGCCTGCGCGGCCTTGCATTGTTGCCCCTGTTTCTAAGTATCCGGGCCGCTATTCGCGCCATGGTATCGGCGCAAGCCGCCGCCCTCGAACCGACACGATCGGACAGACTTGAAAAGCGGGCGCGCCACTACCTGGGTGAAGCACTGGCATTTCTCGATCCCAAGCCGGCCCGGCTCATTGCCGTTGGCGGATTGTCCGGAACCGGGAAATCGGTGCTTGCCAGATCGTTGGCCCCACTGATCGGATTGGCGCCCGGTGCGCTCCTGATCCGCAGCGATGTCGAACGCAAACATTATTTTCATGTGAGCGAGACGACCCGCCTCGAGACGAGGCAATATACGAGCGAGATCAGCCGCGAGATCTATAACATTCTCCTGGAAAAGGCGGGCCTTGCTCTTCAGGCCGGACAGAGCGTCGTTCTCGACGCGGTCTATGTGGCGGCGCACGAGCGAAAGGCCGCAGCGTCTCTGGCACAAGATCTGGGTGTTGCGTTTCACGGGCTCTGGTTGCACGCAGACAGACAGACCCTGGTCGAGCGCGTCAGGTCCAGAAAAGCGGACGCTTCGGACGCCGACGCCACCATTGTCGACCTGCAACATTCAAAGACGATCGGACAAATGGACTGGTGCGAGATCGATGCCGGCGGCACTCCAGCGGACACGATGCGGCGGGCCTGCAATGCACTCGGAATTTAACCGGCCGCGTCATTGCATGATGAGGCAGCGTCGCGCGGACTTTTGACCTAAAGCAAGACCGGCAGGCACCGGACATGATCAAATCCGTTCAATCAGAAGCAACCAGCAAGACAGCGAGCAGCGGAAAAACCATGCAAGCCAAAACCATTCTTACTGTCGTAAGCGACGACCAGGTACCAGCCGACCTTGATCCGGCGATCGCATTCTGCCGCGACAGCAACGCCCATCTTTCGGTGCTGATCGTCGGGGCGGCTCCACCGCCTCCGGTTGTCACCTATGGCGGATTGTCGGCAGATGTCTGGGTCGAGGCAACCGAGGCGGCGCGCGCGAAGATCGCCGAAAGCGGCGAGGCGCTCGAAGCCCACCTGCAATCGGCGGGTATCCCAAGTGACGTAACCACCCGAATCTCTCCCTCCGGTATGGTCGACGACGATATCGGAGAACGCGCGCGTTATGCCGATATCACCCTGATTGCCGCCACGACAGAGGCCAAGGACGGTATCACCGACCATCAGATCGCCAACGGGGTTTTGTTCCACGCGTCAAAACCCCTGCTTGTCTGTCGAAAACCGGGCGCGTCGTTCCCGGAACCGAAGCGGGTCGTTCTTGCGTGGGATGCAAGCCGGGAAGCCTCAAAGGCGGCGCATGACACGATCGGCCTGATGCGCGGTGCAGAAGAGGTCAGGATCCTGTTGATCGATCCGGATCCCGTCATGGGCGGCCACGGCCCGGAACCGGGCGCCGACATCGCCACCTATCTGGCGCGGCACGGCATCAATGTGGTCGTCGAACGGGTCGCCAGCAGCGGTCAGACCATTGACGAGTGTATCCTGAGATATTCGCAGGATCAGGGCGCGGATCTGGTCGTGATGGGCGCCTACGGACATTCGCGGCTGCGCGAACGGATCTTTGGCGGGACCACCGAGGCTATGCTGAAACAGTCGACTGTGCCGGTCCTGATGACGCACTAACGCAGCATTCCCACGCTCTCCATGTTTTGTGCCGGCAAGCTCAAAACTCTCGTTTTTGGCGTTTCCTGTCTGTTCAGACGGTTGCGCGCGGACGGGAAAAGCTCCGGGCCAATGGTGAACTACTATTCCGTTCCGTCATTTCGGAGAATCGGCGCATAATGCGTGTAAATACAGGCTGATCGGGTGGCGCTTCAAGCAGCATCCGGTCATGTTCCGACGGCCTCCGGACCCACATTCGGCGACGCATGCATTGATGCCCGATGACGTGACAGAGTCTCCCATGAAGATCGGTCGCCTGGCCGGATTGTCCGGTCTGAGCGAACGCACTTTGCGGTATTACGAAAAGCTCGGGATCATTACCCCCGTCAGATCCGACGGGGGAACCCGGCTCTATCGATCAGGCGATGTTGAAATCGCACAACTGGCGCAGCGCATGCGCGAACTCGACATTCCGGTCGCGACCATACAGGCAATTGCGACCAGGCGCCGGGATTTCCGCACCGGCGACCAATCCAGCGCCGCCATGATCGAGATGCTCGAAGGGTTGGTGGATTCGCTTGGCGCGCGGGCCGCCCAAACCCTCGCCCTGCAGGACGAGATGATCCGAACCCTCCGCGTCCTGCAGGGATGTCGCGGGTGCAAGAACATGCCGACGCCGCAGGATTGTCCGGATTGTCCGATGGAAGTCAGTCCCGACCAGACGTCGCTCGGGCGCATGATCTGGCAGAAAGACTAACTGTCCTCAGGCCCTAGTACCTTCCACATGTTTCGTCAGGCAAAACGCCATGGACAGCCTCCTGCAACCGCGTTAATTTCGCCCGATCGGAAAACCCTAAGCAAGGCTGCAAGATGGCTCTCGAAAATGGACAGGGCCATGCGCCCCCTTCCTGGTTCGTGTCTCCCGGCGAGCAGGATTTTTTTGCATGGCTGGCCCTGGCACTTGCCGCACTCGCCGTCTACGGGATTTTCTATCTCTACGCAAAATTCGACAAGTGGGCCGAACACCGATCCAAAGGCACGCCGCTCGCGAAAACCATACCGACGATGCTGGCCATCGCACTGCTGTATGAGATTTTCCCGTTGGGGCATTTCAACATTCTTCTTCCCATCGCCGCGATCCTGATCGCGCTCATGGCGGATTGGTCCCATTACCGGTTCGGTCCGAAAGAGGAACCTGACCCCGGTCCTCCGGAGGTCACACTGGCTCCCGTTGCCGTTCAGGGAACGACAGGGCATGTGGAGGCCGAAGATATCGGGACAGTCTCCGGGGCCGCGGAGACCGGCGACGCCGGCGGGAACGGAGTTCGCGCCCAGGCATCCGACACTGCGTCGCCCGCACCGGACCCGGAGCCCGAAGCAGAAAGAAAACCGGCACCCGGGGAGACGCAAAGTGCTTGAACTTCTGGCAACCTCGTTTCCGGTCATCATCCGGTATTTCCACCTGAAACGGCTCGGTGAACAGATCACCGTCTGGAACATGAAAACCGCGGTTTTCCTTTGGCTGTTTCTGGCGTTCGGACTGTTTACGACAATCTTCTATTATCACCCGAAATCCTATACCGGACTGCTGCCGTTCCGGACGATTTCGGTTGTCGCACAGGCCAATGGACCGGTCACCGAAATCCTGGTCAAGAACGGGCAGGCTGTTGCGAGCGGCGATGTGCTGTTTCGTATTGAAGACAATTCGCAGCAGGCCGCGCTGGCGCAGGCCAAGGCGGAGTTCGAACGAATCGAAGCCGAGGAAAGCAAAGCGGAAGAATCCCTGAAACTGGCCGAAGCGACGGTTGAAGAGGCAAAAATTTCACTTGCCCAGCAAAAGACCGACCTCGAGAACGCGGAAACGCTTCTCAAAAAAGCAGTGACAACCGAAGACAAGGTCCGGAAGCTGCGATCGTCCGTTCAGATTTCGGAAGCGAAACTTGTTTCGGCCGAAGCTCAACTTGCCATTGCCCAGACGGATCTGTCCGAGACCCTGCCTGCGCAGAGAGACGTTGCACAGGCGGCTTACGACAGCGCCAAAGTCGAACTGGAAAAAACCGTGGTCCGGGCGTTTTCGAACGGCGTGGTCGCGCAGCTCGCTCTCAGCGTGGGCAGCCCTGCGTCCAAGCTCATCCTGAGCCCGGCCATGGTGATCATTCCCGAAAGACCCGAAGGTCTGCCGGAACGGATCATCGCGGGCTTTTCCCAGGTTTCCCGCGATGTGCTGAAAGTGGGCATGCCGGCCGAAATCGCCTGCGACGCCAATACGAACATCGCCTTCGTCAATTCCGTCCTGCCGGCAAAAATTGTCGCCATTCAACCGGCCGTCTCCACCGGTCAGATCCTGCCCAGCGGCAATCTGCTGGAACCGAACAGGATTGCCGGCCGGGGATCTGTGCTGGTGTTTTTCGAACTCCTCCACAAGGAACACGAAGACATGATGCTGGATGGGAGCGGCTGTATCGTGCAGACCTACACCAACTCGCTGAGCGGCACGATCGGGCATGTCATTGCCGCCACCGGTGTTGTGAAGGCCGTGGGGCTGCGCCTGAAAATCTGGGGCGTTCTTCTGTCCGGGATCGGACTGGCCGGAGGTGGCGGACACTGAGCGGAATGCCGTGCACAGCGCTGGCTTGAGAACGACATGCACCGCAATCATCGTCAGGTTGCGGTGAACGAGACCCGATGAAGAGGAACCAGATGAGCCATCTATCACTCACCGCGTCCGACGGACATGTCCTTGGCGCCTATCGGGCCGACCCGTCCGGCGAACCGCGTGGAGCCATTGTCGTCATTCAGGAGATCTTCGGCGTCAATGCGCACATCCGGTCGATCTGCGATCGCCTTGCCGAAACCGGATATGTCGCGATTGCGCCGGCCCTGTTCGACAGGACCGAACGGGATTTCCAGTCGGGATATTCTCAGGATGAGGTCGACCATGCCCGCACCTTCATTGCCGATGCGGATTGGGACGCCATGGTGCGCGATACCGAAGCCGCGCGGCTGGCGGTCGCCAATATCGGCAAGGTCGGCATTGTCGGGTTTTGCATGGGGGGAACGATTGCGTTCCTGGGAGCGACACGCCTGGCAGGGATTTCCGCCGCGTCAGCGTTTTATGGCGGCAGAATCCAGGCCTTCGCCGACGAAAAGCCGGCCTGCCCGACACACTTGCATTACGGGTCGGAAGATCACGGCATCCCAATGGACAATGTTGACAGCGTCAGGCAACGGCGCCCGGATTGCCAGGTCTTCGTTTATCAGGGTGCCGGGCATGGCTTTCACTGCGATGCCCGGCCGAGTTTCGATGTCGATGCGTCCCGGACCGCCTGGGCACGGACACTGGATCTGTTCGCGCGCGAGGTCGGTTGAACCATTCAGGCGGGGTTGAGCAGGCCTTGTCCGTCGCCCTGCCCTCCCGACTCTAGTGCGCAAACAGGGTCGGAACCGTCATATGCGCCAGGATGCCGCTGGTTGCGGCACCAAGGACGAAGTCATAGACGCGCGAGTGTCCGTAAGCGCCCATGACGATCAGATCGGCGCCGCAGTCGCTGACCGCATTGAGCAATTCGTCGGAAACCGCAATGTCGCCCTTGCGGAAGTTGGTGACGTTGCTTTGCACGCCATGGCGGGCAAGGCTGACCGCCAGATCATGGCCGTACAGCCGCACATCTTCTTCGCTGGCATTCTTGCCCTCGACGCCGAGAATGACGACTTCTTTTGCATTCAGGAGAAACGGCAGGGAATCGTGTGCCGCACGTGCGGACTCGCGGGTTCCGTTCCATGCCAGAACCACCTTGTCGCCTACCGCCTCGAAGGTGCCGTATTGCGGCATCACCAGAATTGGCCGGCCGGCGCCGAGGATCAGTTTGCGATGCAGTTCATGCTGCTCCTGACCCGCGTCTTTCGGCTGGGCCATGATGATGAGGTCAACCGGCAGTGCCTGCTCGATAATCGCCTCACTGATGGCGTCGGCACGGGCCGTCACCGTGCGCCATTCGGCGACGATGTCAGTGCCACGGGTTCCGCTGTTGAAGATCTCTGCGTATTGCTCGCTCTCCTCGCGCATGTTTTCGGTCAAGCGGTCCAGCAGATCCCCCGAAATGTATGGACTGATGGTGGAATGCATCTCCACCTCCTGTGCGACATGCACACCGATCAGGTGGGCGCCGAACTGCCTGGCGATCGTTGCTGAGAATTTGACGAGTTTTTCGGCATCGTCCTTGTCGGTCAGACAGACCATTATGGTTTTGTAGCTCATCTTAGCAGTGCCTATCGGTTACAGTCTGGATCATGGGCCCGCCGTTCCATCCAAACCGCAATCGGTTCTTGTGGTTGCCGGCTGGCGACCGCGCGCAGGGACTGTGGTCATGTCGGCGCAAACCGGGCATTGATCCACGTCAAGCTTCAGGGAGCGATGTGTGCGGCCATGACATTTCGCGGAATGGGGCATTTCGCGTCATGCCAGTCCGGCAAGCAATTTGCCGATGAAATAGGCGCACCCGGCAGCGGCTGATCCAATTGCGAAGGTTTCCAGCCCTTCGCGCCACCATGGCGCCGGGACGAAGCGGCTCTTGGCCGCACCGATGGCAAAGAAGATAATCCCCGTACCCAGTATGGAAACGGGGAACGGGTCGTCTACCGGCAACAGGTAAGGCAGAAGAGGGACCGCGCCACAGACGGCAAAGGCCAGGAACGTCGTGATCGCCGCATGCACCGGGTTCGATGTTACCGGCGCCAGGCCGTGTTCGTCGGTCAGCATCAGACGAACCCATTGTTCGCGATCGGATGTAATCGTCTCAACCGCGTCTTCCAACCCCTTGCCGGACAGTCCTTTCAAGGCCAGGATCTGTCGAACCTCCTCGCGTTCTCCCTCGGGGTGGAGCGCAATATGGCGCTCCTCCAACTGCCGGATGAGGTGCACCCGGTCCTGTTCGGCCTTGGTGCCGCTGTAATTGCCGGCAGCCATTGAAAACCCGTCCGCGACCAGGTTGGCGACACCGAGAATGAGCACGATCTTGGCCGAAAGGGCGGCGCCGGCCACGCCGGCTACGATCGCAAAGGTCGTGACCGCCCCGTCTATGCCACCCAGCACCATATCCTTGATATAGCTCGGCCGACCGGCGTCGCTCAGGCGGGCAGCGATATCTTTCGGCGAATGCCCGTGTTCGAGATCCATATCCCACCCCTCTTTGATTCGACATGCAGCTGTGTGGCAGGAATTCCGGGGAATGACATTGCGACACATCAAGTGACGACTTGATTTACCGAACGGATGACAGGCATGGTGACAGCATTAAACAGACCATTGTACGGATGTGGACCACGTGCAGGCGGGTTCTGTTTTTGTGCGAGGATCGATGTCGGAAAACCAAAGTCCCGATCTCGGGGCAGCCCAGCTCAATGCAATACTGAACTCCGCGGTCGATGGCATCATCACCCTTGACCGGACCGGCCGGATCGAATCCGCGAACCGCGCCGCGCGGATCATGTTTCAGTATTCATGGGAGGAACTGCAGGGCCGGAATGTCAACATGTTGATGCCGGAGCCCTATCGCTCGCAACACGATTCATACATGGCCCACCATCTCAAGACCGGAGAAAACCGCATAATCGGTATCGGTCGCGAGGTGCAGGGCTGCAAACGGGACGGCACCGTCTTTCCTCTGCATCTGTCGGTCGGGCGGTTTGAAATCGGCGACGAAGTGCATTTCACCGGCATCATCCGGGACCTGACGGCAACCAAGCAGATCGAACTGGCACTGCAACGCGCCCACAAGATGGAGGCGATCGGCCAGCTGACCGGCGGCATTGCGCATGATTTCAACAATTTGCTGACCGTAGTCACCGGCAATCTGGAACTGATGGAGATGCGCCTCGAAGACGACTATCTGCGCTCGCTCCTGAGCGAAGCACAGGAGGCGTCGGAGCTCGGCGCGCGGCTGACGCATCGCCTGCTCGCCTTTGCCCGCAGAAGCCCGCTCGAACCGGAAATCGTCGACCTGAACACTCTGGTCGTCGGGTTGACGGATCTGTTGCACCGGACCCTTGGAGAGCCGATCGAGCTGGGCTCTGCGCTTAGTACGGGGCTTTGGCCGGTGCTTGCCGACCGCGGCCAGGTCGAAAGTGCGATCGTCAATCTCGCGGTGAATGCGCGTGACGCCATGCCGGGCGGCGGAAGGCTCTTTATCGAGACACAGAATGTTGTGGTCGACGATTCGGCCATCATGCCGGATATGGCCGGACATGCCGGAGCGAGAGATCTCGATTTTCAGCCCGGAGACTATGTGCGTCTTTCGATCATCGATACCGGCGAAGGCATTCCCGACGAAACCCTCGATCGGGTGTTCGAGCCGTTTTTCACCACAAAGGAGGTCGGGCGCGGAACCGGCCTCGGACTTTCCATGGTCTATGGTTTCGCCAAGCAGTCCAAGGGCAACGCGACGATCTACAGCGAAGTCGGAACCGGGACCACCGTGAACATCTATCTGCCAAGACATGTCTCGGACGGTAACGCCGAAAACGCAGCGCACGATCCGTCACCTCTGGCGCGCGGCGCCGGCGAAACGATCCTGGTGGTCGAAGACGATGCGAAGGTGCGGACGCTCACGGTGCGTCGGCTGTCCGCGCTTGGATACCTCGTCGTGGAGGCGGGAAACGGACCGGACGCACTCGAACGCATACCGGATATCGAGGATCTTTCCCTGCTGTTCACAGATCTGGTCATGCCCGGCGGAATGTCCGGCTACGATCTCGTCGAAGCCGCGCGCAAGATACGGCCCAGGCTCAAGGTGCTCCTGACATCGGGGTACGCGGAGGATCTTCTCAACGCCGACCGGTTGACCGACCTTGAGGCGCGGCTGCTTCGAAAACCCTATCGCCAGACCGATCTGGCCGCCGCCATTCGCAGAGCTCTGGGGCCGGCGGGCGGTTGACGCATATTTCGTCGAACCGGCCGGAGGTTACGAAATGGCCTCGGGCGTGGCGGTAAACGTGTAACCGGCGCCGCGCACGGTCTTGATGATCGCCGGGTTCGCGGGATCCTGCTCGATCTTCTTGCGCAGCCGGGCAACCTGATTGTCGACACTGCGGTCGTTGGCGGCCCAGTCCTCCCCGCGAAGATTGTCCATCAGCGTGTTACGCGACAATATGCGGCCGGATTGCCGGACAAAAACTTCCAGAAGATTGAACTCGCCGGAGGTCAGAACCAGTTTGTTCTGCTCCAAGTCGCAGATCTCCATGCGGTCGAAGTCCACAATCCAGCGATCGAAGGCGAAGCGACCGGATTTTGCGGACTGTGATGGCGGTTTTTCGGTCGATTGCCTGGCGGTCGAGCGCCGCAGGACGCTGCGAACCCGGGCAAGGACTTCGCGGACGTGAAACGGTTTGGCGATGTAATCGTCGGCGCCGACTTCGAGGCCCACAACCTTGTCGATCAGATCCCCCTTGCCGGTCACCATGATGATCGGGACGTCCGACAGGGACCGGATTTCGCGTGCCAGCGAGAGACCGTCTTCACTGCCCAGATTGAGGTCCAGCGTTATCAGGTCAAAGTCTCCCTCCGCCATCGCCGACCGCATTTCCTCGCCGTCGGCCGCCTCGTCCACGGCGTAGCCTTCCGGCTCAAAACACCGGCGCAGCAGCAAACGAATCTTTTCGTCGTCATCGACAACAAGGATTCGCGAAGGTCGCGGACATGTGGTCATGGTCAATCGGAATCTGGGCAAGCGCCGGATTTCACCGCCGACGCGTTGAAGACGCCTTTCTTGGGTACAAAAAAATACACCGGGATACAATTGCGGCATGACGTCGTTACAGCGTGCGCACCATAAACCCTCAATGGTATTATTTTGAGGAGATTTGGTATGAGCGTTGCGATTAACGTCAGGACCTCCCCCAGATATGACTGCCCTTCCCGGATATCGGGGCCGGTTTCGGGCAAGGTTTCGACGCGCATTTCATCCCGGACAACACCGGCGAATTCCCGGCGCGACCCCTTGCAAATCCGGCGACTGGCTGCCGGTGAATCCCTTTATTACGAAGGCGACGATGCAAGTTTCGTGTACGAGGTGCTGGAAGGCGTGCTCAGAACGTCGAAGGTGCTCAGCGACGGGCGCAGACTGGTTGTTTCGTTCAACTTTCCCGGCCAGATCGTCGGCATCAGTCATGACAAAGCCCAACACGCCACCTGCGAGGCGATCGCGCCGACGAAAGTTGCGGTTATCAAGCGGTCCGCCCTGTCCTCTCTTGTAAAGGACAGGCCGGAATTTGCGGAACAATTGCTGCAATTCACCGCTGAAAGCCTGAACACGATGCAGGACCATTTTCTCGTGCTGGGACGCAAGTCCGCCAGCGAGCGGATCGCCTCGTTCCTTCTGGCCCTGGCCCAACGGGAACCCGTTGGCGAAGATGGAAGCCTGAACTTCCGGCTGCCCATGACGCGCTCCGACATAGCGGACTATCTCGGCCTGACCATCGAAACCGTAAGCAGGAATCTTACGGCACTGAAAAAACAGGGCGTCATTGATTTGCCGCAAACAAATCTCGTGCGGGTCAGCAATATTGAGCGCTTGAAAGACAGAACGCTGCAGGAGCAGGATTGAGTTGTCCGGCAAGTGCAAGCGCGTGAGCACGGGATCAAAATGTCCGCAGATCATCCCGAAAATCCGTCAGACGAGGGCCTGAGCCATTCGGATAGCCCACGCGTTCGCATCGCCCTCGGCATCACCCACGACCCGCTTGAAGCCAGCAAGCTGTTTTCGGAGATTCATGCGAACAAAATCGGCGAGCACACGGACAAACGCAAGGTCGTCGCCATCATATCCAGACGCCATATCGCCAAATACGCCGCCTGCTTCACGGGCGGCGTCGATGGCAGTTCGAACTCACCGCCGCTGCTGATTTACGAGCCAGGCACGCTCCGTGCCGAGGGATGGAGCCCGGACGATCCGGACATGATGCGGTTTCGCAATCAGTTGCAGGCGTTCGAAAGCTGGATGGCGCCGACCCTCGTCTCGCGTCTCAAGAGCCATCTCGATCACAGCGCCATCATCGTCGCCGTTGCGCTTTACTCCGCGGAACAGGAGCAGGCCCTGTGCCGGATCCTTCTGCGGCGCGCGGTCGATTACATCTATGTTCAGGACGTGCCGCACGATTATTCGTAAACCGACGACAGCCAGGTCTTGAACCGGTCCACATCCGCCGACAGCCTGACATCCGCCGCCGGGACAAGCATGTGATGGGCCTGGTCGAGCTGAATTTCGAGCGGTATCGGGATCGCCACCCGACCGGCCCGGGAGAGATCAACCGCAAACCGCTTCAGGATCAGCGCGACGCCGCCATCGGCGGCAACGATCTCGACCGCCGCCAGCGTCGTGTCGACGGAAAGGCCGACCAGGGCCGGGTCGTAATCCAGTCCCGCGTTTGAAAAGCACTTTGCCCAGTGATCCTCGAATCCGAGGATATGCACCATTTCACGGTCCTTGAGATCGGCAACCGATCGGATGGTTTCCCGGGCCCCGGGCGCACAGACGGGCACAATCGATTCGTCTGCCAGCCTTTGCGCCCGATACCCGGCCCAGGCGCCCGACCCCAGCCTTATGTCGACGTCCACATCGCGATCGGTAATCGAATCCGCCCAGATTTCCGAGACGACCCGGACATCGATACCCGGATATTGCCGGCGAAACCGTTTCAGGCGCGGCGCCAGCCATAGAACCCCCAGACTGATCGGAGCCCGCACCGTCACCGTGTTGCGCGTCGGCGGCCCGAACAGGCCCTGTGTCGAAAACGCAAGCTCCTCGATCGCGCCGCGCACGGAGGGAAGATAGGCCTTGCCCATGTCGGTCAGGTCAAGCGTACGCGAGCGCCGAATGAACAATTGGACCCCGAACATGGATTCCAGCGAGCGGATCTGATGGCTGACCGCCGCCTGGGTGAGGTTCAGTTCCTCCGCCGCGGCCGTGAAACTGCGAAGCCGCGCCGCGCACTCGAACGCCCGCAGCCAGTTCAGATTGGGCAACCTGTATCCCATATGTGCCGCCTGCGCCTGCCCTGTTGCAAATTTTCTTTGGTTCAGTTGCCACAATTATTCGTTTTTCTTTTGAATACAATCCCGTCACAGTGCGCCTCAAAAGATGTCACGTGGGAAACCGGACGGGAACACACAGATGAAAATCGGATTTATCGGGCTCGGAAATGTCGGCGGAAAACTGGCCGGCAGCATTCTGCGCAACGGGTATGACCTGACGGTGCGCGATCTCGATCGTACCGCCGCACAACCCTTTCTCGACAAGGGCGCACACTGGGCCGACAGTCCGCGCGCGATGGCGCAATCCTGCGACATGGTCATCACCTGCCTGCCCTCTCCCGCTGCCTGCTCAGCCGTGATGGAAGCCGACGACGGGCTTCTTGCCGGCCTCGGCGACGGCAAGATCTGGGCGGAAATGTCGACGACCGATGAAGCAGAGGTCAAACGCATCGCCGCGCTGGTGAGCGCCAAAGGCGCCGAGCCGGTCGATTGTCCGGTTTCGGGCGGCTGCCATCGCGCCGCCACGGGCAATATCGCCATCTTTGCCGGCTGCGAGCGGTCCACGTTCGAAAAAACCCTGCCGGTGCTCAAGGCCATGGGCCGCCGCATCCTGCATACGGGCCCGGTCGGTTCAGCCTCGACCCTGAAAGTCATGACGAACTATCTGGCGACCGCCAACCTGCTCACGCTCTGCGAAGCCCTGACCACGATGAAGGGCGCCGGCCTCGACCTGAACACGACCTTTGAGGCGATCAAGATCTCCTCCGGCAATTCGTTCGTGCACGAAACCGAGAGCCAGGTGATCCTCAACGGTTCCCGCGACATCAATTTCACCATGGATCTGGTGGTCAAGGATATCAGCCTGTTCCAGGACATTGCCGACCGTGCCGGGGTGCCGCTTGAGATCTCTCCGCTGATGATCGAGATGTTCAAAAACGGCGTCGAGCGCTACGGGCCGCGGGAATGGTCACCAAACATTATCAAGCGGCTTGAGGACGCCACCGGACTGGATATCAGGGCCCCGGGTTTTCCGACCGAGATGACTGACGACGAACCCGAAGAACCAGGCTACGAGGTGATTCCGACCGGCCTGCAATCGGCTGCTGAATAAGTGTCAAGCGGGCCCGATTCTGGCCTGCCGCTCTTCCAGGCGCTCATCAGCCGAATGAGACCCTCTCTCGCACGTTTTGCAGTCATACCGACGGCCGGAATTAGGGCCGCTGGTTTTAGTAGGTCGCCCGCCCTCCGGAGAGATCGAAAACACCCGCTGTCGTGAACGAGTTTTCTTTCGACGCCAGCCAGGCGATCATCGCCGCGGCCTCATTGGTTTCCAGGAACCGGTTGCGCGGGATTTTCGACAGCATGTAATTGATGTGCTCCTCGCTCATCTGATCGAAGATCCGGGTTCGGGCCGCCGCGGGCGTGACACAATTGACCGCAATGTCCATGTCGGCCAGTTCCTTGCCGAGGGACTTCGCCAGCGCCATGACTGCGGCCTTTGAGGCCGAATAGGCGCAGGCATTGGGATTGCCCTCCTTGCCGGCCACAGACGCGATCAGCACGATGCGGCCGTATTCGTTCTGCCGCATGATCGGCGTCACCGCCTTCAGGCAATTGAACGTGCCGTCGACATTGATGCGCATGACACGTGCCCATTCGTCGCCGGGGTAATTCCACAGCGTGGCGTTCATGCCGGCAATGCCGGCGCTGGTCACGAGGATGTCG
>JGI12316J15310_10000151_pt42 | contig 22368 bp, 20 predicted proteins | sample MarCyaLeptolynsp_FD_15310 | JGI IMG/M metagenome (IMG submission 15310)
AAGGTGCCCGACCCGCCCTCCGCGCCCGCCGAGCTCAAGTCGGACCAAGCCACCCAGGGAAAGGTGAAGGCCGCCGCCGCGCCCGCCGATCAGCTCATCGCGTTGAAGAAGGTCGAGCTTACCCCGCGCCGCCCCGCAGTCGGCCGCGTGTACTTGGACGCCTACAACGCTTTTTGGAGCGCGGCACTGAATCAGATGTGGGTGGAAAACGAAGGCCCGGGGGGCACCCAGGGATCAGTCGAGATCCGCGCCTCGACGCGCGCCTCGGGTCTCGTGCTTCAGGTCCGCTGCGAGGGGAAGTTCGGGGGGGAGATGACGGTGTACGGCCGACACCGGGGCGAGGACTACTCCTACTCCACCACCCATCACGCAGAGTTCTCGCACGTCGATGATGTTCTGAACTTCACGATGGAGTTCGGCGACGACCAGGCAGGCCCGTACAAGGTCGTCCTGGGCTCACCGAAATTCGGGAACTTCATGCTCCGATCGTGCGAGGTCGAGTGGCGTTGAGCCAGGTCTGGCGGCTCGGGCCCGACGGTGGAGTTCTTTCGTTTCCCTTTCAGGGCTCACCGCCCGGAGTCTCGGACGGTGTCGCATCGGACGTTGCCTCCGGCTCGGTCCGCCGCTTCCGCCACGGAGGCGTCGTCCATGGGATCTCGACCAGACCCTCGTCGCCCGCTTTTCCGCCGGTGGAGTACTTCGCTTGGTGGCCGCAGCCTTCGGCGTACCAGGTCGTCATGCGCCCCAGCGCGTTCGGCGAGCCGCGGACCGAGATCGACGCTCGTTCGCAATCCCACTTGGAGGAGGCCGCTCCCTGGACCGCATCGCGATCGGCGGCGTTCAGGGTTTCGATCCGCTCAGGCGATGGCAGCAGGCACGACGCCGTCGCTGCGGTCAGCATGGCGATGAGGCACACGGTGCGTAGCGGTCTCACGCCAGTCCATCGTCCGCGCGAAGGTGGCACTTCTTGTACTTCTTGCCGCTGCCGCACCAGCACGGATCGTTTCGTCCGGGGCGCTCGGACTTGATCGCCGGCTGGCCGTGCGTCTCCCGCCGCCGGGCGTGGTAGGCCTCGAGCTTGCGGCTCTCCGCGCCGCTCAGGGTTCCGTCGAGGCTCTCGATGGCGTCGGCGAGGTCGACGACGATGCGATCCACGTCGATCTCACCGACGAGCACGTGGCGCTCGAGGACATCGTGGAGGATGGGGAGGGCTTTCGGGTCACCGTAGTCCGCGAAGCACCCGGCCGTGAAGTCGGGGAAGAAGGGCAGGATGTCTTCGAGCAGCGCGAAGATCCGCGGGTCGGCCACGCCGCACCGAGACAGCACGTCCGCGCACGTCATGATCTCGATGTCGTCGGGCTCGAGCACCCGCGCACGGGCGAGGGCCGGCTCCACCAATGCCGTGCCGAACTGCGGCAGCGTCAGGATTGACGCCTCGTGCAGTGGGTCCCCCGACTCGGTTGCGTCGATGGTCGAAAATAGCGGGGCGATCGCCCTGGGATCCCCAATCCGACCCAGCAGCCTCACCGCGTGGACGCAAGCCCAGCTCTCGTCGTCCGGTACGAGGCTCGCCTCGATCCGACGAAGCAGAGGCTCGACGGCGTGCTCGCCGAGCTCCACGATCCGGTCGGCGACCTCGTCGTCGAGGTCGTCTTCACACTCGAGCTCGGCCACCCAAGGAGCCTCAGGATCTTCGTATGCGACGGCGGGCGGTGACTCGGGCGCGGCGAGTTCACGCCAGGACTCCGCCGTGACCTCCGCTAGGCGCCGAGCGACGAGCCGCTGGCTTTTCTCGGGCGGCGCCCCGTCATCGGCTGACTGCAGGGTTTCGAAGATGACACCGGCGACCGCGGTGCCCATCGCATGAATGGCCTCGTGTCGATCCAACCCATCCGCAACGAGCTCGCGCAGCTTGGCGGACGCACCCTCGACCGTGCCCTCGGCCAAGATGGTCTCGATCACGACGTGGGTGACGGCGTGGAGCTCGGCCTGGGACGCGGGTAGACCGTCGAACCGGTGATGGTCGAGCACGGCATCGATCCGCTCTTGCTCAGAGAGGTCCAACCAGTGGTCGGGCGCGGGGTCGACGAGCGGGTTGTAGGTCACGGCCCGCGTAGCTTAGTACGTGCCCGGCCATGCGGAGGAGTCGGCGACGGTCGCCTGGTCGGCGGTCCTCGAAAAATCGACCCCTCGGCGGGACGCGGGAGCGCCTCGAGCATACAGAAGGCCATGACGAGCAACGGACGAGCGAGACGCTTCGGGTTGTGGACGGCGGGGCTGGCCGCCGCACTTGATTTGACCGGCTGTTACGACGGAGCGGAAACCGGTCTTGCCGGCAGCAATCCACTTTCAGCGAGCGGCGACGGCTCGCCGTGGACGCCTGCGGCAGGTCCCACAGACAGCGATGAGGAGCCAGGAACCGCCTACTACGTCTCATGCTCGGCCCCGGACGGCCTCGACGGTACGAGCCCGTCCAAGCCCTTCGACAGCCTCGATGACCTCGACCTCACCGCCGACTCCTCTCGCGTCTTCTTGCGGGGTCACGGATGCGCGATCAAAGGGGACATGGTGCTCGAGTCCCCCGCCCACGCCCAGTTCGAGCTGTTCGATGGCGACGAGCTGGTGACGGTCGAGGGGTCGTTGCTCGTCGAGTGCGGCGCGAGCGTCGAGCTCGAGGAAGGCATCACTTGGCCCGAGATCTGGGACGCCGCGTGCCCGGGCCCAGAGAATCTTCCTCCAGAGTTCGGGCCCATCGCCCCGCTGGTCGTCGACGAGGACGCCGGCACGGCCGGGCCGGTCGAGTTCACCATCACCGACCCCGACGGGACGGTCAGCTGTGAAGACAGCGTCGACGTCGACGTGGCCGATGCTGGTCTTGTCGCAACGGACGGTGTGTCGCTGACGAGCATCGAGCCCGGTGTGTGCTCGCTCGTGCTCACCCTCGAACCGAGCGGAGCCGGTACGACCGATGTCACGCTCACGCTCACCGATGACGACGGCGCACAGGCACACGAAACGCTGAGCTTGGAACTCGAACTCTCCGCAACGGGGTGGAGCCAGCGGTCGCTCTTTGGAGACGTGGAGCTCGACGGGGACTACGCGCAGACCGAGGATCTCGGGACGCTGCGAGACTGGCTGACGACCTCCGGTGGCTACATCAGATGGACGGGCGGCGACGTCCTGATCGACGGTCCGCTCGAGATCACCAGCGACTCGGTCCTCGACCTGGGCGGCGCGACGTTGAGCTTCGACGACGAGGTGAACGCCAGCCCTTGGAACACCTCGGGGATCGCCATCGCGTACGCCACCGCGTTCGTCCACAACGGAACGATCGCGAACACGAAGCACCCCGCGTCCTTTCAAACCCAGGGAGCCGGCGCCTTGATCGACCTACACCTACGCGACAGCGTTGCCGATGGCGTTTCGGTGTGGAACTCGGCGGGGGCGGTCGGCATCTACGACACGAGGATGACCGACGTCGGCTGGAACCATCCGATCAACTCGGACGAGTCGCAGCCGGGCAAGGGGTCGATGGCGCACGGCGTGTACAAGCGAGGCTCCGCGCGGCTGGAGGTCATCAATCTCGACCAGATGCGCGTGCAGGGATGGGCGATCCGCATCAAGCATCAGAACTTCGGACCCGATGGAGTGCCGTGGAGCAGCGATCATCACGTGCGCGCCATCAACGTGCACCACGCCTATGGCCTCCTCGATCTCGATCAGTACGTCGAGTCGACGACCCTGGACAACGCCGTCCTGCGCGACGTGAGTCTGTTGCTGCACGAACGGGCCTCACGAAACAACGCGGTCACGAATGTGGTCTGGCTGGGGACCTCGGGCTCACCACGCTACCTGTCGCACTACGTCACGGGCTCCCGCGAGACGGTCGAGGGGCCACGCATGAGTGTTTCGGATGTGACGTACGTGACGGCGGTCGAGGAGCCAACCTTCGACTACGGACTTGGTCAGTCGGGCGCAGGAATCGACACGCCGATGTCGACACAGGACCTGACCGCGCTCGGAGTCACGGGCTTCGAGCGGGTCGTCGACGACGCCGAGATCCCAGACGACACCCCTCCCGCACAGCTGCACGCGTACATTCCGTGAGCTCGCGTCGCTAGCGGTTCGGCTCGCTCGGCCGTGGTCCGCGGAGTCGCTCGAGTCGCGATCTCAGAGCCATGGCGCGCCGTGTGTCGCCGCGGGTCTCGTAGGCATCCGCGGCCCAGCCCATGCACTTCGGGGCTGCGGCCACCCACGTCCAGTCGGGCACCGGTGGATCGATGACGGCAGCACAGGCCCGCAGCATCCCGGTTTCGTCGCCGTCGTTCCGACGCGCGCGGGCCTCGTGGTAGCGCTCCAGGATCCAGAACCTGCCGTCGGCACTGAGGTCAGAGGCCTCGGCGAAGGCCCGTGCGGCTGCACCGAGGTCGCCGCGCGCCTCGGCCCGAAATCCGGCGCGCATCGCCGCAACTTCCGCGAACGTCTGCTCCGGGACCGAGGGCGTCTCGGGATCGATGATGACTCGTGCCATCGCGAGCTCGAGTCTGCCCTCGAGAAAGTCGCTGGAGAACCGCGAGATCAGCATCTCGAGCTGCTCCGCAGGCTCTCCACGGACCGAGTCGATGCAGACGCGCTCGACCGCAGCGAGCGCTCGCGGTCGCTCGGCGTACGCACGCATGAGGTCGATTTCGGCACGGCGGCCAATTCGGCGGAGGTCTGCTTCGTCGTCGCCCCGAGCGATCGCGAGTCGATATTCGAGCTGGGCGGAGTGCGGCGCCCGGGTGAGCAGCCGCTGCGCTGCGCCGATGTCGTCGGCGAGCAAGTAAACGACCATGAGCTCTGAGCTCAGCGCGTCGTCGTTGAGCGGCTGCGTTGCGATGGCGGCTTCCAAACCCCGAGCTGCCGCCGCTGCGTCTCCGCGGACGAGCTTAGCCAGTGCGCCCCAGTGCATCGCATCGGCGGCCGACACCATTGCGAGGACCGAGTCCAACCGCTCGAGCTCGACGTGAGTGAGGTAGTAGCGAAACGCGTGCAGCAGCCCGAGCCGGAAGTCCGGATACTCGCCGACGATTCGGCGGTGGACCTCGAGCGCGCGGCCGGGGAATCCGCCGTGATACAGCGCTTCGAACAACGCATAGGCGAGATCGCGATGCTCCGGATAACTCGCGACCCCGACCTCGAGTGTCGAGATGGCGGAGGCGTACTCTCGCCGGGCCAGTTGCCCCAGCCCCTCGAGGAACACCAAGTCATCGTCATCCAAGCCGAGGTTTCGCGCGCGCTCGATCGCGAACAATACGTCCTCTTCGCGACCGCCATGCCACCAGACCGCCAGGGCCAGGTGATAATAGGCCGCGCCAGAGTCGGGGTTGAGCGCCACCGCTTGCTGCAGCAGCTCGCGCGCGTCGAACAGGCGGTGTTCGTAGAGCGCATCGATCCCGAGCATGAGTGCCTGGTCGGCGTCGGCATCGGGAGGCGAGCGGTCGCACCCTTCGGTCAACGCGTTGGCAAACGAGTGGATCGTCGCGACCACTTGTCGTTCGGGGACCACGACGTCGACCCCACGGATCGTCGGACCCTCGACGAGGTCGGCCCGAAGGCGTACGCGCACACCCTCGGGATCGGGCGCGAGTGCACCCGTAATGAGGGTGCGTGCACCGAGCGATCGCGCGGCATCGTCCCAGTCACTTTGCGAGCTGCCCGGGCCCACCCGAGCGGACAGCTGGTAGACGTCGATCACGGCCAGATCCGAGCAGGCTTCGAGCTCCGCACCGAGGAGGAAAGAGAGGCCCTTGTCCGCGGACTCCAGCAACGGACTCGCGGTCTCATTGGCTAGCGGCAGCATCGCGACGGGGCCCACGAGACTGGGCGAGGCAGGAGGCGACTCTGGGGTAGGCTGCGGCCGGTTCCAGGTCGTCGACCAGGCACTCACGCCCAAGGCTCCGATGCCCAGCGCCAGCCCTGCGCCCAGGGCAATCCTTGCGCGACGGCGCGGCCGGAGCTCCACCGTTGGTTGAGCGTCCGGCTCCCTCTTCTCGGTCACCGCCGTCGAGATCGCCAGATCGGCGGTCGGGTAGGTCTCGTCGCCGTACAGCGCGCGCATGCAGTTGGCCAGCTCGATCTTGGAGAGCGGCAGCTGCTCATCACGCGCGAAGTCCAACAGCTCCCGCTGAAACGTCAGTGCGTCGGGATAACGATCCGCCGGGTCGGCCTGGAGTGCACGCCCGATGATCGCTTCGAGCTGCGGCGAAAACCCTGGAACGACCACGCTCGGCTTGTCGTACTTGGCGCTGACGACTCGGTTGAGCAGAGCGAAGTCGCCGGGCGCCGCAAAGCATCGCTCGCCAACGGTCAGCTCGTAGAGCACGACGCCGAGCGCGAAGATGTCGGTCCGTCGGTCGACCGGTTCGCCCCGAGCTTGCTCCGGGGCCATATAGGGAAGCTTGCCCTTGACCAGTCCCCCGGTGGTTGCCTCTCCGCCGGTGGTGGCTTTGGCGATTCCAAAGTCCACGAGCTTGACCTCGCCGTTGAAGCTCACGAGGATGTTCGAAGGCGAAACGTCGCGGTGCACGAGGCCCAACGGCTGCCCCGTGGAATCGGTTCGACCATGGGCGTAGTGAAGTGCATCCGCGACCTGGCATGCGATCGTCACCGCGCACGCGAGGGGCACGCCTCCGTCACCTTCCGCCGTACGCAGGATGTCGAGCACGCTTCTGCCGTGGACGTACTCGAGCACCATGAACGGCTGATCGTCGATCGCCCCGAAGTCGATGATGTGCGCGATGTTCGAGTGGTCGAGGCCGGCGGACACACGCGCCTCGTTGAGGAACATCTTGACGAATCCGACGTCCTCGGCCAGATGCGGCAGGATCCGCTTGATGGCCACCAGTCGCCCGGAGCCCGCGAATCCGGCCTGCTGCGCCAGGTAGAGCTCGGCCATACCACCCAGCGCAATGCGCCGAACGATCTCGTACCGACCGATTCGCGCCCCGGTCGCGATTCGCTCGGGTCCGACGGGCGTCGTCATTCGTTCGTTGCGGCTTGCGTCGGTGCCTTGGTCGACAGTGAGCCCGACTCGACGCAAACCGATGTGATGAGCTCGCCCAGCCTCTGGTCGTCTCCCTCGGCCGGTTCCGTCGAAGTCAGTGCCTCCATTCGCTGGCGCAGTTGCTCTCGCGCACGCGCAAGTCGAGAGCGAATCGTGCTTGGCGTCACGTCCCAGCTTTGGGCGAGCTCAGTGGTGGAGACGCCGTCCCAGTAGAACAACACGAGGAGCAGCTGCGGCTGCCTCGGCATACTGGCGAGCGCACGCAGGAGCGCGAGCTGCTCGCGGTTTCTCGCAACGAGCGTGCTGAGCTGAGTACGCCGGCCTGGGATGTTGAACCGATGCAGCAGCCGCGTGCGCGAAGCCTTGCGGTGATAAAGCGCGAGCTGGCGGCGTGCGATGCTCATCAGATACGGCCGGAACGCGCCAGCATCGCGAAGCTTGTCGCGCCCCTCGAGGCACGCCGTGAACGCATGCTGTGCGAGGTCCTCCGCCGCAGAGCTCGCGTTGAGCTCGAAATAGCGGAGCACGGCAGGGTAGTGGCGTGTCGCCAGTGCTTCCCCCGCGCGGCGATCGCCTGCCCGCCATGCGAGCAACAAGTCAGCGTCTGAGGCGGGGGCCACCTGAGCACGCTACCACGCGGCCCCGACCTGCTTCGTGAAAACCCGGTCGACGAACGTCGTTCGTTTGGTCGCGGTCTTCTCGAGGGGGCAGATGGCGGCTCGTCGCGCAGCTCCGCCTTGTTCCGGTTGCGCGAGCCGCCGCCGCGTCCCGCAAGAAGCTCTCTGAATGTGCCGATAACAGTTTTTTGGGGGGACGTTTGGGACCCACGTGCAACTGGGGGCTGGGTCATCGAACCCTCAGGATCGAGTGCGCCAATGCCAAAAACAATTCGACTGGTTCACAGAGCGGCGAAGAAGTTCGCTGAAATCATGATTGAAGACGAACAGCGGCACGTCGTGCTCGCTCGAACGTGGAAGCTCGGCGCCGAGGGCCGGGGCGAGCCGCTCAGCGAGCGTCGGTTTCAGTGCGAATCACGTCTGGCCGCGATCGGAAAGCGAGACCACCAGGTCGCGATCCGAACGATCCGGGGCTACTCGATCGTCACGCCGACCGGACGTGACAAGAAGGCTCGAACGGGGAAGGGGAAGCGGGGGAAGCGGACAAAGCGAGTCGACGTGTGGCGGATTCCACCGTCGTGGAGCAGGAGGTCCGTCAAAGCCATCCTCAACCAGCTGGTCGAGACCGAGCTCGGCCTGTGCGAGCGAGAGGGAGGCAGCAAACCGCGGTGGAACGGTCCGGCGAGTGAATCTGGAATACGCGTCTGGGAAAAGCGGCACCAGGTGACGTGTCCGTCGAGCTTTCGGCGCCTGTTGCACGCTCATGACGGCGGCTCGAACGTGTGGGGCGAGCTCTGTATCGTCGGCAGCCAGAAAACGAGCCGCTCGAGTCGGCAGCTGGCCCGTGAGGCGTCGTTCGAGATCGACGCGGACGATAACGACGGGCTCGATGTCGTGAGCAGCGCGGACTTCATTCCTTTCGCCACGGATCGCAACGGCAGACTCTGGGGGTTCAGCCGTACGGACAAGTCGGCTCGCGGAGAGCTCGAGGTGCTCTACATGAAGGTCCCGGGATTCGTCGATCAGCGGTTCCGTACGTTCCGAGAGTTCCTGGCGTACTGCGTCCTCGAGAACCGAGCGGCGCTTGCCCGGGCGAATCGCCGGGCGTAGTCCGACCGACTTGGAGCCCGCCGTCCACCGGCTACTTCGGCGGAAGCGCTTCGACTTTCATGTTGCTGCACGCGGCCATCAACTCGTCGAACAGTGGCAGGTCGGGCTCGAGCACCTCCACGGTGCACAGGACTGCGAACTCCCATCCTTCGGTGAAGCGTACGGTGTGGTACTTCGCCGCCTTCGAGCCGTCGGCCTTGGCGAGATCGAGTTGGTATTCGTAGCCGCCGGCCGCGACGATGCCCTCCTTGACGATCTTGGTGGTGGGGAACGTGCGCTTGGACGACTCGACGTGCTTGGCGGTCAGAGCCGCCAGCTCCTCGGGGACGGTGGAGGTGCCCTCGCTGGTGGTGTCGACGTAGAACGTGGATTGGATCATGTCTTCGCCCTTGTGGGCGAGGTGCGTGCCGTTGCCGAGGCCCGACTCCGTCCAGCCCTTGGGCAGATCGACCGTGACCTTGAACAGGCCCTTGAGATCGAGCGTGCTCGACTCGAGCTCGAGCGCCGATGGGTTGGGCTTGCCCTCGTCGGGTTTGGGCTGGGGCTTGGGCTTGGGCTGGGGCTTGTCCTCGTCAGCCTTGGGCTGGGGCTTGGTCTTGGTCTTGCCGCCGTCGCTCGCTTTGTTGTCGCCACAGCCCGGCGCCACAACAAAGAGGGAGAGGCAGCCGAGGATGGCGAGCGCGCGCATGGCTCGAGAGTAGAGGGCAACCCACACAAACGGCACCCTCGAATCGACCGTTCTCCAGGAGCAACGAGTCGCTCAGAGGGCTCGTGCGAGCCTCGCCAACCGACTGGCGATTCAGGGCGCGGCGTCGTTGCTCTTGTTCCGAGCCTCGAGCTCCGCGATCGCGTCGGCGGAAAACGTGTTCTCACTCGCCACGAACAGCGCGTTGCGACGGGCGGTGGCTCCAAGTTGTCGCTTGGGTGTCGTCGTGCCCACGCCGAGCAACGCGGTCTCTATACCCAGGCCCTGAGCGCGCCGCAGCGCATGGAGCATGATGCACTTGTACAGCGCATGCGATCGCACGAGTCGGTAGTCGAGCCCAACGACGAGCACGGTGAGCGTCCGCTCCGTGACGAAGTAGGCACCGAACCCGTGGATCGTTGCGTCGGGATCGCCCGTCGCGGATGGGTCGGCACGGAACAGGGCCAGCTCCCAGCCGGGGAGCTGCAGCATGCGATGGAACAGCGCCTCGGGCAGCGGAAACGTGTTGAGCTCGAACGCTCGCTCCTGGACGTTGCGATACAGCCGGTAGATCTGAGACCACTCGGTGCCGGTCGGGGGGCGCGTGTCGTGGTCGAGGACCTCGACGTCGTAGACCCGTTCGTGCGGCATGACGTTGTGCCGAAGCTCGTAGCGGCGCTTGCTGGTGAGCCCGTCCAGCAGCTCGCCGAAGTCCGACCAAGTCGTGCGGACGTGCATCGATTCCGGAAGCGGGAGCTTCACGAAGCCCGCGGCGATCAGCACGCTGTCGAGCTCCGGATCCTCCGCCGGGAGGTCCCGGACGACGAGCGTCTTTGCGTCGTTGTTCCACGCCGCACGGTGGGCGGCGTGCAGGAGGATCCGCAGCGCCCCTTTCCAGTCGCGCCCGCGATCCAGGTAGAGGTGGTTGCCTTCGCTGAGCAAGCACCCCATGACGAAGGCCTTCGAGGTCAGATGGAGCGGATCCTCCGCGCGCATCGCTTCGATCTGCCGCGACACTTCGGGCGAGGCGAAGATGTCGTCCTTCCACAGCGTCGAGGTGAAGAACGTGAGCGCGACGGGGGCTCCGTCCTCGTCCCGAACAGCAAAGTAGTGGAAGTCCCAGCGGTCCTCGGGCTTCGCCTGGTTTCGGAACGTGCGCTCGAACAGTCGCAGGCCCGCGACCGTGAACACGCCCCGCCCCTCGAAGCAGCGATCCCACTCCTCGTTGTCGAGTTCGTCGAGCGTGCGGTGGTACTCGAGGGTGAGTCGCGAGGCAGCAGCGCTCGAAGCTTCGCCGCGGCGCCACGTGCTGGGCAGTCCCATGTACACCCGCACGTCATCGACGGACGACTCGCGCTCAGCGAGCACGCCGGGCAGCTCTTCGGCGAACGTTCGCGCCAGCGCGTCCAGGTCCTCGAGCTCGAGGTGCCGGGTGATCCCGGCTCGGACGCCGCTTCCTCGCGGTGACGTAGCCGGCGGCCCGGCGACGTTCGTCCACAGGCCGCGCTCGAACAGGCGCTGCGTCATGGTTGCCGCGACGTCGATCATGCCCAAGCCGAGCATCTCCGTCGGAGACTCGTCGAGGGCGTAGATTGGGAGCTCGAGCTGCATCGCGATGCGATGGAAGTAGCGCACGCGCTCGACCAGCTCCGCCTGCAGGCGGTCGATCTCGGGAGACAGGTGGATCCGGGCGGACGCGAGCGCGGCTCCGAGCGACCCCGGCTGCAGTGGGCCGGTGAACACCATCGGGCCCCCAACCGTGAATACCCGATCCCTCGCCGCCGCATCCGGAAAGACGAGGGCACCGCCCCCCGCGCCGAAGGACTTGTTGAGCGACACGGCCACCACCATTCGCGGGTGGAGCGGCATGCGGGATAGGACGAAGCCGCACCCGCGCTTGCCCGTCCAGCTCATCCCGTGGGCGTCGTCGAAGTACAAGTGAAAGCACGGGTAGCGCTCGAGCAGCGCGGCGAGATCGTCGAGGGGGGCGAAGTCCCCGTGCATGCTGTAGACGCCATCGGCCATGTACCAGACCGCGCGGTGGCTGGCCTGGCGCTCGCGGATCAGGGTCTCCAGCGCGTCGACGTCGTTGTGGGGCAGCACGTCGATCCGAACCCCGTAGGAGCGCGTCAGCTCAGTCGCCACCCGCACGGTCGCGTGCACGCGGTGGTCGACGATGATCGCATCACCCTCGTCCACCAGGATGGGGATCGCCGCTTGGTGGGCCAAGGTCGTGTTCGGGCTGACGAAGGTGTGCCCCCCGAAGATCTGGTCGAGCAGCGACTCGAGCTCGCGGTACGCGGGGAGCGACAGGTACGCGCGAGAGGAGGACATCTGCGCGCCGTAGCGCTCGATCGCCTCGATGGCCCCCCGCTTGAGCCGCGGATCGGTTTCGAGGCCGAGATAGCTGCACGACCCGAAGTTGACCAGCCGTCGCCCGTCGAGCTCGATGAAGCGCCCCGACAGCGCGTCGCTCTCGAGCGTTCGATGGAACACGCGGCGGTGCGTGTAGTCGTCCATGAACGACTTGAGGCTGTTGAGGTACTTGGCGCGTCGGCGGAGTCTCATCGCGCGGCCTGTGTCTGCACAATTGCGTCGGTCGCGAGCTTCGCCGAAAGCACGGCAGAGCCGGCGTGCTCACCGGGAGGCTCCACCGAGTTGCCGACGTAGTACACGCCGCTGTTGGTGTCATGGATCGGAGGTTTTCGGAAGCCGGCCTCGGTCACTCGGGGCGTCAGATGCGGCGACATTCGGGTCCGCTCCTTGAACTCGCCGACACTCACGAAGTTTTCGTGGACGATCGCGCCCTCGAAGCCGGGGAGCCGTCGGTCCAGGTGCTCGACCACGTAGTCTCGGACCCAGCGTCGGGCCGCATCGTTCGGCGCATCGACCCCGCGCGGGGCCAGGGTCAAGACGTTGAGGGTGTAGTGGTTGGGTTGCGCGGGCAGATCGCTACGAAATGCGTGGAAGCCGAACGCAGGCGGCTGGACGCCGCGCTCGAGCTCGTGCATCCAGCCGCGGATCCCCGGTGGAAAGTGCACCAGGGTGTGCACGTTGGGCGGGTACTCCAGGCGCTTGTCGACGGCGAACAGCAGCGAGCTCACCGCCAGGGACGGAGTGAACCTCTCCGGGTACCGGTCCCATCGACCGGCGCTGCTGACGACCTGGTCCGCGACGCGCTCCCCCTGTGACGTCGCGACGATCTTGTTCGAGCCGTCGCGGGCCACCTGCTGCACCACGATGCCGTGCTCGATGGTGCCGCCACCGGCGCGAAGCCGCTGCACGAGCGCGTCGATCAACGCCTGTGGGCCACCCACCGGGGTGTGGGGCGCGTCGTAGCCGTAGGCGTACTCCTTGGAGAACTGGGCCCGGAGCAGGTCGAGGGCGAAGCGGTCGGGGTGAATGCCGAGGGGGTAGGCCAGCGAGTGGATCAGATCCGCACCGTGCTGGGTCTTCATCGTCCGGCGCACGAGCGGTCCCATGTACTCGGCGCCTCGGCGCATGCCCAGCGCGAATCGAGCGATGCCGGGGACACTGCGAAGCAAGGGGAGTGTCCCCCGCGGGGTCAACGGCATCGTGTACGTCCGCTCGCGAAAGCAGAAGCGCGTCTGCGGCTGGTGAAAATCGATCGGAACGTCGAGCTCCCGCATCTCGTCGGCAAAGCCTCGGCCGAAGTCGTTGCACGCGATCACGAACTCGAACCCGTCCACCTCGTGCGTGCCGCACAGGCCTCCGGCGCGTTCCTGCTGCTCCAGCACCTGGACCCGGTATCCGGCACGCTGCAGTCGCAGCGCCGCGACAAGACCGGCGAGCCCGCTGCCGATGACGACCGCTGTCTTCATTGCTGACTCAGGGCCCTAGGCCGGGCTCAGCTCGAACGCTTCGAAGAGGGTTGGAAGCGGCCGCCGTTGCTCCACTGCGTAGCCGGCTCTCGCGAACAGTTCCTCCCATTGCGCGGGGCTGCGCTCGCCACCGCTTCCGACTGCGAGCAGCATCCACACGTCGATGAGCTTCGTGAAGTCGTACCGATCGTGCTCGGGGCGAACGGACTCCAGCACGAGGACATTGGCGCGCGGCGACGTCTCGCGAATCTGCCGCAGGATGGCCACGCAGTCGTCGTCGTTCCAGTCGTGCAGGACCACCTGCAGCGAGTAGAGGTCGCAGCCTTCGGGGATCGCCTCGAAGAAATCACCCCCGATGACCTTGGCTCGGTGGGCGAAGCCCGCTTCGGCTATGGTCTCGCGCGCTCGGTCCGCCACGATGGGCACCTCGAAGAGCACGCCTTCGAGCCGCGGATTGTGGCGCAGCATCTCGCAAAGGTTCGTGCCTGTTCCGCCGCCGAGGTCACAGACCTTGCGATAGCGAGAGAGGTCGAAGCGCGCGGCAAGGATGGCGGCGTTGACCCTCGATGAGGACGCCATCGCCCGGTCCCAGCGCGGGCCGACTTCTTCATTTTGGTGAAGGTAGCCGAAGAACGAGCAGCCATGGGCCTCCTCGACGCCACTGCGCCCGGTTCGGACGGCGTAGGGGGCGTGGGCAAAGAGGTCCCAGACCCAGGGGGAGGTGAAGAACAGGACAAAGTCGCGCATGGACTGCGGATGCGAGGCACGCAGCAGCTCGGACGATGCGTTGTTCTCGTAGCGGCCCTCGTCGTCGACTCCGAAAAAGCCGAGCCCGACCAGTGCCCTCAGAACGCGATCGAGGCTGACCGCGTCGGCTTGGCAAGCCCGGGCCAAGTCCTCGATGCGCCGAGGCCCGTCCGCGAGATGCTCGGCGACGTCGAACTCCGCTGCGACGCCGAGCGCCTTGTTCACTACGATCCCGGTCAGGGCTTCGAGGACCGCAACGGGCGGCGGCGTCATGCCGCGATGCACGTCGCCGACTCGGTTGCGGAGTCCCTGCAGTCTTCGCACTACCCATGCTGGTGGAAGCTTCGGCAACTCAGGCCGGTCTTTCGCTGTCATGGTGCCTTCCTCTGTCGATGCTGGCCGCGGAGGCTAGCACGGGGGCCAGCCACGGCGGGTTGCCGCTACGCGATCGTGAAACTCCGGATCCGGGTCGCTGAAGGAGGTCGGGGTGGCGGTGCATCATCGCGACCTCGCGCCGTGGCTCGCCGATGTATCGTGTCTGGGTTGGGCCGGATGCCCGACGAAGGAGAGCCGGCATGGCATCGGCAACTTGGACACGGATCGTCCGCTCGCCCTGGATTCTCTACGGTCTGGCAGCGCTGTTTCTCGGCTCTTTCATCGGCCTTGCGCTTGGTCTGCAGTGGGTCGACTCGGACGGAGTCGACGGACTGATCCTCGACCTGGTCAAGCTCTCGTCCCAGATCCTCGTCGTAGGGATCGTGGGCGGAGTGGTGAAGTTCTGGCTCGACGGGCAGAAGGCTCTCGCGAACTTCCGGGCGGAGGTACTCGGACAGCTCGGCGATGCCCACCGAGAGGTCTACGCATCCCGCCGAGCAATCGCGACGGCGGGGGGCGACCAGAAGATCCTTCGCGACGCGTTCCGTTCGCTCATGGATGTACGCAGCAATCTGGGGAGCGTGCGGCACCGGGTTCGCCTCGGCGGTGATGTTGGAGAGGGAGACGCGCGCGAAGCGATTCAGGAGATCAGGACGTACCTCGAGACGCTCATCGACGAAACCGCGGCCGGAGTGGTCGAGGGGCGCCTCGCCGTAGGACCTCGGCTCGATGCTTTCGTCGCCGGGTCCGTCACCAAGGCCGAGGACGAGGACGACGTGTACCAACGGCGCTTCAAGCAGCCGTACCTTCGGGCGAAGCAGGCCGCCGACCCGGACTCTGCCGCCGAGCGTGCCCAAAGTCGCAAGTCTTCCTCCGCGCGGTAGGGCGTGTTTGCCGACGACCGAGTTGCGTGCTCGCGGGCGACTCAGCCGGCGCAGATCCTGCGGGACGGGCCCGCATCGGGCGGGGCACGATCGTCGGCGATGACCACGGTACAGAGCAACGACTCGGATGGGCGCTACGAGGTGTTCGAGCCGGCGTTCGATCGGCGGCAGGCGATGCACATCTTCGAGGCACTGCCGCCGGCGCACCCGATGCTTGCGCTGCTCGAGTTCGACGTCACGGTCCCGCTGGAACGAATCGAAGCCATGCGGCGGCGCGGCGTCCGGGTGTCGCTGTTCGCGTTCGTCGTGCACGCGATCGCGGTCGCGATCTCCGAACACCCGGACCTCAACCTGCTTCCGCACGGTCGCAAGCTGGTGCGCTTCGAAGACGTCGACGTCAGCGTGCCCGTCGAGGTGAAGACGGCCAAGGGACGCTTCCCCCGCGAGCTCGTACTTCGGCGTGTGCAACACCGCAGTCCAGCCGAGCTGTACGCGGAGATCGAAGACGCCCGCGGCAGCCATCGCAGTCATGGGAAGCTCAGCGCCAGGGACCGATGGTCTCGCCGCCAGATGAGCATGCTCCGTTTCGTGCCCGGTTTCGTGCGGCGCGGGGTGCTTCGCCGGTACATGAACAATGCGTTCCTGATGAAGCGACGCGGGGGGACGACGCTCGTCACGTCCGTCGGTAAGTACGCATCGATCCCGGGGTTTGCGTGCTCGCTGATCACCGGGCCCCGGGCGGCGGCGTTCGCCGTTGGCGGCACGGTGGAAAAACCGTGGATCCACCAGGGCGAGGTCGCGCGCCGGACCGTGCTTCCGATTTCGATCGTCCTCAACCACGACCTGCTCGATGGAGCTCCTGCCGCTCGCTTCGCGATGCGCCTGCGTGAGATCCTCGATAGCTGCAAGGGGCTCGACGCCCCCCATGTGGTCGCGACCGCGACCCCCGCGGAGTAGACCGCCCGTGGGACTTCGGGAGGTTGACGGCCTACTCGGCCTCGGCCATGCAGCCGATGACTTGCTCGAACTCGTCGGCCTTGTTGAGGCATGCGAGCTCGGCCTTGGTGGCGTTCTTCTGGCAGTCGGCCTCGGCGGCGTCGAGGTCTTCGCCGAAGATCTCCATCGCGACGGCGGCGAGCATGATCGCGAGCTCGTCTTCGGAGGCTGATTCGAGATCGAAGTCTTCTTCGGCCGCGCCCGCGGCGAGGACCGCAAGGGTGACCTTTGCGATGGCGTCTTGGCACTCCTGGGCAGTGGCCAGTTGGTCTGCCGGCGGCGGGGTCGCCTTCTTGATCAGCGCCTTCGCAGCCGCTGCCTTCTCGGGCACCTTGACCTTCGGGGCGGCCTTTTCGGCGTCGGGCTTCTTGTCGTCGGCCTTTTTGTCGTCGGGCTTCTTGTCGTCGGCCTTCTCGTCGTCGGGCTTCTTGTCGGCGTCCTTCTTGTCGGCGTCCTTCTTGTCGCTGTCCTTGTTGTCGGCGTCCTTCTTGTCGCCCTTCGATGCCGCCGCGTCCTTTTTGCTGCTGTCGCACGCGGTCAGGGGACCGAGGCCAACGAACAGAGAGAGGGCGATGGTGGTGAGTTGGACGCAACGTGTCATCGTCCACGGATTTTCAACGCAACGACTTGGAACCGTCTAGGTTCGGGCCGTCGTTCGACCCGGTTGCTAACAGTCATCGCGCAGGTGCAGCGCGACGGTGCCGTGGTCGTGCGTCCGACCAACGACGCACTTCGATCGGTTTGCCCGGGTCCGGGGGCGCGCCGCAATCGTCACCCCCTCGTACGGCGCGGACCAGCAAACGATTCAGTACTTGTCGCCGACGTCGCACATGAAGCGCCGGGCCGAGTGCCCGCCAGGCCAGTCGTTGAAGTCCGTGAGTACTCCGTCGTTGGACCAGTAGTACTGCATCGAGACGACGACCGTGTCGACGGTGTCGCCGTTGGGCTCGGGTCCCATCGGACTATCGGTGATGAAGAAGGCCTCATCGTCGCTGGCGTGCCAGTCGCATTCCGGGTTGTCGCTGTTGAGCGGCTGACCGCCACAGCTCGCGCCAGGAAACTCGGGCCGCACGCCCATGATCTCGAGGAACGCGCTCGAGCCTCCCGGGTCGATTTCCGGGTCGAGCGCAACATCGATTCCGGCGTCGAAGTGATCGGGGGTACGCGGGATCCACAACTGCATCCCGTACGCCTTGCACTCGGCTTCGGCCTGCTCGGCTGAAGCTGCACCAGCGCCGGCGTCGAGCTTGAGGAACGTGTATCCGCCGCCGTCGGTCTCCATGTCGCAGAAGACATCGACGTAGTCGTCGACGCCATCCGGCCAGATCAGGTGCGGGCCGCTCTCGGCTTCGTCGTCGAGGTCGAGGACCTCGAGACACGAGCTCGGGATCGAACACGCAACGCACCCGTCCCACGGGTTTTCATTGCCGTCGTCGCACTGCTCGTTTTGGTCTGTGACTTGATCGCCGCAGAACGGCTCGGTGCCTCCCGAGCCCCCGCCGCCAACGCCTGATCCCTCCGACCCGTCGACAACCCCCTGGCCCTCGGCGTTGCCGTCGTCATCGGGTCGCCCCGCCTCGCTGCCTCCACCTTGGCCTTCGCCCGCGCCGCCCTCGGTCCCACTCGCGCTGAGTCCGAAGAGTGGATTGGGATCGGAGCATCCCACCAACAGAGACGCCAAAGCCACGATGGGAAGGGCAGAAGCAACGCGAAACATGGAGAACAGGCCGACAGTGTCGCTCATGTCCCGCTGCGGTGGGGCGGATGGGCGGAGGTCCGCGGCCGCAGCGCCGTGATTGAGCACTACGACTTCAGAGACACCCCGGCTGGCGATGGTTTCACGCCGCCCCCGCTCAAAGCCAGGTGAGCGGAACGTCGAGGGCGGTGGCGAGTTCGTGGGCGACGTTCTCGACCTCGCCTTCGGGAAGGGTACGGGCGCCGAGCACCTCGTGGGCGACGCCGCCGGTGTCGACCAGGAACAAGCCGGGGCGACTTCGCACCGTGCCGTCCATGCCGCCGTACGTGCCCGCATGCGGCATCGTGAACTCGACGTCATGGGTCAGATAGATCCGGACGACCTTTCCGCCGAGCGCGAGCCGGCACCAATCGAGATCGCGCAGCCGATCGAACGGCGGGGTCGCCACGAGCGTCGGGCGTCGGTCGGTCTGGAACTCGGCCAGGACGGTTTCGCGCCGGAGCAGGGCCGGGGACTCGCGGATCGCCCAAACGATCCCTCCCAACCAGACGGCAGCGAGAACGAACAGCAACAGCATGGCCCGGCTCCGTGGTCGAACCGCCGGCGCCGCCCGTGTCTTCCCGCGTCCGGCTCAGTCGGCGCCGAGTCTCGGGAACGGATTGACCAAGTGCTCCCACTCGCTGCTGTTCCCCGAGGCGACACGCTCGTCGAGCAAACAGAAGTCGAGCCGGGCGCGCAGCCCCGCCTCATCGAGGTTCTGCCCGATGAATACGATCTCCTGGCCGCGATCGCCGAATCGCGGGTGCCAGCCGGGTTGCTGATCGGGTCGGTGGCCGTCCGGCATCTGCCAGCGCTCGCGGGGAACGGCGGCCCACCACATGCCCATCGGGCGCACGTTGCTCACGCCACTGGCCTGGCCCCACTCGTATGCCACCCGGTGGTCGGCCGCGACCCAGAAGAACCCCTTTGAGCGCAGGATCCCTTCCCAGAGCTCCTCGTCGTGGAGCAGGGCCCAGAGCTTTTCAGCGTCGAACGGCTGCTGGGTGCGGTAGACGAAGCTGGTGATCCCGTACTCCTCGGTCTCGGGTGTGTGCTCGCCCGCAAGCTCGCGGATCCAGCCGGCCGAGTTCGCCGCCTTCTCGTAGTCGAACGCGCCGGTGTCGAGCACCTGCGACAACGGCACGCGCGAGCGCGACGTGGCGTGGATCTTCGCGCCCGGATTGAGCGCGCGCAGGATCGCTTCGACTTCTCGGGCGCGCTCGGGCACCACGAGGTCGGTCTTGTTGAGCACGATGACGTCCGCGAACTCGACCTGCTCGATCAGCAGATCGGTCACGGTACGCTCGTCGTCTTCACCGAGTGATTCGCCACGCTCGGCGAGCGCCTCGGCATCGTTGTAGTCGCGAAGGAAGTTCGCCGCATCGACCACGGTCACCATCGTGTCGAGGCGCGCGATCTTCTGCAGGCTCACCCCGTTTTCGTCCTCGAAGGTAAAGGTCTGGGCAACGGGGATCGGCTCCGAAATCCCGGTCGACTCGATCAGCAGGTAGTCGAAACGACCGTCCTTCGCGAGTCGCGAGACCTCCTCCAATAGGTCGTCACGCAACGTGCAGCAGATGCAGCCGTTGGACATCTCCACGAGCTTCTCCTCGGTCCGCGAGAGCTCGGCCCCACCTCGCTCGACGAGCGCGGCGTCGATGTTGACCTCGCTCATGTCGTTGACGATGACCGCGACGCGCCGGCCTTCGCGGTTGTTGAGGACCTCGTTGAGAAGCGTGGTCTTGCCCGCGCCCAGAAAGCCCGACAACACAGTCACGGGCAGGCGAGTGTCGACGGACGTAGACGGTGCGGAGGGCTCGGACGTGTCAGCCACGGCCCGACGTCATTGCAGCGTTTTCGTCAGATTGCAATCAGTATGCATATGCAATCGGTTCGCGTGTGGCTTGACAAGGTGCAATTCGGCCGCACGTTGCTTGCCGCAATGGAACCCGACGACCTTCAACAACTCGAACGCGAGCTCCGGGATGAACGGGACGCGATCGTGGCGCGAAGTCGGCGGCGGGCGCGCGAGGCTCTGGGGGAGAGTGCACGCCTGCCCGATGAGGCAGACCAGGCGTCGCTTGATCATGAGGCCGCCTTCGAGCTGCGCCTTGCCGACAAGGATCGCAAGCTTCTCAAGCTCGTCGAGCACGCGCTGAGCAAGTTCCCGACCGGGGAGTATGGGTTGTGCGAGGGCACTGGAGAGCCCATCGCGCTGCCCCGCCTCAAGGCGCGTCCGTGGGCGCGCTACAGCGTCGCCTACAAGGAACAGCTCGAGCTCGAACGCTCCATGCACGTCGACGATTGATGGCGCATCGTGCCGCTGGCCATTGGGTGCCGCTGCTGGGCTCGAAGGTTGAGGACGTGCCCGCCGACGAGCATCAGCCCCGCGAACACGCCGATCGCGGTTCCCAGGAGGTGCCACGGATCGTCGTGCTCTTCGCCATGGCTGTCGCTCTCGTGGACGGCTTGGTGGTGGTCATCGGCGTGCGCGGATGAGCCTTCCACCACGCGCGAGACGAACAGGCCGGCGATGCCCAACGCGAGCAACGCGGCGACGTGCCGATCTCGCCGACGCCGCCACGCGACCACGAGCGCAACGCTGGCGAACGCGATCGCGACGACCGTGAACACCCACTCGGCCTGGTGCCCAACGACAAACCCGAGCCCGAGTGCGCCGAAAGCCGCAGGCAGGAATGCACTGACGGCGCAGTGGGCAGCACAAAGGCTGCTCGCGACGGCGCCCACACCGTCGGCTCGGTCCGCTGCGTTCAAACCGGGCAGCACCCATCTGCAGCGCATCGACAGTCGATGCAGTCGCCAGGCCGCTGCACGCCGCAGTGCTCGAGCATCGCTGTGCGGAGCGCCTTGCGAGCTCGGTGGAGTCGCACGGTGGCGTTGTTGACCGAGATGCCGAGCGCCGTGGCCGCCTCGCCCACCGAGGCATGTCCCACGTCTACGAGCGTCAGGACGGCGGCGTAGGCCGGCTTGATTCGCTTGGCCTGGGCAAGACTGCACGCGCACGATGCCGGCTCGGCCCGCTCGTCCGCGACGTCGGGTAGCGCAGTGCCGGGATCGACGAGCCGTTCGACGCTCGCCCGCTTGCGCAGCGTGTCCACGATGACGTTGCGGTGGAGCCGAAACAGCCACGGACGCGCGCGTTCCGGATCCCGAAGCGACTCGGCGCGCTCGAGTGCCCGCGATGCCGCGGTCTGCAGCACGTCATCGACATCGCTTTGTGGAACGCGGGTGGCGACGAACGCGCGCAACTCGTTCCCGAATTCGCCGAGCGCGTCCGCGACCAGCTCGCTCTTCGCCCCCAGGGCCATTGTTCGAACTTAGTTCACTTCTTCGCGGCGGGACAGCCGCAGGACTCGTCGCAGGGGCATGGATCGCACGTACAAGTTGCGCCGCAGCAGCAGCCTGGATTGCGGGACGATGCGCATGGGCACGTACAGGTGTCCGGACACTGCTTGCAGGGGCACTGACAGGTTTGTTGCATGGGTATGTCTCCGTCGTTTCGGGCCCTTGGGGCCTCTCGTCGGAGCAGACGGACGTGACCCTTTGGTTCTTACAGTGCAGCCCGAGAATGCTGCCCCGGATGGCAGCGTCGCCGTCTGCGCCGGGCGAGCTGGGATCAAGGCGCGGTGACGCGCACCAGGTCGAAGTCCTCACCCTGATCGACGACTTCGATCGTGATGCCCTCGACCTCGCGCGCTTCGCCGGTGAGCAGCGGTGCGTCGTAGAACGGCACGCCGTCCGCCGCCGCGATGTTGATCGGGCCTTCGCCGGTGACGATCTCGGCGTCCACCGTGTACACGAGCGCGCCCTCCTTGGGCATCGCGGCGTCGACCCCGATCGCACGGCGGCTCTCGACGATGACCGCCCTCGATGCACTGAGGGGGACGACGAGAAGCTTGACCCCGTCCGGTGTCTCGATCGGCGACAGCTCGACCATCTCCTCCGGGGTCGTCTGGCAGTAGACCTGCTCGTCGGTGACCCAATCGAGCAGCCATCGCTGATAGCCCAGCAGGCTCGGCGACTCCCCGGCGATGTTGCCCATCAGGTCGAACTGGCCGACGTGCGGATGGCCCCCGGCGAACGCGTAGAGATCGGGCAACCCGAGCGAGTGCCCCGTCTCATGGTTGAGCCACATGTGGCCCCAGAAGTTGAGGTCATACGCGGAGGTGATCGCGTTATGGATCAGCACGCCGTCGGCCTGCAGCGCGTAGAAGTCGTCGTTGGCGACCAGCGTCGGGCCGAATGCAAGCGTTGTGGCGTCTGGATTGGCGACGACGACCACGTGGTCTGCGTCGGAGAAGTCGACATCCG
>JGI12316J15310_10000041_pt3 | contig 22344 bp, 10 predicted proteins | sample MarCyaLeptolynsp_FD_15310 | JGI IMG/M metagenome (IMG submission 15310)
CTGCGGCCCCCATCACGACCACGAATGCCGGGTTCACCTCCGTCTCCGAGACCGGCGACTCGCCAGGATTCTGCCCGATCGTCCCGCCCCCGGCGGAGCCGTTCTCGAGTTTCTCGATCCCGGTCCTCGACCCACAGGACTGCGAGTTCTGCAGCTGACCAACGCCGAGTCGGCGGCGATGATCAGTGCCTGACCCACTGCAGTACGCCGTCCGGGTCGACGGCGTACTGTCCCGCAACGAGGTACCCATGCACTGCCTCGAAGCGGGCTCGCTCCGAGCGACGAAGCTCGCGGCCGTTGACGAACACGCCGGTGTTGCCGCGTGACGCATCGGGAGCTGGCTTGCCGAGCGGCAACCCTGGGGCGAGCTGACCCCCCGAAGAAAAACCGATGCCGCCCCATAGGCCCGAGATCGGGTCGTACCAGTAGTGGCCCGGCGCCACCGAGGCGAGGCCGAGCGCGAGCTGGAACGAACGCGGAAGGGAGCGCCCGTTGATGACGATTCGGGCTGGCGCCGGGCGAACCGGCGGGGCATGGGTCGAGAGCAAAGCCAGGGTTGCCTGCTGCGCGGCCGTCATCGACTCGTTGGTCGTGCGCGAGCCGGGCCAATGACGGTCGCCACGGAAAAGTCCAACGTTTGCAGGGCGGCGCCGGCTCTCCTACCCAAACGGCCCATGGGACGTCACCGGGTCGGAACGCCACACTCCGTGACGCGAATGTCCTGCTCGCGTTGAAGCGACGGGCGCGCCGTTCGTATCTCTAGTAGGTGGTGCGCGAGAGCAACAGGCGGAGCTGGTTCGACCGTGTCTTCTTCGGCGTGGCCGACTTCATCACGAAGTTCTGGCACAACGATCGCTCTCCCAATCTCGACGTGACCCTTCTGCTCGAGCGGCTCGACAGCGGAGAGCGGCGCGAAGTCTTGATCGCACTCGAGGCCCTGACCGAGCACCCGACCGGCTACACCAAACGCGCCGGCTCGCGTGTCCAGGCCCTCACCAAGCACGACGATCCCGACATCGCGGCCGCGGCTCGGCGATGTTTCTCGCACCTGGTCACGCGCTTCGGGCCCGACGTCGGCAACGCCAGTAGCCAGCCCTGACGTCCATGTCGTGAGAGCACGGGCCGCGTTTCGTGTTCGAAAGTGACACGGACGTTTCGAGCGGCGGACTACGAGCGGGCATGAAACTTGGACTTCTTGCCCTGTGCTCCACCGCTCTGCTCCTGTCCGCCTGTGACGCAGGCAAAGCGTGCACCGATATCGCCGTGGGCTCGGTCACTCTCGAGGTCGTCGACGCCGAAACCGAGTCCCCGCTTCCGGACGCCGACGTCAGCTTCACTCTCGATGGAGGTGACGCCCAGTCACCCGCCGAGACCGACGGCAACCGCTTCGTGCTCGCATACGAGGAGATCGGCACCTTCGCCGTCACGGTGACCGCCGACGGGTACGAGCAGGTCGAGAGGCAGTACGATATCGGGCTCGACGAGGATGGCTGCCACCCGGTCGGGGAAGCGGACACGATCGAGCTCGCGCTCATGGAAATGTGACCGCAGGGATCATCGTCGACCCGCGCGTCAAAGAGCGTCGCTACGGGTACCGTCGTGGCGACGCACGTCATCGAACCGCGGTTCGACGGAGCGCCGCCACCGCTTCGTGATGTGGTGGCGTCGATTTTTTCGCGCCGGGCGTGCTCGTTTCGCCGGAGCCTCCGTAGGTCCGGGTGCGATGAAAAGAAGTACCAATCCCTGCGCGGGCACCGCCGCCCGAGTATGCGGTTTCCTCTTGCTGCTCGCTGGTGCATGCGAGGGCGAGCCTGCCGACGTCGACACCAACAACTCCGCGACGGAAGACGATACGGGCTCGAACGACCCGTCGATGTCGGATGACGCCGCGAATGATGACGACGATGACGACGATGACGACGATGACGGCGATGACGACGATGACGATGACGACGACGGGGCCACGGCGGGCGGCAACGAAGACGATGACGACGACGACGACGACGATGACGATGACGACGACGGCGCTTGCCCGGCTGATGCCGAATGCGCCGGTCCGGATGCGGAGTGCCCGTTCGGCGGGACGTGCATCGGCTGCGTCTGCATCGGGGACGAAGTTCCGCAGCAGCCTTACGGGCCATGCGGCGACGAATGCCTCCCTGGCGAGATTCCCCTCAGCAACCAGATCCCGGAGTTCGGTGCCGTAGGGGCCTGCTACTGCGCCCCCGCGTGCGATTCAGCGGCGGCCCCGGAGAACCAGTGTCCACCGCAGGGAATCGACGCCGGCGACGGACCGGCCGCGTGCGTCTTCATGTCCTCGGGTCGCGGCGACAGTCTCTGCGGAGTCCTGTGCACCGTGGGCGTCGAAGGCCAATGCCCGGGCGAGGGCGTCTGCGTCGACATGGGCATCACCGACCCGCAGGGCAATCCGGGAGGCGTCTGTGCCCACATCTAACCGCTTGTTCGTGGCGCTGCTCGCCCTCGGTGCGTGCGGCGACGGGTCTGCCGACGATGGTGACGCGCCCGACACCGAGTCCCCCGAGACGATGTCGGACTCGGGTCCCGCAACGGACGGTTCCGTCGACGGTTCCGGTGATGGCCCGCTCGATGACGACGACGATGACGACGACGATGACGATGACGACGATGACGATGACGACGATGACGACGGGGTCGCGTGCGCCAGCGTTGGGTTTGCTCAGAATGCCACGCCGTGGGCGCTTCCCGACTGGGCCGGAGCCGAGTTCGAGTTCCCGGCCACGGCCGGCCCCGCGGCGTGCCCAGGACCGGACGGCGCCGATCATCCAACGTATGTGACGACCGACCTGACCGGCGACGGGATCGCCGACCTCGTCGTCACGTGGTCGTGTGACGACGGGAGTCTCGGAGGCCAGCAGTGGATGCTCCACCGCGGAACACCCGATGGCTTCGGCGACGCGGAGCCCTTCACCCTGCCCTCCTGGCCCGGGTCGTCGACGCCGTTTCCGGCGACCTTCAGCGCGTTCGACTGCGGGACGGGCCGCCCGACGTCGGTGCTCGTCGACCTGACCGGCGACGATCAGCCTGATCTCGTCGTCACCAACACCTGCGACGACGACCCGCTCGGCTCAACCCAGTGGATGGTGTTCGAGAACACGGGTGAGGGATTCGGCGAAGCGAGTCCCTGGGCGCTCCCGGCGTGGCCTGCCGCCGATGCCTTCCCCACCACCGGAAGCGGCGGCAACTGCAACGCCAACCTCCCGGCCTACAGCGTGACCGACCTGACCGGAGACGGACTTCCCGACTTGGTCATCAGCTACGCCTGCGGGGACGGCGAGATCGGCCGCGACCACTGGACGGTCTTCGCCAACGAAGGCGACGGATTCGAACCCAACGGAAGCCCGTGGTCACTGCCCGACTGGCCGAGCGCGACGTTTCCGTTTCCCAACGTTTCCGGCTTCGCGCAGTGCGACGACGGAACGCCCACCTACGGGCTGTCCGACCTCGACGGCGACGGACGATCCGATCTCGTCGTCACGTGGGCGTGCGGGGATGGAGCGATCGGCGAGTCTCAGTGGTTGGTGTTCCCCAACGACGGCACCGGCTTCGCCGACTCCATCGCATGGCCGCTTCCGGATTGGCCCGCCTCCGCGCCGCCGTTCTCGGGGACGGCCGGATTCGCCGACTGCGACACCGGGGTCCCGGGTCACGCCCTCAGCGATCTCGACGGTGATGGACGGCCCGACCTCGTGATCACCGACGCGTGCGGCGACGGCAACATCGGCGAAGCGCACTGGCTGGTGTTCCCCAACGATCGGGACGCCTTCGCCGATGCGCTTACCTGGGCGTTGCCCGATTGGCCTTCATCATCCGCCCTCCCCTTCCGCGCCACGTCCGGTGTCGCCGATTGTGACTTGGACCGACCCACCTACAGCCTGGCGGACCTGACCGGAGCGGGCGCGCCCGACCTCCTCGTGACCTGGGCCTGCGAAGACGGAGACATCGGAGACACGAGCTGGCTCCGCTTCCGCGGTGCGTGTCGATGACCGAGACGCATTAACGAAAACGACGCGGGCGTGAGGCTCACGCACCGCGTCGTTCGTTTCAGCCGCCGGTTCAGCCGGTGACTTGCAGGCCCACCGCTCGGCGAGCGGTGAAGTAGTCCTCGCTGATCGAGTAGAGCACCAGCTCCTTGATCTTGTCGCGAGGCGACATCGAGCTACCCAGCAGCGCCTGCTCCTGCGAGATCATCTGACCGGCGATTCGCAGGTCGCCACACAGCAGCAGACCCACGCGGTAGGCGGTGAGCTCCGCCGCCGCCGCCCAGCGCTTGACGTCCGTCGAGCCACCGGCGTCGACGAACTTCTGGATCAGACTGCGCAGCTGGTCGACCGCTGCCGGCTGCATTCGGCCCATGATCTCTCGCGAGATCTGGTCGAGTGCCGCCACGTCGCCCTGCACCGGCATGCCCACGCCGCGCAGACAGGCCATGAACACCTGCTTGAGCGCCTGCGGCGAGCGGTCCAGCGCCACGTAGCAGTAGTGCGGCAGGTACAGGTCCATCATATAGCGCGACAGCGCGAACGACAGATGCTGCTCGCTCTTGCCTCGGAGCAGGTTCTGGAACACCACCAGCGACGGATGGATCTGGTTGTCCCGCTTGATGTTCATCAAGGTGAGGTCACCCGGATCGTTGGGCCGCAGGTACACGTCGGGCGTCGCCACGTTGAGGACGTCCTTGATGTACTTGCACATCCGCGAGAACAGCGACGGATCCACCGTCACGTCGATGCGCTCGTTGATGTTGATCGTGCCCGGCAGATCCACCGCCCGCCATGCCGCCACCGCCGGAGCGATGAGGCCCAGGATGCCCGTGAGGTACAGGTCCTGGTCGGGGTGGAAGACGTGCCGCCGTAGCGAGTCCTCCGAGAGACGCTGACGCGCCATCACGAAGTCGTTGCGCTTGTGCTGGTTGAAGTACTGCTCTTCGGCCGGCGTCGCCTTCTTGAGGAAGTTGAGCACCGAAGCGATACAGAACGCCCGGTCGGTCTGACGTGCGTTGCTGTAGATGTTGAAGAGCGCGTGGTAGCTCTCATAGCGGAACGGCTCGTTCGCGATGAGGATCTGGTGCTCACGCACCGCAGCATCCACGTGCTCGATGGGGTCGTCTTGCAGTAGGCGTTCGTAGAGCTCGGCCATCTTGATGTGGCGCTCGACGTTGCCCGGATCGAGCTTGCTCGCGACCTCGAACGCAGCAACCGCCGATTTGAAGTCGCGCAGACGCGACCGGTAAATCTCGGCGAGGTTGCTCCACAGCGTGATCTTGAGCTGCTCGTTGCCCTCCTGCGGGAGCCGCTTGAGCATCTTGCGGTAGGCCCGCTCCAGGGTCTTCCAGTCCTTCGTTCGCGTCACCGCGATGTCGATGGCCTGGAAGGCCTTGAGGAACGTCGGGTCATCGTCGAGGACCATGTTGAAGCGATCGATCGCCTCGTCGTTGGCCCCGAGCTCGTCCCGAAGAAGCACCGCCGCGGTGTAGTTGTACCGAGAGCGGCGCGTCGCGTTGTCCTCGATCTCCACGATGCGATCGATGATGTGGATCGCATCTTCCCAGCGCTTGGCCGAGGTGTAGAGGTCGAGCAACGTGTGAAGGAGGGGATAGTCTTCCGGCTTGAGATTGAGCGCTTCGTTGAAAGCGTCCGCAGCCTTGTCCTTATTCCCCAGCTTGTCCTGGTAGAGCTCGCCGATGTCCTTATAGAGCGAGAACTGGGCGTCCACCTCGGGGCTGATGTCGACCAGGGCCTTCTTGGCCTGAATGACACCCTCCCAGTCGTTGTTCTGGGCCTGCAGGTTGATGACCGCCTCGAGGGTCTCGCGGTGGTGAGGGTTCACCTCCAGCGCCTTCTCGAAGTAGTTCAGAGCCTTACGCGGCTCCTGCTGCATGTTCTTGATCGTGCCGAGCCGGTAGTACACGCGGACGGTGTCTTCGTCCGACTGCGTATCCCGGTGCTGGACCAAAATCGTTTGGTACAGCTTGAAGGCACGATCCCAGTCCTGCTTTTCGAACAGCAGGTCGGCCATCCCCGACAGGACCTCGTGGTTGGTCGAGTCGATGTCGTAGGCGCGCTTGTACTGCTTGAGCGCCTTGTCGGGGTTGTGCAGCTCGCGGGCCACTCGGGCCGCGCGCAGGAACAGGTCCCGCTGCTCGTCCGGATCCAGCTCGAGCTGATCGACCTTGCGGCCGAGCATGTCGTAGATGGGATCCGCCGCGTGGTAGTCCTGATTCTCGAAGTAGATGTCCGCGAGAACCTGGCCCACCCGCGCGTGCTCGGGGTCGTAGGACAGCGTCTTCTGGAACAGCTCGATCGCCTTGGGCTGATTGTCGAGCTCCTCGTAGTTGATGAACGCCGCCTCGGCCGCGAGGTTGGTCTTCTCGAGCTGGTTGGTCGAGTAGTCCGACGCGGTCTCGAGCACGCGAGACGCCTTGAGCCAGTCCGAGCGCTCCCGATAGATCTCCGCGAGGAGGATCATCGCGGGCACATGCCCCATCTCGATCTCCAGGGCCTGCGTGAGGCGTAGCTCCGCCTCTTCGCTGTCCTGCAGCTTCTGATGGAGCACCCGACCCATGCGGGTCAGCAGCTCGGTTCGCTGGTGCATGTCCGGGGTGAGCTCGGCGAGCCGCCCCATCGTGTCCACCGCCGACGGCCAGTCTTCGACCTGCTCCTGCAGGACCGACAACGTGTCGGCCGCCTCGAAGTTGTTGGGATCGATCTCCAGGATCTCCTGGTAGGTCTCGATCGCCCGGTCGACGTCCTCGATCTGCTTCTCGTAGACGTCGCCCATCGACGCCAGCAGCTCGACGCGAACTGGCTCGTCCTCCGTCGCCTCGATGTGCGACCGGAAGGTCTCGACCAGCTCGGTCCACTTCTCGAGCGAGCCGTACAGATCCTCGAGCTGGCGGTAGGTCTGATCCCGCGCCGGGTCGAGCATCACGATCTTCTCGAGCACCTCGGTGGCGCGCTCCGGATCGTTGGCCAAGGTCACCAGGGCCTGGGCCATCTTCTCGTAGATGCCGATCTGGGCATCGACATCCGCGGTGGCGTCGAGCTGAGCCTCGAGGATCTCGAGGTAGTCGTCCACCTCGTTGGCCCCGAGGTAGAGCCGCTCGAGCGCCTGCAGCGAGTCGAAGTCCGTCGGCTCATCCGCGAGGATGTCCTTGTAGGTCTCGACCGCCGAGGTGTTGTCGACCAGGTTGGCCTCCTGCACGTAGCCGATCTGCTTCTTGAGCTGAAGCGACTCGTCCGGGTCCTCGCTGATCGCCGCACGACGCTGCAGCACCTGCACCTGGTCGGCCCACGCCTGCTGCAGCTCGTGCAGCCGAATGAGGGCGTCGAGGGCAACGATGCTGTCGCTCTCGAGCTCGAGCACGCGTCGGTAGCTCTCCACCGAACCGTCGACGTCGGCGAGCTTGACCTCCTGCACCTCGGCGAGCTGCAGCAGCGTCTCGCACTGGCGGGACGGGTCCTGCTCCAGCGGCACGATCCGCTGCAGCGTCTCCCCGAGCTCCATCCAGTTCTCGTCGCGGTTGTAGAAGCTCGCGAGCTCACGCAGCGCCGAGACGCTCTCCGGGTTGAGCTCGAGGGCCTTCTCCAGCGACTGGATGCCGTAGTCCGGCCTGTCGAGGTGCTCCCCGTACCAGCGACCGATCTTGACCCAAAGCTCGCAGCGCTCCTGGATGTTCTCGATCTGCTGAACGAGCCCGTTGTACTCGTTGAGCAGCTCGCCCCACTTGCCGGCCTGCGTCGCGAGACGCTCGAGCTCACGCGAGGTGTGCTCGTTGGAGTAGTCGACGTTGAACGCGGCCTGGAGCACGGCGAAGGCCATGTCCTGGTCGTCGAGGTTGAGCTCGAAGACCTGCGCCGCCGCCTGCAGCGTCTCCACCTTGCGCTCGCGGTCCTCGAGGATCTCGGCGCGGTTGATCAGCAGCTCCGCCAGGGAGCTGTAGTCGTCGGTGTCGCGGTAGATCTGCTCCAGCGCGTCCGATGCCGCCTCGTGGGTCGGGTCGTTCTCCAGGATCTCCTGGTACGCCCCCGAGGCCTGGATCTTGTCCTCCAGGCGCTCCTCCCAGATCGACGCAACCTGCATGAGCACGTCGATCTTCGACTCGGTGTCCTCGAGCACCCGAGCCTTGCGCTCGAGCACCTGGATGGCGTCGTTCCAGCGGGCCTCTTGCGTATAGAGGTCTTCGAGGGCCGCCATCGCCTCCATGTCGCCCTCGTGCAGCTCGAGCACCTTGAGCCAGGCATCGATGGCGCTGTCGTTGGCCATCAAGTACTCGCCCTGGATCCGACCGACCTTCGCGTAGAGCTCGCGAAGCTGGTCGTTGCCGAGGTGGTCGGGACCGACGAGGATCAAACGCTCGAGGATGTCGATGAGCTCGACCCAGGCCTGGCTCGACTCGTAGATGTCGTGCAGGGCCTGCAGAGTCTCGATGTCGCTCGGGTCGATCTCGAGGGCGTTGAGCCAGGCATCGAGCGCGTTGCGCTCGCGATCCAGCTGGGTGCCGTAGACGCGACCCAAGGTCTTGTAGACCTGAGCCCGCTCGATCTGGTCGTCGATGACGTAGACCTGCCGCTCGAGAATCTCGACCAGCTCGTCCCATCGCTCGTTGCGCTCGTGCAGCGCCGCGAGCTCACCGAGCGCCAGCGGATCCTCGCCCCGAAGGTCGAGAACCTTGCTCCACAGGTCGATCGCATCCGGCTCGCGGTCCAGCGCGTCCTGGGCCAGCTTGGCCATGCGCTGGTAGGCGCCGGCCATGTCGTCGTCGGTGCTCGCAACGTCGACGATGCGCTGGTAGTTGTCGAAGAGCTCCTCCCACTTGTTCTGGCTGATGTAGAGGACCTCCAGCCGATCCAGCGCGGTCTGGTTGCGCGTGTCGTTCTCGAGCGCACGGGTGTAGGCCGCGATCGCCTGGTCCGCGCTACCGAGCGCCCCTTCGAAGACCGCCGCAAGCCGCACCTCGAGCTCGACGAGCTGCTCGCCATCCATCGTGATCTGGATGCGACGCTGCAGGATCTCTGCGAGGTCCTGCGCCATGCCCTGCTCGGTGTAGATGCGGTCGAGGGCCTCGAGCGCGACGCCGTGCTCGGGCTCGAGATCCAGCACCTGACGGTAGGCGTTGATCGCCCCCATCGGGTCCATCAGCTTGGCGTCGAGCACATTGGCCGAACGAAGCAGCACGTGCCGCTTCACCTCGGGAGACGGATCGGTCTCGAGGATCTGGCCGCCCACCTCGACGATGTGCGCCCATTCCTGGGTCACCTCCGCGAGGCGATCGAGCTCCTCGGACACCTGCTCCGACAGCGGATCGTCCATGTACGCCCGCAGCCACCAGATGTACGCCTCGCCGATGTCGCCCAGGCGTCGCTCGCAGATCTCGGCGACGTTCTGGATGATCTGCAGGCGCTCGGCCTCGTCATCGGTGCCGCCGAGCTTGACCTCCCCGAGCTTGACCAGCGCGTCCCAGCGCTCGCTCGAGTAGTAGATCGGCTCGAGGATCTCGGCGATCTCCTGCTGATGCTCGCCCTCGGCGAAGATCAGCTCCAGCGCCTCGAGCGTGTGCACGTGCCCGGGGTCGATGTTGAGGATCTCGCGGTAGGCCTCGATGGCCTGGGCCGCATCCCCGATGGACAGATGGAAGATCTGGCCCATCCGGAAGTTGAGGTTGATGAGGTCGACCTCGTCCGCCGTGATCGCGATCTGGCGCCGCAGGTTCTCGACCAGCTCGGGCCAGCGCTCCTGGGCGGTGAAGATGCGGTCGAGAGCGGCGATCGCCTCGCCGTTCTCGGGCTCGGCCTCGAGGATCTCGAGGTACTTGGCGACCGCCTCGTCGATGTTGCCCAGCTGCCCCTCGTAGATGAGGGCCAAGCGGGTCAGCATCTGGACCTTCACGACCTGGTCCATGACGTTCTCGGCCTGGGCCGCGAGGAGCTCGGCGAACTTGCCCCACTCCTGCGTGGCTTCGGCGAGCCGGTGGAGCTGATCCACCGTGGACTCCGAGGTCGGGTCGGTCTCGAGAGCCCGCGCGTACGCAGCGAACGCCCGATCGAAGTCGCCGATCTGCGCTTCGAAGATACCGGCCATCTCGTGGAGCTTCTCGATCTTGGCGATCGGATCCTCCGTGTGGGTGACCATCACGTCGTAGATGTCGACGAGCTTCTCCCACTCGGCCAGCTGCTCGTAGAGCGGGGCCAGTACCTGCGCCGCCGCCATCGGCTCGTTGTCGCCGTGAACGATGCGGTCGAGCGCTTCGATCGTGGGGACGTGAGCCGGGTCGTGCATGAGCACGTCGCGGTACGCCTCGATCGAGCGCTGCATGTCACCGAGCTGCTCCTCCCACAGACCACCGATCCGGAAGCGAATCGCGGTCTGCTCCTGGGGCGCGGCCGCGGCATCGACGGCACGCTCGAGGATCTGCAGCTGGTCGAGCCAGCGCTCCGCCTGACCGTAGAGACGGTCGAGCGCCGAGATAGCCTCGTAGTCGCTCGGGTCGAGATCGAGGATCTGCTGGTAGGTGTCGATCGCTCGATCGACGTCCTGCAACTCGGCGTCGTAGACCTGACCGAGCACGAACAGCGCCTGACGACGCTCCTCCGGATCCTCGGCAAGCTCGGACTGACGCTGATAGACGTCCTTGAGCTGCTCCCAGCGCTCGAGCTGCACGTAGAGCTTCACCAGCGCGTCCAGAGCGGTGCGCTCCGAGTCGTCGATCGTGAGCACCTGCTGGTACAGCTCGATCGCGCCCTCGGGATCCTCCATCACCGTCTCGCGAACCGAAGCGGCATAGAGGAGGAGCTTCTTTTGGTCCTCGGCGTCCTCGACCATCTCCGCCTTGCGGCAGACGGCCCCGACGAGCGCCTCGAAGTCGTTGGTGCGCCGGTGCACCTCGATCAGGGAGTCGATCGACTCGAAGTTGCTCGGCTCGACGTCGAGGATCTTGTTGTAGGAGGCCGCGGCCTTCTCGGTGTCGTCGAGCGCGTGCTCGTAGGTCTGCGCGACCTTGGTGAGGATCGCGACGCGCAGCTGGTCGTCGACCACGTCGTCCACGACCTCTTCGTAGAGCCCGACGAGCTCGGCGTACGCCCCCATTGCCTGGGTGAGCCGGTCGAGTCGCTGGTGGGTCTCCTCGTTGGCGGCGTCTTCCTTGAGCGCGCGACCGTAGGCCGCAAACGCCTTCTCCATCTCCTCGCCGCCGATCTCGTACAGCTCACCGATCTGGTGCAGCAGCCCGATCTTCTCCTGCGGATCGAGCGAGTTGCTGACCATGATCTCGTAGGTCTGGATCAGCTTCGGCCACTCGTTGGCGGAGCGGTAGATCGGCTCGAGAATGCGAGCGACGGAGAGCTGGTGCTCCTCGTCCTCGAGTAGACCCTCGAGCGCTTCGAGAGCCGGCTCGTTGGTGGGATCGAGGTCGAGCACCGCGCGGTAGGTCTCCACCGCGAGGCCGGGCTGGCTCAGCTTCACCAGCCGCACCGAACCCAACCGAAGGTTGAGCTCGATCTGCTGCATCGGATCCTCGGACAGCGTCAGCTGCCGCGAGAGGTTCTCCGCGAGGTCACCCCACTGCTCGGCGCCCTGGTAGAGGCGATCGAGCGCGGTGATGGCCCGGTTGTTCGTGTCGTCGTCGGCCAGGATCTCCTGGTACGTCTCGATCGCGTCGGTGGGACGCGACAGCATGTCCTCCTGCAGGCTCGCGATTTGGAATCGCAGGCTCTGCCGGACCTCGGGATCGGTCTCGAGCTCGACCTTGTTGCGGTAGACCTCGAGCAGCTTGTCCCAGTCCGAGCCCCGCTGGTACAGGGTCTCGAGCGCGTCGAGGGCCCCGGAGTTATCCGGGTCGATGTCGACGGCGCGCTGGTAGCAGGCGATCGCCTTGTCGGCGTCCCCGATCTGATTGTCGTAGAGCGTGGCGAGCCGACGCAGCAGCGTCTGCATCAGATCGCTCGGCAGGTCCTTGGCCACGGCCTCCTCGAAGAGCGCGGCGAAGTCCTCCCAGCGCTCCTCGACCGAGGCGATGTTCTCCAGTGCCTCGCTGGCCGTCGTGTTCTGCGGATCGATGCGGAACGCTTCGGCGTAGGTGTCGAACGCGGCGCTGCTGTCACCCAGGCTCGCGAGTTGGATCTCACCCGTGCGCAGCAGCAGCTCGACCTTCTGGTCGGGCTCTTCCGCCGCTGCGGCCTGGATCTGCAGGCAGCGAACGAGGTCGGGCCACGACTCCATCGCCTCGTAAACGGGCAACAGGATCGTGGAGACGGTGACCTTGAGGTCGTCGTCGTCCAGCCATCCCTCGAGCCGCTGGCGAGCGTCGTCGTGGTCCGGTTGCAGCTCGAGCACCTGGCGGAACAGCTCGACAGCCTCGGCCGAGTTCTCGAGCTGCTCCTGGTTGAGGATCGCGAGACGCTGCAGCAGCGTGGCGCGGCCGTCGATGTCGTCGATCTCGCGAATCTCGAGCTCGCGCCGCAGGATGTCGGCGAGGTCGGGCCAGCGCTCGAGACCGAGGAACATGCGGTCCAGGGCGGCGAGGACCGTGGGATCCTCTACACCCGAGGCGAGCACGTTCTGGTAGGCCTCGATCGCCTGGTCGTGATGACCGAGCTGCTCGTGAATGCTGCCGATGCGCGTCTGGGTGGCGCGCTTGTCGTCCTCGTCGTCGGCGAGGGACAGCTTGGTGTCGAGCACCGAGAGCAGATCTTCTTCGCGACCGAGCGCGAGGTAGAGCCGCTCGAGTGACTCGAGCGCCGTGGCCTGCTCCGGGTCGAGATCGAGGATCGCCTGGTTGGCGGTCAGCGCGGCCTCGAGATCGGAGAGGTGCTGCTCGTGCACGGCCGCAACCGTGAGACGAAGCGGCAGGCTCTCGGTGTCGGCACCGAACTTGTCGATCGCCGCCTGGAACGCCTTGGCGAGCTCGGCCCAGTTGCCGAGATCACCCGCGAGACGCTCGAGGTGGTCACGCGTGTCGGACGCGGTGTGATCCTCGTCGAATGCCTTCTCGTAGTACTCGAAGGCAAGCGCGGGCTCGCCCGCGATGCGCTCAGACAAGTCGGCGAGACGACGCAGCAACGCCTGACGCTCGACGCCGTCGTCGGTGTGCTGAAGCTTGATCTCGAGCGGACGGCTGATGTGCCGCTCGTCGCCAGCCTCCTCGTACAGCTCGATGAGCCGCTCGGCGACGGTCAGGTTGTTCTCGTCGTCGGCGAGCGCCTTCTCCAACGCTCGCGTCGCGCGGTCGGCCTTGCCGACCTTTTCCTTGTACAGGTTCGCGATCTTGAGCAGCAGCGTGGTGCGCTGCTCGCCCTCGGCGTTGTCGGACTCGCGCTCGAGCACGCGGATGAACTCCGCCCACTTGTCCTGCTTGGCGTAGAACGTCTCGAGGCTGTCCATGTCGCCTTCGGCGAGGTACAGCTTCTTGAGCGCGTCCTGGGCCCGTCGGTTGTTGCCGTCGATCTCGTGCAGCGCTTCCCACGTTCGAATCGCGGCCGCGTTGTCGCTGATCTTGTCGGAGTAGAGCAGACCGAGCTTGACGAGGTACTTGCTCTTGTCGCCTTCGTCCTCGGTGACCTCGATGAGGCGCTCGAGAGTCGCAGCCAGATCCGGCCAGGACTTCTCGCGCTCCTGCATGTTCTCGAGCACCTGCAGAGCCTCGATGTTGTCCGGGTCCATCTCGAGGACCTGGCTCCACAGCTGGATCGAGATCGCAGGCTTTTTGATCTTCTGACCCGCGGTGCGGGCGACCTCGAGGAGTTGAGTCTTGCGCTCCTCCGGATCTTCGATCAGGGCCAGCTCCTTTTGCTGGACCGCGAGCATCTTTTCCCAGTCGCGCCGGCGCTGGTACAGCTCCTTGAGCTTGGTGATCGCCTCGCCGTGGTACTCGTCGATTTCGAGCACCGCCTCGAAGCTCTTGATCGCCTCGGCCTGGTTGTTGAACTTCTCGAGGAAGAGCTTGCCGGCCTGGAGGTGCAGCTCCTTGGCGTGCTCCGGATCCTCGGTGAGGTCGGCGCGACGGCGAATGCGGCCGATGAGATCCGGCCAGCGCTTCATCGACTCGAACTGCGCCTGCTGGGCCTCGACCACCTTGAGCAGTCGCTCGGTCTCGCCGGTACCGTCGAGAGCCTTCTCGAGAGCGGCGAGGGTGGTGACCACCAGACCCGGCTGGCGAAGTCGCTCGCGGTACAGCTCGACCAGCTCCCAGTAGAGCGCCTCGCGCTCGTCGAGTCGGTCCTCGGGAATGTGCTTGAGCTGGTCCTTGATGAGGTCGGCGACGCTCGACCACTTATTGTTGTCGACGTAGAGCTGTCGCAGGCGCGCCCGCGGGAACTCCTTGTCGGGCATCTCCGCGACCGCGGCACGCCAGGCGTCGATCGCCCGCTTGCCGCCCTTCTTGTCCATCTCCTGCGCTTTTTCGATCAGCGCCATCTGGTCGGGGGTGAACTCTTCGTCGCCGAGGGAGACGGGCTCGACCGGCTCGGGCTCGGGTTCAGGCTCCGGCTCCGGCTCCGGTTCCGGCTCCGGCTCCGGCTCCGGCTCGGGTTCAGGCTCCGGCTCCGCGTCGGCGGACATGTCCGCGCCCGGCATCTCCTCCGGCTCCGGCTCCGGCTCCGGCTCCGGCTCTGCTTCGGCTTCAGGCTCGGGCTCGGGCTCGGGCTCGGGCTCGGGCTCGGGCTCCGCCTCAGCGACGGGCTCGGGCTCAGGCTCAGGCTCGGGCTCCGCTTCGGCGACAGGCTCGGGTTCCGGCTCAGGCTCCACCTCTGCGACCGGCTCGGGCTCGGGCTCCGAAGCAGCGGGCTCGATGTCTCCCACCGAGCTCTTGAAATCCACCAGCACCGGATGGTCCGGCGCAAGCTCGACGGCGCGCGAGAAGAACACCTTCGCCGTTTCGACGTCGTTGAACTTCTTCCACGCGAGCTCGCCCGCCTGCAGACCAACGAGCGCCGCATCGACGTCGTCGCTGATCACTCGCAGGCCACGCTCGGCCAACGGCACGAGCGCATCGGCTTGACCAGTATCGTCGGCGTTTTGAACCAACGTGCGGAACGCCGCGACGTGCCAACCGGGCAGACCGTTCGTCCCGGCGGATGCGTCACCCGAGTACGCGGCTTCCAGCGCTTGGTGCAGGAAGTACGCGGCCATCTCCGTGTTGTTGAGCCGGATCTGCCAAACGGAGGCAAAGTGGCGCATCAACGCAAGACGCTGATCGGGGTCCTCGACCAGGTTCAGACGCCGATCCTGCAGCTTTTGGATGTGCTGCAGCTGGCCGCGCTCGGCGAGCATCGTCTCCGCGATGAAGCCCGCTTCCTTGTTGAGCGGATCGGCATCGAGTGCCTTGAACACCAACGGCAACAGCCGCTCGTCTTCGGCTGCTTCCTGCTGCAGGATGCGTGCGGCCTTGAGGTACAGCCCCGAGAGCTGCTCGCCCATCCCAGCGACCTTGGCGCCCAACGGATCGTCTTCGCCGGTCAGCGCTTTGAGCTGCACGTAGACGTTGTCGAGACCGAGCTCCCAGTTGTTGCGATCGTAGATCGTCTCCTGGAACCGCTGCTGGTACTCGGGGTTCTCAGGCTCGGCGCTCGTCGCGGCTTCGAGGAACGTCCGCGCTTGATCGATCTGGCCCTGGTTGAGCTGCGCACGACCGTACGAGTAGTTGAGCTCCGCCGCCGCACTCTCGTCCTGGTTGCGCTTGAGCTCTACGCCCATCAAGCGCGTCACCATCTCGAGGTGCGCCATTTCCTGGTAGATGAGCCGAGCTCGGCGCAGCGCGTTCAGGTTGGACTGATCCAACTTGAAGGCGCGCTGGTAGCAGGTCATCGCGCGGGCTTCGTCCAAGAAGAAGTCCTCGCATACGCGCGCGAGCGCGAAGAAGGCCTTCGACTGATCGTCGGCATCGCCGGCGTTCTCCGCTTCTGTCTCCAGCTCGTCGACAACTGAAGACCAATCCTCGACTCCACGGAGGCGCTGCTTGATGCGCTGGGTGAGTTCCATCTGAGGCATCTATCCTTCGAGACTTACAGGGGAATTCCTTGCTCGCGCGACCCCGGATATAACACGCTCAAAAGCAGCCCTACAATCGGGCGCCGGCGTACAGCACTGCGAGCGACGAGGCCCGCGGCTGACCCGACACGACGACGCTCGTACGGCGATCGAAGCGACCGGTCGATCGGACGGACCTACACGACCCACAGGCGCGGCCGTGCAGTGTTTTGGCAACCACGACGAAGCCGCCAGCCCGACCCATTGGCCAGGAAGGCGGCTCGCTGGAAAAGACCCCTTGGGGGTGCCTAAATCACGTCCTGCATGCGAGCAATCGTGTTGTTCGCGGCCTTCTTGCGGTCCTCGGGGACCTCGTTGCCGGCCTTCTGAAGGAACGCCTGCAGGTTTTCCACGGCATTCTTCCGGTCTCGCTTGTCCGCGTAGGCCATCCCGAGACCGTAGAGCACGTCGGTCATGTCGGGGTCGATCGCCTTGGCCTTTTTGTAGGCGTCAACCGACTCATCAGGCTTGTTCAGGTCGTAGTACGCGCGGCCAAGGCCCGCCCACATCTGAGCGTCGGCGGCATTGACTTTCACGCCGGCATCCATAACCGACATCGCCACGTTGGCGTGGCCGTAGTCGATGTACATGTGGCCCAACGACACGAAGGCGGGGCTGTACTGCGGCTTGATCTCGATCGACTTGCGGAACGCCGAGTCCGCCTGGACGGGATCGTCGAGCTCCGAGTAGAGCCGACCCATCCGGTGGTGCGCCTTGTAGTGCTTCGGATCGATCTTCGTCGTCTCTTGGTACGCGGTGATCGCCTCGCCGTACTTGGCTTGCTTGTCGTTGGTCGACACGCCTTGCGCGTTGGCCTGCGCCTCGATCACGACACCGAGCTGATAGTGGTACTCGGCCTTCGGTCCACCGTCGGTGCCCATGTGCTGGACCGCGTCCTTGAACGCGTTCTCGGCATCTTTGAGCTTGTTTTGCTTCAGGTAGATCTGGCCGAGCGTGAAGTGGGCCTTGGCGTGCGTGGGGTCGAACTCGATCGACTCCTTGAGCAGCCGCTCGGCAGCGGAGGTGTTCTGCTTCGCCTCCATCTTGATCCCCTCGTTCATCCGATTGATGGAGTTCACGCGGTTGCGGCTGGCCAGCTTGCAGGCAGGCGTAGCCACGACCATGGGGAGGATGGCAGCGAGGACGAGGGACAGTCGGCGCATCAGGGTTCCTTGGTTTCGCGGGGTTTCCCGGGAGACAGAAAAGCGCGTTGCCGGCGAGTTTACCGGGCGAATTCGCTTGGTGACAAGACGACGGCGGGTTGATCTCCGAGACGCTCGCTGCGCAAGTCACGCTACGCGAAAAACGACGAGAGGGCGCGCTCCAACGAATCGGAACGCGCCCTGTGGGCGTCTTCGGGCTCCGGGCTGCCGTGGGAAGTCCGGAGGGGCGCCGAGATCAGCCGTGCCGGAGCACGAACGGGTAGTTCACCATCGCGGTGCCGCCAGTGCTGGGCTTGGGGAACTTCCAGCGCTTCACCGCCTTGGCGATGCAGTTGCCGACGTTGACGTCGCCAGTCGTGTTGGTGGTGACTGCGGCCAGCATCACCTTGCCGGTGGGGCCGATGCTGAACTGGATGGCGACGCGCCCCTCGAGGTTGGGATCTCGCACCAGCCCTTGGTTGTAGCAGGCCGTCACCTCGCGGAAGTGGTTGCGGACGATCCGGCGGATGATGTCCTTGTCCATGCCGCTGATCTTCTTGATCTTGGCGCCGCGGACTCGAGGCACTCGCTTGGCGCGACCATCGAAGCCGGTCGTCCTGCCGTTGCCGCTGCCCGGTCCGTAACCCGAGCCCTTGCCGTTGCCACCGCCGTGTCCGATGAGTCCGATGTGGCCCATGCCCACGGTGCCTTCGCCGAGACCACCGCCGCCGCGACCGGTTCCGATCATGCCCAGTCCACCGAAGCCGCCCGACTCACCATGGTCGGTGCCGGTCATGTTGCCCCACAGATCGTCGTCGTCGTTGCCGACCGCGTAGGCGGCTCCGAAGGGCGACGAGAGGAAGTGACCGCTCTCCTTTTGAAGCTCTCCCAGGATGCCCGCACTGCGTGACTGCATGTCGGGGTCGAAGCTGCGAGCCATCTGCGGCACGGCCGTCTTGGGCCCCTTCATCGAGTACATCTTGTTGACGGGCTTCTTCTTCGGGTCGCCCATCGCCCCCTCTTCTCCCTTGTGTCGGGTACCGGTGCCGCCGGCCTTCTCGTTCTCCGGGCTGGGCTCCTCGATGATCTCCTCTTCCTCTTCTTGGATGTCGGGCTGGTTCATGTAGCCGACGTAGCGATTGGTCTGGCCATCGTCCTCGACCGCCATTGCCATGGCGTCGTCCGGAATGAGGTGGGCCATGATCATCAAGCTGCCGATCGCGGCGAGCGAGGCGGCGTTGTACGCCCAGAACGGCTTGTCCGCCTCCTGCTTGCTCGCGAGCCTCTTGCCCGCGGCGACCTCGTTGACGTGAAAGGTGAGGTCGCCCTGGTGAACTCTGCAGCGTGCGCCCGAGGGCAGCGCGTAGGCGAAGGCACCGCCGACGTTTGCGGCGCGCCCCGAGCTGGCGAGCTCGGCGAGCGAGATCGACTGACCGCCAACGGAAACCTCGCCCGACATCTCGTGGGTGAAGTTGAGGACGTGGCCCCCGGCTGCCTCCTTGACGAGCGGGAAGCTCTCCTCCCCGGGCCGACTGGAGTCGGCGACCGTGAGCTGAGCGTCCGAGCTCTCGCCGATCCGGTACGCGCTCATGCCCCTGTCCTGTAGACGCGTGACGCCGAGGCCCATCGGGATGAGGCCGAGCAGCATCAGACCCATGCCGAGCCCGCCGAGCCCGTACCCCGGAGCCTCGGGCATCTCCGCGCCCGTCTCGATCGCGGTGGTCTTCGCGGCGGCATAGCCTTCCCAGTCCTGAGTGACCTCGACGGCGAGCATGCCAGCGCCGCAGAGCATCAGGGCAGCGGCCGCACCGAGGAACATCGGCGCGCTGTTGCGACGGCTGCGAACCTGACCGACGTGCTGGGCGTCCAAGACGGTGCCGCGGTAGGTGGCCACCACCTCGGTCACGCGCGTGTCGACTTTTTCAACCTCGCTCGCGTCGGGCGTCAGCGGTGCGCGTGACGGCGCGGGGTCGATCACCGGCTGCGGAGCAACCTGGGGAGTGATCGCGGGGGCAGCCGAGCTGCGATGCGCGTGCGTGGGCACGGCCGCTGCGGGCGCGACCGGCATCACGGCACCGAATCCGGCGGCGGAGATCCCGGCAGAGTGGAGCATCTCGACCTCGACGCGATACGGGCCGAAGTCCAACGCATCGCCGTCGGTCAACGACGCGTTCTTCTCGATCCGCTCACCGTTGACCAGCGTGCCACTGCGCCCCCCGAGGTCGATCACGCGAACGTCCGAGCCCGAGGACTCGATGACGGCATGCATGCGAGCGATGCTCTCGTCATTGAGGCACAGGTGACTGCTCCGCAGCTTGCCGATCTTGATCACCCCCTGCTCGAGGGTCTTCTGATCGATGAACTGCCCGTTGTGGAAGATCTTGAGGGAAAGTGCGTTGGCCATTTTGATACGTCCTTGGGCGGGGCACTCCGCCGGCGGTCGCATCCCAGTGACCGACGAGCGACAGTGCTCGGAAAAATCGTGTTGTGTGGGGCGCAGCCGTCCGGCTTCGCAGGGGGAGCGGCGAAGCGCGGGACATGCCCGGCGTCCTTCGAAGCCCTCTGCTCTCGTCACTGCTGCGTTGTTGTTTCTTGAGACAACGGTCGACGCAGGAGGTTCCCGTGGATTTTCGCCACCGAAGTCAAGCCAAAACGTAGGGATGGTTTCGCGCGGAGGCAGGGATGCGCGGCCCGGTTGTGCGCATCAGCAGTGCACGTGCGCCACGAACCCAAACTCTTTCCCGTCTGCCTGTTCGCGCTCTTGCTCGGTCCTGGCTGCTTCGAAGATCCCGCCCCGGAGATGACGACGGTCGCCGACCCTGGAGACAGCGACACTGAGGGCCGCAACGACGACGACGACGACGACGACGACGACGACGATGACGCTGACGACGATGATGACGACGACGACGACGATGACGACGACGACGACGACGGTGAGCTGCCCCCGGAGGACACGGGATCAGATGGCGGGAGCGATAGCTTCGGCGACACCGGTGGCTTCGACGACACCGGCGGCTCCGGCGGCTCCGGCGATACCGGCGGCTTCGGCGACACCGGCGGCTTCGGCGATACCGGCGGATTCGGCGACACCGGCGGCTCCGGCGGTGGGGAATGCTGCACCCCTACGCGTGCGCCCGGATGCGGTATCGCGGCTTGCCAGGCGGGCGTCTGCCGCCAAGACGACTTTTGTTGCGACCGAGCCTGGGACGACGTCTGCGTCGAAACGGCCGAAACCCTCGCGAGCTGTGGCTGCGACTAGCATCCGGCGCCACGCCAACCAACGAAAAAGGGGAGCCACTGGGCTCCCCTTTTCGTTGGCGTCAGATCTTCCGATCAGCCCGGGTTGAGCACGAACGGGTAGGTGACGACCGCGCTACCGCCGGTCTTGGGACGCGGGAACTTCCAGCGCTTGACCGCCTTGGCGATGCAGTTGCCGACGTTCTTGTCCTTGACCGAGGAGTTCGCCACGACCGCCGCGGCAACCTTACCGGTGGGGCCGATGTTGAACTGAATCGAGACACGACCCTTGAGGTTCGGGTCGCGGACCAGGCCCTGGTTGTAGCAGTACCGAACCTCGTTGATGTGCGAGCGGACGATACGGCGAATGATGTCCTTGTCCATGGCGCCCTTGACCTGCGCCTTGGCCTGACGGACTCGAGGAACCCGCTTGCCGCGGCCACCGAAGCCGGCACCGGAGCCACGACCGTAGCCGGAGCCCGTACCGCCACCGCCGCCCTTACCGATCAGGCCGACGTTGCCGAGACCGATGGTGCCCTCACCGGTACCACCACCACCACGGCCGGTACCGACCAGGCCGAGACCGCCGACGCCGAACGCCTCGCCGACCTCCGTACCGGTCAGGCCACCCCAGACGTCCTCGTCGTCGTTACCGACGGCGAAGGCCGCACCGTAGGGCGAAGCCAGGAAGTGGCCGCTCTCCTGAGCGAGCTGACCGAGAATACCGGCGTTGCGAGCCTGCATGTCCGGGTCGAAGTTACGAGCCATCTGCGGGATGGCGTCCTTCGGGCCCTTCATCGCGTACAGACCGGACTTCTTCTTCGAGGTGGGCTTACCCATCTTGCCCTCCTCGCCCTTGTGACGCTGACCGGTACCACCGGCCTCGTCATCGGAGTCCTCCTGCTCGGGCGGCGGCTCCTCCTCCGGGACCTCGTCCGGCTGGTTCATGTAGCCGACGAACCGGTTCTCGGCCATCAGCTCGTCCATGTCCATGTCGAGCGCGTCGTCCGGGATGAGGTGGGTCATCACCAGCAGCGTGCCGATGACCGCGAGCGAAGCCGCGTTGTAGATCCAGAACGGCTTGTCGGCCTCGGACTTCTTCGCCAGCGCCTTGCCCGGAGGCACTGCGTTGACGTGGAAGGTCATGCCGCCGTAGTCGACGCGGCAGTGGGCTCCCGGCGGAAGCGGGAACGAGTAGGACGAGCCCATCGCGCCCGCGCGACCCGAGCTCACCAGCTCGGCGAGCGAGATCTTCTGGCCGTCGAGGGTGACGTCACCCTCCATGCCCTGGGTGAAGTTGAGGACGTAGTCCCCACCGCCGCCGCCACGCACCAGCGGGAACGCGGTCGCGTCCGGCAGGCCCTGCGTCGGGGTGTGGAACTCGGCGTGGTGACCCTCGCCGATGGTGTAGTTCTGAACGCCCTTGTCCCCGAGGCGAACGACGCCGAGGCCGAACGGGATGAGACCAAGGATCATCAGACCCATGCCGATTCCACCCAGGCCGTTGCCCGGCAGCGGCGGGGTCTCGGCACCCGTCTCGAGGGCTTCGGTCTTCGCTTCCTGGTACGCCTCCCAGTCTTGCGTGACCTCGGTGGCCAAGATGCCACCACCCGCGATCATCAGCAGACCGCCAATGCCCAGGAAGATCGGCGCTGAACCCTTGCGCGACTTCACCTGGCCGACGTGCTGAACGTCGAGGACGGTGCGGTTGTACATGCTGATGACCTCAGCCACCTGGCTGCCGTCCTGACGCTCGACCTCCGACGCATCGATGTGCATCGGCGGAGCGGCGGGAGCCGGCTGAGCCGCCTGGGCGTACTGAGCTTGCTGAGCCATCTGCGGAGCGGCGGCGGCACCGGCCATCGCACCCGGGACCACGGTCGCGGCGACCGGCGCGGCAGCT